>OZSS01001720.1_pt1 | contig 9921 bp, 8 predicted proteins | sample 1779911 | NCBI WGS metagenome assembly OZSS01 (sample SAMEA2603589, study PRJEB24840) | metagenome | biome: Water; feature: Photic zone; material: Seawater sample | place: Mediterranean Sea | collected 2013-11-12 | depth 10 m | reverse complement strand
TCCCTGCATAGCTTGACTGAAATGCTAGCCCAAAGGAGTGCATTGAATTTTAAAAAAGAATGGGTCGATTCTATTCCGGGATACCAGGCACTTTTATCACTTGCGGAAGTAAGAGATGAATTTATCCAAGTATCCCCCATTGATATTTTGCAAAAACCTCACATCAATGATTTTAAATTTCTCTATCAAAAAGAATTAAATCTTTTAAGAGAAACATTTTTGAAAAAGGATACTGAATCCTGAATCAATCCTTAACCGCCCATCTTTTGGGTTGCACTTCCCCGTGCTTAGCAGTTTTGTGCGGATATATGTCGGACCTATCGGACTTTGACGCACCAAAAAAACCTTGGCTTACTGCGTTGGTACCAGCTTTGGTAATCTTTCTGGCGGCGGGTGCTTACTGGGCGTTTACTTCGGTAGACGGAGATCGAAATAATCTGGAACAGGTTGGTATACCTGCTAATAGCGGAGACAAACTTATATCAGGGAAGTCCTACTATCTATACGCTTCTGAGATCGAACTTTATCCCAACAATCAGGAAGGAAAACCATGGGACCGTGGAGAAGATGGTCCCGATATAAAATATCAAATTAAATGGCTTGGTAATGAAATCTTTGAAAGCACGGTAAAGGATGATTCCCTGTTAGGTAACTGGTCGGGGTTACAGATTGATTTGAAGTGGAGTGATTTGCTTGGAAAAACGCTCTCTCCAAATGAAGCAATCCAAGCGGCAAGAATCCGCTACGAAACCAAGTCATCGGTTGAAATTATCGTCAAGGATAGTGACTTGGCCAAAGATGATTTAGCAGGTAATGTTGAAATTGATCTCAAATCCTTGCGGGTCGGAAAAAATTCACGGGAATTCCCCAAAGATTCTAAGAATTCTGTGCGAAACATCATCATTACAGTCTTACCAATTGACTCAACGATTGATGATCTTGCTCAATTTATGAGAGAGTAACTGAGCGGCATATGACAAGACCCCTGATTCTTGCAAGCTCTCTTTTATTAGGAATAGGTTTGGTTGCCCCGACTATGACCATCCATCCGAAGGCCGGGGAAATCACCTGGCTAATGGAAATCATAGACCCAATAAGTATGGAGCCAGTTACCTACTCGATTTTAGGGATTATCCTGGAACTGGCTGAAATGAAAGATTGGTTTATGGTTTCTGTATTATCAATCTTTTCGGTTATTTTCCCTGTCGGAAAATTATGTGCCTTTTGGTTTTATTCTTTCTTTAACCAAGAACTATCAAAAGCTTTTTCAATTTTCAAGTTGGCCAAAATACTCGGTAAATTTTCGATGGCCGAAGTCTTTGTCTTATCCCTTTTTTTAATCAGTCTCAAAACATTGCCAGGAGGGACTCAAGTCCAATTAGAATACGGTTGTGCTATCTACTTCCTCTCCGTAATTTCTTCTATTTTATCGTCTATGCTTATTCAAAAATCAAGAAGCGGGATTGTTCAATAATTGCACTATTCTATTAATATTTAACTTTTTCCGATGTTTTCCTTGACTGAATGATAAGTAATCTCTGTAAATAAAAAAACTAATACACCTCATGATCGAATATTGGCTAAATATGGAACCTGCGATGAAAACATTCGTCGCCATTGGTGCAATATCAAGTTTAATCCTTACCATTCAAATGGTACTAAGCTTGATCGGGGGAGCCGCGGAAGGTGTAGAAGCTGACTTTGATATCGGAGATGGCGGAGAAGGTGGGGCGACCGGCATTTTATCGATACGTTCAATCGGTGCTTTTTTCACAGGGTTTGGCTGGGCTGGTGCAGCATCCCTGCAGAATGGACTAGAAACTGGAGGAGCCACATTCATCGGAACAATTGTGGGCAGTATTTTCCTCGGTCTAATTGTCTACCTAATGAGCTATCTTCACAGCCTAAGAGAAGAAGGTACCTTGAACTATAAAAACTGCATTGGTGAAGTCGGTTCAGTTTATCTCCCCATTCCTCCGGGAAGAAAAGGAATGGGGCAGATTGAAGTGATGGTTCAGGGACGCCTGCGGATCGTTAAAGTAGTGACAGACCATGAAAAGAAAATCGCCAACCAGACTGCAGTGAGGGTAACAGAACTCGTTGATCCGCAAACACTTTTAGTTTCACCACTGGAAAAAGAATCCACTCAAGCCGAGATATCTTAAATATTTTTTTTCTCCTAATAATCCTCAAATAATAAAATAGCATGGACTTCGTACTCATCGGAATCGTATCTCTCATTATTGTCGTTCTAGGAACGCTCGTTTTCTTTTTCAGCCGTTACAAAAGGTGTCCATCGGACAAAGTACTGGTAATTTATGGTAAGACCGGAAGCGGTCGTTCTTCCAAGTGCGTACACGGCGGAGCATCCTTCGTATGGCCCTTGATTCAGGACTATCAGTGGCTCGACCTTACACCCCTCCCCATCGACATTGCCTTACAGGGTGCGCTTTCTAAACAGAATATCCGGGTCAATACGCCTTCGACATTTACAGTGGGTGTATCCACCGAAGCAGGAGTAATGGAAAACGCCGCGGAAAGACTGCTTGGATTGAATATACAGGCCGTTCGCGAACAGGCCAGTGACATTATTTTTGGTCAAATGCGTGTCGTGATTGCAACCATGGACATTGAAGCAATTAATGCCGACCGGGACATGCTCATTGAAAAAATTACCAACGGTGTAGAGGTCGAGTTAAAGAAAGTTGGTCTCCGCCTGATCAATGTTAACATTAAAGACATTACCGATGAATCCGGCTACATTGACGCTCTTGGTAAAGAAGCATCATCCCGTGCGATCAATGAGGCCAAAGTCAGTGTGGCTCAAAGAGAAAGGGACGGAGAAATCGGAGCCGCCGAAGCTGAACGGGAAAGAAGAATTAGCGTGGCCAGTGCACAGGCTTCAGCCACGGAGGGAGAAAATTTATCAAAAATCAAAGTGGCGCAATCGGACGCAGCCAGACGGGAGCAGGAGGCAGAGGCTGAAAGATTGGCTGTTGCCGCTGAAAAAGTAAAATCAGCCCAGGCATCGGAAGAGGCTTATGCCGCTGAAACCAAAGCAGAGGCAGCCCGTTCTGAGCGAGAGAAAGCTAGTCAACACGCTGACATCGTAATCCCTGCTCAGATCGAGAAGTCAAAGATTGAAACTTTAGCAGAAGCCGACGCGGAAAAAACCAGACGCCTCAAAAAAGGTGAAGCAGATGGTATTCAGTCCCTGATGGAAGCGGAGGCGAAAGGTACGCTTGCGGCACTACAAAGCAAGGCGGAAGGTTTTGCCAAAATTGTTAATGCCGCCGGAGGTGCCGAATTCGCAAGTACCTTGCTTGTAACCGAGCAATTACCGCAACTCGTCGCGGAGCAAGTGAAAGCTATTTCGAACCTGAAAATCGATCAGGTTACCGTTTGGGATTCAGGAGGAGGAAAAGATGGAAAAAACGACACCGCCAACTTTGTATCTGGTCTGGTCGGAGCCCTCCCTCCCCTTCATCAAATAACTAAAAATGTGGGAATCGAATTACCTGAGTTCTTAGGTAAATTGACCGAGGATCCAGCCGCTGCAGCCAAACTTCTAGAAAAAGGGAAAAATCAGGAGGAAAAACAAACGGGTGACAGCTAGTTAAGCCTTTTCAGGCTTAATAGAAGTCGAAAACATCAAAGACAGGGACTTATTATCTTGCTATAATTGAAGCTAATTTAGTTAGCTCAATTCATGGAAGTTCTCATTTTCCCTGACGCCCAATCTCTTGCCCGTAAAAGTGCCGATCTTGTAGAGTCTCAAATCAAGACTTTTCCTGATTCTGTAATTGGTTTAGCCACTGGTTCAACTCCTCTGGGTTTGTACGAAGAATTAATCCGTCGGTACAACGAGCATGATTTGAGTTTCGCCGGAGTTAAAACTTTTAATCTCGATGAATATGTAGGGATTCCAGCAAATCATCCGCAAAGCTACCGCACTTTTATGGATGATAATCTATTTAGTAAAATAAATATCGAGTCATCCAATACTCAAGTGCCTGACGGTATGGCGGGTAACCCTCTCGATGTGGGTCCTGCCTATGAAAAAATGATCGAAAAAGCTGGAGGCATCGATCTGCAAGTTTTAGGAGTGGGTACGGATGGGCATATCGGCTTCAATGAACCCACCTCAAGTCTAGGCTCGATCACGCGGGTCAAAACTCTTACCAAGCAGACGATTGAGGATAACTCCCGATTCTTCGAACCGGATGAATTCCAGCCGAAACTCGCCATCACTATGGGTATAAAAACCATTCTTGATGCCAGGCGTATTCTGCTCCTTGCCCATGGAGAAAATAAAGCGGAAGCCGTAAAGGATATGATCGAAGGTCCTCTTTCCGCGATGTGTCCGGCTTCTGCCCTGCAACTTCATCAGCGTACCACGATCCTAATCGATGAGCCGGCAGCATCCAAATTAACTCTGAAAGGTTATTATAAATTCGTGGGTGAAATGCAGGACGATTTGGTACGAAAACATCGCCCCTCCGATTGGATTTCTAGATAACTAAAGTTTTATAAGCCATGACTGATCCAAAAATTCGTGTCCTTGTTGTTGGTGCAGGCAATATGGGTAGATCCCATGCCCTCGCCTACGCTTCCATTCCAGAGTTTGACATTGCCGCGGTTTGCACGCGTAGTCCGGATTCCCGAGCAAAACTGATGACTGAACTCCCAGACGGCACTGCAGAAGCGAACGACTACCAGGATGCATTACGGGAAATTCAACCGGATGCCGTTTGCATTTCCACATACCCAGACACCCATTATCCATTTGCCAAGCTTGCCCTGGAAGCGGGCTGTCATGTATTTACGGAAAAACCACTGGCAGAGAATGCAGACCAGTGTAAGGAATTGGTCGAGCTTGCCAGATCCAAAAACAAAGCCTTGGTTGTTGGTTATATTTTACGCCAGCACCCAAGTTGGATCAAATTTGTGGAGGTTGCCAAAACACTGGGTACTCCTCTCGTCATGAGGATGAATTTGAACCAGCAATCCTATGGCAAGAATTGGGAGACGCATAAAAGTCTGCTTTCCTCGATCTCACCGATTGTCGACTGCGGGGTTCATTATGTCGATGTCATGTGCCAAATGACCGAATCCAAACCGATTCGGGTGTCAGGGGTTGGTGCACAACTCACAGATGAATTGCCTCAGGATAAGATCAATTACGGGCACCTACAGGTCACCTTTGAAAACGGAAGTGTCGGATGGTATGAGGCAGGATGGGGCCCGATGATGAGTGAAACTGCTTTTTTCGTAAAAGATGTGGTTGGGCCGCTTGGCTCCGCCAGCATTGTTGCGGCAGAAGCTGGCTCCAGGGGCAAATCTTCGGATGTCGACGCCCATTGTCAAACCGAACGGATTCTTCTGCACCGAAGTCAAAAAAATGAAGCGGGAGAACTCGAGGCTAAGGACGAATTTATTGATTTGGAGGATGAGCCAGATCACGATGAACTGTGCCGCAGAGAACAACTATTCTTTCTCGATGGGATTACTGGAAAAGCGGATCTAACCGAACATCAAAACAGTGCAATCCGTGCAAGCGAGATTGTCTTAGCCGCCGACGAATCTTTTCGCAGTGGTAAAACGCTTCAGCTTTGAACAAAAGTCCCTGCATGATGTGCGGGAAATAATCGATAAATTCTAGCGTCATAAAGTTTACTCTTTCGGTATAAGATATTCGAATGCCCACCCCCGATACTGAAAGTTTATTTGTCGCTGAGCTTACAAAAGCTCAGGTAAAAATGAGGATTTATTTGGCCAAGTTACTTGCCAACTCTCCTTCGACAGACGATGTATTGCAGGAGTGCAATAAAGTTCTCTGGGTCAAAAGAGATGATTGGGACCCGGAAACAATCTTTCTTAAATGGGCTTATCGCGTCTGTTTCTTTCAGGTTAAAGCTTATTTTCGTAACCAAAGTCGGGAAAAATTAGTCTTCAATGATGAACTTCTTGATATCCTGGGAAAGGAAGATCCAGATCAGAACAATCCCAAGGATCGGGAAATCGCGATGAACCAGTGTTTAGGAAAACTGGATAACCAAGACCGTTCGTTGCTCCTTGAAAGATACCAGGGAGAACTAAGCGTGGATCAACTAGCCCAGAGGGAAGGCATTAGCCCAAACACTCTTTCGCAAAAGCTTTTAAGGCTAAGACACCAGCTATTGATCTGCATTCAGGCAAACCTAAAAACGATTTAATCCATTTATGAAAAACTACGAAAAACTTGTTTGGAAACTGATAGACCGAGAGATCTCTGACAGTGAGTTTGCCGATCTGCAAGCCAAACTTCTCTCCTGCAAGGAGCTCCGTGAATACTACCAAGAGTGCCTGGAGACAGACTCGACTCTGGCCAGCAGGCATCACAGTCCATTCCTCGGATTCCAAGAGAAGAAAACCAAGAAAAAGATCGTTCCTTTTTTTGCCTATGGCGGATGGGCAGCTGCAGTAATAGTCCTGTTTTCAGTCTTCTTCTTCTTCTCACATCCAGAACCATCCGCACTTCTTGTCTCTTCAGAGGGTGCAGACTGGAGAGGAATCGCTGTAAGTGATGGAGACAGCATGCCGACTGATATGTTGCATTTACAGAAAGGTGCCATTGAAGTTGATTTTCCATCTAAAACAAAGGTCGTGATCGAAGCCCCAGCCTATTTTCAGATTAGTAGCGGAAACTCATTAATTCTTGGTCAGGGAATGCTTACCGCCACACACGAAGGAAAACCGGGAAGCTTTTCCGTCCAAACTCCGGTAGGCTCATTTTTTGATCTAGGTACCCAATTTGGGATTTTCGTGGATCACACAATGGAGGAAGCTACAGTGATCGCGGAAGTATTTGAAGGAAATATTAAATTCGAAGGATTTAATAAAAATGACTCTCGATTCATAAATGAAGGGGAAAACGCGATTATTAAAGGCAAGAACCGCTATAAATCTTTAAAAATTATAGCCAATCATCCCTACGCTCAACTCTTTCCCAGACCTAATCTTAAAGTCAAATCCCCCTCACCAGAAGAGCAAAAAGGATCAGCAGAAATACCAATCGCAGATGCCAGTAAATTGGAGTCTCAGGATATTGATGCGATTGACATAATGCTTGATGGTAATTTACGGGCACAAATAAATTATTCGATAGTTAAAGGGATCGCCACTGCTCTTGATGAGAAAGTTAAAATCCTGGAGAATGCCCAAAATAATTACACTCCATCTAACAACATAACTTTTGCGGAGGCTGCGATGAGCCAAATTGAAGCTATGGGACAGTCTATTGCAGAGAGCTATGTAAAATTCCCCGAAATCCGATACTGGGAAGCATGCCAGACTGCAGAAGTTATTTGGGATGAACAAAGAAATGCAGACGGACAGATAACTCATCGTATACCCCATGCCCAAAGACTATCACAACCCAGGGAAGGAAACCGTCTATTAATGAATCTTGAGACAATCAGGGAATGGATCACTGATGTGCACCTCATCCACGAAAATAAAGGAATGGGATGGGCTTCTAAATTTGGTTGCCCGGAAGATGGAAAAGCGATTTTTGATAAAAGAAACAAAAACTTGCTGGCGATCACCTATGCCATTGATTCGATTAAATCGAATCTTGATTGATCCCCATAATTTCCATGACCCTTTGAGGTCTTGAAAAGCCATTAGCCTGGAAGCTTGTAAAATCAACATCCCAGTTGTTTAATTGCTCCACACAAAACATTGCAGGCAGCGAAGTTTGAGGATTCATTTGCCGATCCTTTCTTGGACGACCTAACCAAGAGGGCTCATTTTAAGAAATCAAATAACTTCAATTTGAAATATTCTATTTCTCCTACTTCTAGTATTGTTTTAAATTATGACAGTGCTAAAAATTTAGTGATGAAGCTCAATTGCCTTATAAAAATTTTGCCCCTTACATTTTTGTTCAGCATCGCTTCGAACATTGTTTATTCGAAAGTAGATTTCACCAATGAGGTTCGTCCTATCCTCTCTGAGTATTGCTTCCACTGCCACGGTCCTGACAAAAGCACCCGGGAAGCAAATCTACGACTTGATTTATCTGAAGATGCAATTAAAGACCTTGGTGGATACTCCGCCGTGGTCCCGGGGAAACCAGAGGATAGTGAGTTGGTATTTCGCTTGCACAGCGATGATAAAGATGAACTCATGCCACCACCGGAAACTGGCAAACGGCTATCCGCAAAACAAAAGAAAATCCTTGAAGATTGGATAAAGCAGGGGGCCGAATATGAGGAGCATTGGTCTTTTCTTCCGATTAGCAAGCCATCCGTCCCAACAGAGACTCGCAAGACCAAATCCGCACATCCAGTCGATCGTTTCATAGCCAAGAAATTAGAAAATGGAAATTTTTCCTTCGCAGTGCCATCGGATAAAAAGACCCTGCTTCGTCGCCTCTACTTCGACTTACTGGGCATGCCCCCCAGCCCAGATGAAGCAAAGCAATTTTTGAATGATAATACGGAGAGTGCTTATGATCAATTAGTTGACCGTTTATTGGCTGATCAAAGGTTCGGGGAACGCATGGCTTTGCATTGGCTGGATCTTGTCCGGTATTCAGATACGATCGGATATCACAGCGATGTATTTATGGAAGTGTCAGCCTACCGCGACTATGTAATCGATGCTTTCAATCAAAACATGAGCTATGATCAATTTGTGATCGAAAACCTAGCCGGAGATTTACTTCCTGAAGCGAGCAAGCAGCAAAAAATTGCATCCGGCTACAACCGCTTGCTTCAAACAACTGAAGAAGGCGGAGCCCAGGCAGCCGAATATCAAGCCATCTACCAGGCGGACCGTGTTCGTAATTTCGGGGTAGTCTGGCTGGGTGCAACCACCGGATGTGCACAATGTCATGATCACAAATATGATCCTTTTACGATCAAGGATTTTTATTCCCTCGCTGCCTTTTTTGCGGATATTCAGGAAAAACCTGTGGGTAGAAGAAACCCAAATCTTTATCTGCCCACTCCTGATCAGGAAATGAAATTAGAAGAACTTGAGTTAGCCAAAAAAGAGACTGAAAAAATCAGAGATGAAAAGAAATCAGGTCTTGAGAAAGAACGAAATAAATTGCGAACACAACTTACTCAAAAGTCATCCAGTTTTATTTACGATGAACCTTCAGATAGTGGAATTGAAAATAAGGAAAGAATATTAGTCGAAGACGCCGCTCCAACGGATGCCGAACTTCATGGCGAATGGAAACTTGCGGATGCCCCGGTCTTCTCAGGTTCAAAATCATTTGTTCGAACCGGTGTAGGAAATAATCAGCATTTTTTCTACAAGTCAAAAAATCCACACCAAGTGAAGAATGATCAGGATGAATTTTTTGCATACGCATTTCTTGACCCCAAAAATCCACCCAAGCAGGTTATGCTGCAATTCAATGACGGAACTTGGGAACATCGTGCCTACTGGGGGGAATCTCTAATTCCTTATGGTCGAGAAAATACCGTATCAAAAGTAAAAATGGGACCACTACCCGAATTGGGGAAATGGGTTAGACTATCTGTAACTGCGAAGAAAATTGGTCTTAAACCCAAGGCAAAAGTAAATGGAATGGCATTTACACAATGGGATGGAACCATTTATTGGGATAAAGTTGGCGTTCTTAGCAAAATGGACCCTCGGCAGGATCCCGAGCTGTCACTCAACAAATGGATCGCACTCGCCAAAAATGATAAATCCTTACCCGGGAATATCCAAAACCTTGCCAAGAAAGCAGAGAAGGACCGAAAGGATAGTGAAAAAGATACTCTAAGGTCTCACTTCATCCAATATTTCTACTCAAAAGCACCTGCTGGCACTTTAAGTCTAAGAAAACAAGTTAATGAATTGAATGGTGAGATTCAAAAACTGGACTCCGAAGTTAAATCAGCAACCGATGCCATAACC
>OZSS01001719.1_pt1 | contig 9928 bp, 7 predicted proteins | sample 1779911 | NCBI WGS metagenome assembly OZSS01 (sample SAMEA2603589, study PRJEB24840) | metagenome | biome: Water; feature: Photic zone; material: Seawater sample | place: Mediterranean Sea | collected 2013-11-12 | depth 10 m | reverse complement strand
TTGATGCAGTACATAAAACGTGAGTATTGCCAAACTTTGCCATGCAAGAACCTTCGGCATACCGAGAAACATTTACATCAAGAACAATTTTTCTTAGCTCATTATAATTTCTATTCGATGGTCGCTTCTGCATATAAATATCTTACCTAAAATTAATATTTTAATTCTCTAATATATTAAAAATCCAAAAATCCCTATCTCAAACTTAAAATTTTTTACATCTTGTAAATATTAAGATTATTTATTATTTGATCTATGTCCAACCAAAACTTAGTGGAGCTTAAAATTGTCAAAAAAAAACGAAGAAACAAAATCAGTTGATGATGAAGAAAATAATGATAAGGAACAATCCACTATTAACGATGAAATGGTAGAAGATCAGACTACAGATCAAAGTAAAATCGAAGATGAAAATAATACTGCATCGATTTTAGACCTTGAAGAAAAAGTTTTAGTTCTAAAAGACCAATTAATGAGAAGTTTAGCAGATGGCGAAAATTTAAGAAAAAGAACCCTTAAGGACATAGAAAACTCGAAAAAGTATAGTCATATTTCTTTTGTTAAAGATTTGGTAACATCTGTTGATAATTTCCAAAGAGCACTTAAAGCTGTTCCAGAGGACAAATCATCTTTACCTGAGCCAATTAAAAATTTGATTGTTGGCCTTGAAATAGTTGAGAAAGAAATCCTCGCCACACTTGAAAAACATAACATTAAACTAATTGACCCCATGGGTGAGAAGTTTGATTACAACTTTCATCAAGCTATGTTCGAAGTTCCCACAAATGAAGAAGAACCAGGAAAAGTCGTTGAAGTTTCTCAAAAAGGTTATGTTTTGCATGATAGATTAGTTAGACCCGCAATGGTCGGAATTTCCAAAAAAATTGATGAAAATCCTAGTGATAAAAATGAACTTAAAAAAAAAATAAAATAATTTATTTCTCTTAAACTTGTAAATTCAACAACTTAACCCATATAAACCTAATTGATATTGTATAACTTATATCGGGAATAAACAGAAATCATCATATAGGGAGTTTTTTATGGCTAAGGTTATCGGTATAGATTTAGGTACAACTAATTCATGTGTCTCAGTTATGGATGGCAAATCACCTAAAATTATTGAAAATAGTGAGGGTGCTAGAACCACTCCATCCATGGTAGGCATTACTGATGATGAGAGATTAGTTGGTCAACCAGCCAAAAGGCAAGCTGTAACAAACCCTGAAAATACACTTTTTGCTATTAAGAGATTAATTGGTAGAAGACATGATGATCAATACTCAAAAAAGTTCTCTGAACTAGTCCCTTATAAAATAATATCCGCTAAGAATGGAGACGCCTGGGTAAATGCAAATGGCCAAGACTATGCACCTTCAGAGGTGTCAAGCTTTATACTAAGAAAACTTAAAGAAGATGCAGAAGCTTACCTTGGTGAAAAAGTGGATAAAGCCGTCATTACCGTGCCTGCATATTTTAATGATGCGCAGAGACAAGCAACCAAAGATGCTGGGAAGATAGCTGGTTTAGAAGTTTTAAGAATTATCAATGAACCAACTGCAGCAGCTCTTGCTTATGGTCTAGATAAAAAAGAAAGCGGAACGATAGCTGTCTATGATTTAGGTGGGGGAACATTCGATGTATCTATACTTGAGGTAGGTGATGGAGTGTTTGAAGTTAAGTCAACTAATGGAGATACATTTTTAGGTGGAGAAGATTTTGATCAAAGGATTATTGACTACATTGCAGAAGAATTTAAAAAAGATAATGGTATAGACTTAAGAACTGACAAATTGGCTCTTCAAAGAATGAAAGAAGCTGCCGAAAAGGCAAAAATAGAGCTTTCTAGCTCTGCACAAACAGATGTAAATTTACCATTTGTTACAGCTGATGCTAGTGGCCCAAAACATTTAAATGTTAAACTTACTAGATCTAAGTTTGAATCTCTTGTAGATGATTTAATCGCGAAAAGTATTGAACCTTGCAAAGCCGCCTTAAAAGATGCAGGTGTGAACGCAAGTGATATTGATGAGGTTATTCTAGTGGGTGGTATGACTAGAATGCCTAAAATAATAGAAGCTGTAACTGATTTTTTTAAGACTGAACCACATCGTGGTGTTAATCCAGATGAAGTTGTGGCCTCTGGCGCCGCAATTCAAGGTGGAGTGTTAATGGGTGATGTTAAGGATGTTCTTTTATTAGACGTAACGCCACTATCCTTAGGTATTGAAACACTTGGTGGCGTTTTTACCAGATTGATAGATAGAAACACTACAATACCATCAAAAAAATCTCAGACTTTCTCAACTGCAGAAGATAATCAATCAGCAGTAACCATTCGAGTATCACAAGGTGAAAGAGAAATGGCTGCAGACAATAAATCTCTAGGAGAATTTAACTTAGAAGGAATTGCGCCTGCTCCTAGAGGTGTACCACAAATTGAAGTTACATTTGATATTGACGCAAATGGAATAGTTAATGTTAGTGCTCAAGATAAAGCTACTGGTAAAGCACATAACATTACTATTCAAGCTTCTGGTGGTCTTGATGAAAATGAAATTGAGAGAATGGTTAAAGAAGCTGAAGAAAATGCTGACGCTGACAAACAGAAGAGGGAAGATATTGACGCTAGAAATCAAGCTGAGTCAATGATACATGGTGCCGAGAAATCTCTAACAGATTTAGGTGACAAAGCTGAAGCCAATGCAAAAGATGAAGTTGAACATGCTATAACAGACCTTAAAACTGCGCTTGAAGGTGACGATGTTACTATAATAAAAGAGAAAACATCAGCCTTATCAGCTGTTATGATGAAAATGGGAGAGGCAGCTTACAAGTCTGCAGAACAAAACAGCACTAATGATGGTGAAGAAAAAGATACAACATCTAACGAAAATAAAGAGGATGTTGTAGATGCTGACTTTGAAGAGGTGAAGGATAACGAAGAGAAAAAAGACGCTTCTTAGATTTCCACTTCCTGAATTATTAAGGCTTTAAAATGGCTCGTGATTACTATGATATACTAGGTTTATCTAAATCAGCCTCCGATAGTGATATAAAGTCTGCCTATCGCAAACTTGCTATGAAATATCATCCAGATAGAAATCCGGGTGACAAAAAGGCAGAAGAAAATTTCAAAGAAATCTCTGAGGCCTACGAGGTTCTAAAAGATCCTCAAAAAAAAGCAGCATATAATCAATTCGGTCACGCAGCCTTTTCCCAAGGTACTGGAAGTGGATCGACTGGAGGCTTCTCGGGATTTGGAAGTGGAGGTTTTTCAGATATTTTTGAAGACATGTTTGGTATGGGCGGAGATTCTGGTAGAAGATCAGCCTCTTCTGGGTCAGATTTAAGATATGATTTATCAATTTCTCTTGAGCAAGCTTTTACCGGAGATCAAGTTGAAATCTCTTTAACGGTTCCTTCCAAATGCGATTCATGCAATGGTTCTGGTGCTAATAAAGGCTCTAAACCTCAACAATGTAGACAATGTGGAGGTTATGGTAAAATTAGGGCTCAACAAGGTTTTTTTACAATAGAAAGAACTTGTGCGTCGTGCTCAGGTGTTGGAGAAATTATTGGTGATCCTTGTCGACCATGTAATGGCCAGGGTCGCGTAAATAAAAGTAAGAAACTCTCAGTAAATGTTCCTGCTGGCGTTGATAATGGAACAAGGATTCGTCTCTCTGGAGAGGGTGAGGCTGGTTCAAGAGGATCATCTGCAGGAGACTTGTACATATTTATAGATATTAAGGATCACTCATTATTTCAAAGAGACGGGAAAGATACTTTTATAGAGGTTCCGGTATCTTTTATTGACGCAGTATTAGGAAATTCAATTCAAGTACCATGTATAGATGGATCCAAAGCTAAAATGAATTTAAGTGCAGGTACTCAAAGTGGAACTCGTTTGAGAATGAAAGGCAAAGGCATGCCTGGTTTGAGAGGCGGCTCTAGAGGAGACCAATATGTTCAAATCAATGTAGAAACTCCAGTTGGATTGTCTAGAAAGCAGGAAGACTTATTTAAACAAATAAATGAATTAGGAGTTTCTAAAATTAGTCCTAAGACAACTAGATTTAAGAAATTGATTGAGTAACTAGATCTGCTCATATACTCTGTAAAAGTTTTAGGATAGGTTTATTATGGAAAAAGTTTCTGTTTCCATTCCCGGTGGGAATGGTCGTATGGGTAGAACACTTCTACGTTTAATATTAGAGAGTGAAAATCACTCAATTGGAAACGCAACCTGTTTGCCAGAAGAAGATGAAGTTGGTCTGGATATAGGAAATTTAGTTGGCAAGGGTAAAATTTCTAAGGAGTTAAGATCTGATCCTACATGTCTTTTTGAAAACTCAGATGTTCTTATTGATTTTACTGTACCTGAAGCAACAATGTTTCACGCAAAAAATTGTTACGAAAAAAATATGCCCATTGTTATAGGCACTACAGGCTTAGACAATAAACAAGAAGAAGAATTGTTAAAATTATCAAAAAAAATTCCTATAGTTTACTCTGCAAATTTCTCTATTGGTGTAACCTTATTATCCAGTTTGGTTGCTGAAGCAACCAAATCACTAGGAAAAGAATGGGATATTGAAATATTAGAAATGCATCATAAGCACAAGATTGATGCACCTTCAGGAACTGCCTTAATGCTTGGAAAATCAGCCGCAGAGGCTAGGGGCCAAGATTTATCTAGTGTCAAAGCAGTTTCTAGAGATGGAATAGTAGGAAAAAGAAGCTCAGGTGAAATTGGATTTGCAGTTTTAAGGGGTGGTGATGTTGTTGGTGAGCATACAGTTTCATTTTCTAATACAGCTGAAAGATTAGAATTGGCTCATAGGGCAACGGATAGGTCTATTTTTGGAGCTGGAGCTTTAAGAGCTTCTTTGTGGGCGATAAAGGCCAAACCTGGTTTATATACTTTACTTGATGTTTTAAAAAATGGTGGTTAAATCAATTAAAATTTTCATGAATTTCCTTTAAACAATCATCAACGACCAATTTTCCATTTAATTCTATTGGTCGAGTTTTAATCATATTTACATAGTAAGTGTTATTTTTATTAATAAGATAAATATCTAAAAAACATTTAGAAAAATAATATTGAAAGTTTTTTAATTCTCCTTCTTCTTTAATGAAATCACTCTTTCCTATTTTTTTTATGAGATCGACTTCCGATAAATTTTTAATTATATCAAAATGGAACTTTTTTCTCTTTGGTACCTTAATTTTTTTATTCAAAACATAAGTTTTCACTTTTGGTTTTTCTTTTGGCGTATTTATAGGGGCCATTTCTGAAGAGATAACTTTCTTTTCTTTTTTAATTTCTCTTTCTGATTCTTTAAAGGCATTATCTTGTTGAAGTTTTTTTGTACTTTTTGTTAAATTTTGTTTTTTAAAAAAACTTTCTCTATGTTCTAAAGTATGACATGAGCTCAAAAAAAATGTTGTTAGAAAAACAAATAAAAATTTATTAGATATTTTATACATAACTGATATTCATAAATATTATTTTTATTAAGTCTATGTAAAAGTGATTTCTGAGGAGAAAATGAACTATTTAAAAGATACTATTACCTTTGTAGGTAACGCTATCGTTGATATTATTAGTCAATCTTCTGATGAAACTTTAAGAGATTTGAATATAAAAAAAGGCTCAATGCAGCTTATTGATGAGGAGATGGCTGAAAAGTTTTTAACTATAATTAAAAACCCAACTGTAATTTCTGGAGGAAGCGCGGCAAACACTGCTGTTGGTTTTAGCTCTTTAGGGGGGTGTGCTTACTTTGTTGGCCAGATTGGTAATGACAGTTACGGAGACCTGTTTTCTAGAGATATTAATAAATCTGGTGTTTTCTTTGAAAAAACTGAAAACTCAACAAAAGAGAAAACCTCAAAAAGTATCATCCTTGTGACGCCAGACGCTGAAAGAAGTATGAATACGTTTCTCGGTGCTAGTGTAAATTTTAATATTCGGAGTATTAATCAAGATCTAATTATGAAGAGTAATTATATCTATATCGAGGGTTATTTGTTTGATCAAGATCAGGCTAAAAAAGCAATTTACCACTGCTGTAAATTAGCAAAAGACAATAATTGTAAGATTGCATTAACTTTGTCAGATCAATTTTGTGTTGAAAGACATAGGCAAGATTTTAAAGATTTGATCAAACAATATGTTGATATTATTTTTGCTAACGAGTCTGAAATAACTAGCCTTTTTCAAAATAATTTAGATGAAAGTTTAATTGAAATTAAAGAAAATGTCGAAATAGGTGCCATTACTCTAGGTCCCAGAGGTTCTATTGTTTTCAAAAATAATAAGAGTTTTTCGGTTGACCCAATTAAAGTAACAAAAGCTCTAGATACTACAGGTGCAGGTGACTTGTTTGCTTCTGGTTTTTTATATGGTTTGGCAAAGGACAAACCAATTAAAGAGTGTGGGTATGTTGGGAGCAAGTCTGCTGCAGAAATAATAAAGCATTTTGGAGCCAGGCCTAAAACTTCTTTAAAGACTATTCTTTAATAGATAGTTAGCTTGTATATAGAGCATTATATGCTGAAATAGATGCAGAGTTAACTATATCAGAAACCGATGATCCCATTTGAACAATTTGAAATGGTTTTTCGCCACCAATCATTAACGGCCCTAAAACAGAACCATTCCCAATTTTTTGAAGTAACTTAAATGAGATATTAGCCGCTAAAAGACTTGGCATTATTAAAACATTAGCAGGGCCAGAAAGTCTGCAGAATGGATAATTCTCGTTAATAAGGTCGTAATCTAGAGCAACCTCGGGGGTCATCTCTCCATCAAATTCAAAATCAACCTTTCTATCATTTAAAATTTCTACTGCCTTTTTTAAACTTTCAGAGCTAGGCCTTGAAAGACTTCCAAAATTTGAAAAAGAAAGTAAAGCTACCCGAGGAGTGTAACCAAGATTTTTTACAGTATTGGCTATTCCTGTAGCAATATTGGCTAATTGTTCTGCATTTGGAGTATCGTGAATATTGACGTCTCCAATGAAAACTGTTCTTTCCTTAGATACCATCATAGACATTGACAAGAAACTTTGGTCTTTGGTGGAGGAAATCACCTTTGTAATATCATTAAAACATCTTCCAAATGGTCTTGTTACACCAGTGACCATAGCATCTGCATCATCGCAAGCTACCATTGATGCTGCAAATACATTTCTATCTTGATTGATTAATCTTTGACAATCTCTTCTCAAATGACCTTGTCTATGAAGAAGTTTGTATAAATTATCCGTATATTTTTTATTGTTTTTGCTCAAACTTGAATTGTGTATAATTAGTTCATTTAAACCATCTAGGTTTACCTTTTTCATAGATTCTTTAACTATGTTTTCTCTACCAATTAAAATAGGTATTCCAAATCCCGAATTATAAAATGACAATGCAGCCCTTATTGTTTTTTCTTCTTCCCCTTCTGCAAATACAACCCTTTGTTTTTTATTTTTAATTCTGGATTTAATGGGTTCTAGAATTGATGCAATTGGGTTTGTTCTACCCTCTAACTCTCTTTTGTATATATCAATATTTTTAATTGGTTTCTTGGCAACACCGCTATCCATAGCAGCTTTTGCAACTGCTGATGACACAAAAGATATAAGTCTTGGGTCAAATGGTGCTGGTATAATATAGTCTTTGCCATAATGTAATTGAACACCATGATATGCGGCATTTACTTCATCTGGGACATCCTCTCTCGCCAATGATGCGATGGCTTTTGCAGCAGCAATTTTCATTTCTTCATTGATAGTAGTTGCTCTTACATCTAATGCCCCGCGAAAGATATAAGGGAACCCAAGCACATTATTCACTTGATTAGGGTAGTCAGATCTTCCTGTGGCAATAATTGCGTCTGATCTAACACTTTTAATTTCTTCAGGCATAATTTCTGGTATAGGATTTGCCATGGCAAATATAATGGGTTTATCAGCCATATTTTTAACCATTTCTTTACTAACAGACCCTGGTACGGAGAGACCTAAGAAAACATCTGCACCTTTAAGGGCATCCTCTAATGTTCTTGATTTTGTCTCAACAGTATGTCCTGATTTCCATTGATTCATATTAGTTTGTCGACCACGAAAAATTACTCCTTCTCTGTCAACTAAAATAACATTTTGACTTTGCGCTCCCATTGCTTTTAAAAGTTCTACACAAGCAATTGAAGCTGCTCCGGCTCCATTACAAACAAATGTTGTGTTTTTAATATCTCTGTTTGTTAGGTGAAGTGCGTTAATTACACCAGCGGCTGTAACGATAGCTGTCCCGTGTTGATCGTCATGAAAAACTGGAACACTCATCTTCTCTCTTAATTTTTGTTCAATAATAAAACAATCAGGGGCTTTAATATCCTCTAAGTTAACTCCACCAAAAGATGGTTCCAGTAAAGAAACAGCTTCAACAAATTTATCAGTATCCTCAGTATTAATTTCTAAATCAATTGCATCTACATCTGCAAATTTTTTGAATAGTACTGCTTTCCCTTCCATGACTGGTTTAGATGCAGCTGCACCTATGTTTCCTAAACCTAAGACAGCTGTCCCATTTGAAATGACAGCAACGAGATTTCCTTTAGAAGTATAGTCATAAATTGTTTCAGAGTTTTTTTCGATTTCAAGACATGGCGTTGCTACGCCTGGAGAATATGCCAAAGATAAATCATGTGAACCAATTAAAGGAGTTGTTGGTGTTATTTCTAGTTTACCTGGTCGTCCTTTTTTATGATACTCTAAAGCTTCCTTCTCTAAATTTGATTGAGCAGTCTCTTCTTTTTTGTTTGTAGACATTCCATCCTCTAAAACTTAATATAATTTCATTCACAGTATTGATTAATTTGTTTTAAATACTTTAACGAAATTAAAATTAATAACAATTTTAAAAAAACAGATTTTAACTTTAAGGGAACTTGTTAACTTTGCAAAGCGTCAACACCCCAATGATGGAACAATATTTAGCTATTAAAAATCAACATAGAGATGCTTTGTTGTTCTATAGGATGGGTGATTTTTATGAGCTTTTTTTTGAAGATGCAGTTGTTGCTTCAAAAGCTTTAGACATTGCCCTTACAAAACGAGGAAAGTCAAATGGCATAGATATCCCAATGTGTGGAGTGCCTTTCCATTCAGCAGATAACTATTTACCAAAGTTAATTAAAAAAGGTTTTAATGTAGCTGTTTGTGAACAAACAGAGACGGCAGAGGAAGCTAAATCAAAACTTAAAAAGGGGCCGCTTAAAAGAGAAGTCGTTAGAATAATTTCACCAGGCACTTTAACAGAAGATACTTTACTAGAGAGAGAAAAAAATAATTTTTTAGGCGCAGTATCAATTTTAAAAGACTCAATTTGCGTAGCTTGGGTTGATATTTCCACAGGTTGTTTTAAATCAAGACAGTTATCAAAAGAAACAAACTCTTCTAAACAAAAACAAGTTCTCACCAATTTTTTAAGGAGAATTGGTTTTTCGGAAATTTTAGTATCTAATGATATAGATATTCATATAGTTGAAGAAGAATGGCATAATCTTCTAAAAAAACAGTCGCCTAGCTTATTTCATTTTGAATCCTCATTGGAAGAACTTTGTAAATATTTTGAGGTTCTTTCTCTGGAAGGTCTAGGAAAATTCAAAGAAGGTGAAGTTATAGCTGCTGGCGTTATACTATCATATTTAAAATTAACACAATGTGGTACAATGCCACTACTTTCAGCACTACAATCTGAAACTCACAGTAAAATTTTAGAAATCGATTATTTTACTCAAAAATCACTTGAGATTTTGACAAATTTATCTGGCGAGCTTGAGGGGAGCTTAATATCCTGCATTGATGAAACAAAAACTGCGAGTGGGTCTCGTTTACTAAAACAAAGGTTAATAGAACCTTTTTTTCAA
>OZSS01001718.1_pt1 | contig 9931 bp, 13 predicted proteins | sample 1779911 | NCBI WGS metagenome assembly OZSS01 (sample SAMEA2603589, study PRJEB24840) | metagenome | biome: Water; feature: Photic zone; material: Seawater sample | place: Mediterranean Sea | collected 2013-11-12 | depth 10 m | reverse complement strand
GGACAACCCCATGAATCCACCTGAGCGCGTAAAAATCTGTGAGTTAATTCCCACAACCTCGCCCTCAAGATTAAATAACGGCCCTCCGGAATTCCCTGGATTAATCGCCACATCAGTTTGAATAAATAGCACATAACTTTCATCAGGCAAGGCACGCCCCGTCGCACTCACGATTCCTGCAGTCACGCTGTAATCAAAACCGAACGGAGATCCGATCGCGACGACCCATTGTCCGCGTTTCACTGCATCGCTATCGGCGATCTTGACTACCGGCAAATCGCCGGCATCCAACTTCAAGAGCGCAACATCGGAGCGTGGATCGGTTCCGACAATCGTGGCGACATATTCTCGACGATCATTCAAGCGAACAATCACCGTATCAGCCCCTTCCACGACGTGGTTATTCGTTAACACAAATCCATCGTCAGAAATAATAAATCCTGAGCCCAGAGATCGACCTTCACGTTCCTGAGGAGGCATCGGCACACCGCGCTCGAAAAACTCCCGGAAAAATGGCGGTAATTGCTGCAAATCTGGCATTTGTTGCGGACGTGAAGCCGGTTGCGTCGAGCGTGTCGAAATGTTGACCACCGCGGGTGAGACGATATCCACAAGCTTTGTGAACTCAGGCAACTGCGCCTGCGCTTGCACGCTGACAACCATCAGAAAACCCAAAACAAATCGCATCGCTGCTCTCATCGATTGATCCTTATTTGAAACGTTCGTGTCCAGCGCTGACTGAACATCCAACCGAGGGCTAGACCCACCAGACCAGCACCTGCCTGAAGCGTCTCGCTCCACTCAAGAAACTGCCCCACAACAATCGGGCTCACAAGCCCCAACAGCGGCGGACAATAAAGCTTCACGAGTTGCGAGCTGAAACGCTGACCGTCGATGCTAAGTGTCACTACATCACCGACATGTAAAGAAATGGGATCATTCAAGGGGATTTCAAAGGTTTGATCCGAAGTTTTTTGGCGAAGCCAATCCGACCGACAGCGACCAAGCTCCGTGCAGGCAGGACATAAAGGCTGAGACATTGGCTTGACCCAGCAATGGTCCGCCATCACAGCAACCACTTCAACACGCTTTTCACAGTTCACTGCGTCCGACTCAACAGTCCTTTTAAACCATCCACATCGAGCGCGTCGATAATGGTTTTCCCAGTTTCAGGAGGAATTTCCCCAACTAACGTGACTCGAAGCGCGCCGCCGGAGAGGGCGTAATCCTTGCCCAAAGCAACTGTGGGACCAAGAATTGCCTGCATATCAGGCTCTGGTCGCGCATTAGTCAGCTCAAGGAAAATTGAAAAACTTCCCAGTCCATCGGTGTAGACAAGCGTATACACCCGATGACTGCCAGCGCGCGAAGGCAATGCGGACACCAGTTGATAACCGGCAGGAAGCCAACTCGCCGGCGAAAATTGCAATACCGACTCAGGCTCTGTAATCGGATAAACCTTGACTTGCAACGCCTCTTGCCCGCCTGCGATCTCAACGGTTTGCGGCCCAACATTGAGCTCTGAAAACTCAAACTGCTCCAAGGTCTGATTACCGGCATTGACCGTCTGAGACCGCAGCAATAAGGACGTTTCCTCATCGACCCAGAATTTATAGCTGTGGCGATGCCCATCCATTGATTCCACAAGAACCAGTTGCGCCGACCGATCTGCGATCCGCTCGACATTACCAAGAGTGATCTGATAAGGCGCTTCAAAAATCTGCATGGATTCGGCATTGATCATGCCAGGCAGAGGATATCCTTGCCTCAGAACGTCCGGGCCTGGCATCGCCTCAATCAGCACATTTCCTGATTGTGCTCGTTCCAGAGGCTGACCCGATAGCCGTCTTAGGCGCGCAGCTTCTTTGCCATTAATGACGTCATGCTGAAACGCCAGGTTGGCCAGAACATCCGCGCGTTGATAAACCAATTTTCCGGAATAGGATAAGGTGCGAACCGCCATCGTCATGGCACGAAGCTTTTCTTTCGCAGGCTCGGAGCTGATGGCGAACGATGGCGGGCTCATTAGGAACAGCGCGCTGAACAATGCGCCAATAGATGAAGCAAGCATTACTCGATTGGCTCGTCACGCCCCATGATACGAGCCAATGGCAAAACCGATGTTCCGCCAACGACTGCAGTATTCTCAGCATGACGGATCAAATACGGACTCAAACGGTTACTGACCAATTGTTTCATGTCTTGCTCTGTCAAAATCCTCGCCACAGGACGTCTCTCGACAGCATCTTGTTGACTGGTCATCCCATCAACCGAGACGGTTTCTTTTTGCACAGGCATTTGAAATTTAATCACTTCAAGTGGCTCAGCGACCGCAACGGAGGGTTGCGTGTCCACTGGTGCGACCACTTTCACACCAATCACCACCGCAAAAGCGATAGATGCCGCAATCGCGAACTGGCCAGTCAGTGCCGCAAACCGATTCGGCAATGCTTCTTTGGCAGGCAGGAAGGTCACATGCGGATCGGCTTGATGATGCGAAGCATCAACGATGGGTTTTGCCTCAGCGACCCCATCGAGTTCAGCATTAATCCGATCTAGCAAACTGGAGCCCAGGAGACTTTCTCCACGCATTGTGCTGCTGATGGCCTGGCATGACGCCCAGTAAGCCTTGAGATCGCCGCGGGGTTTCGTTGCGTCGACAATTTTTCGCGCCTCGAATTCCGTTGCTTCCTGATCCACTAAAGCCGACAGTGATTGCCGTAAGGTTTCAGTCATTCAGTCACCACCCCGATGGTTTAGGTTTACTGTAAATTATTCTTTGACAATTTCATTACAAAAAAGTTCCCGGAAATTGTTGAGAGATTTCCTGAACCACATGATCGCGCGCCCGAAATATCCGAGAACGCACAGTGCCGATCGGGCAATTCATCGCCAACGCAATTTCATCATAGCTCATTCCTTCAAGCTCCCGAAGCGTCAACGCCTGTTTCAAATCATCCGGCAACTGTTCAATGGCATGCAAAATCGCTCGCTGTAATTCTTCAGCACCGGCTTCTTCATCGGGCGCACTGAAATCTTGTAGCACCGATAACTCGCCGGTGGCTTCATCATCAACAGAGACATCTTTGGCTTCTTTCAATTTGGACGCAAGGTGATTTTTGGCAGTATTCACAGCGATTCGATAAAGCCAGGTATAAAAAGCACTCTCACCACGAAAGGTGTGTAGTGACCGATAGGCCTTAACGAAGGTATCCTGAAGGACGTCTAGCGCATCACTTTGATTCGAGACCAAGCGGTTGACGAGGGACAATAAGCGAGACTGATACTTGATTACCAACAAATCAAAAGCATGGCGGTCGCCCAAGCGCGCACGATCGACTAACAGCTGATCGTTTTCAGCCTCGACTTTTTGAACTGGCGACTCCATACCCAAAGTGCGATTTCTCAAGAAATTCAATGACTACGATGACATGAGTGATAAAAAAGGACAAGTAATATGAGTGTTGAGCCTCAACTGCACCAGGTCGATGTGCTGGTGCTGGGCGCAGGTGCTGCAGGCCTGACTGCTGCACTCTCCATCCCAAAGGATCTGTCCGTGGCCGTACTCACCAAAGACCCCAGTGGAGGATCTACACGTTGGGCACAAGGTGGTGTAGCCGCAGTCATCGATGACCAGGATTCCATTGAAAGTCATGTTCAGGACACGCTCATCGCAGGTGCCGGGTTGTGCCATCAGGATGTTGTGGAACACGTTGTGTGTAGCGCTCGAGACGCGATCGATTGGCTTGTCGAACAAGGCGTGGGTTTCACCAAATCTGACCAATCCTTTCACCTCACCCGCGAGGGTGGACACTCGCATCGCCGAATCTTGCATGCGGCGGATGCAACCGGGTGGGCGATTCAAGATGCGCTTGACCAACGAGCCTCAGCTGCCGATAACATCACCTTTCACCACAACTTCATTGCGGTCGATTTGTGCTTCGATCGTGGTCGTGGCCCTCGCACTCTACGTGTTCGTGGATGTCATGTCTTGAACAAACAGACCGGAGAAGTGGATACTTTTTTAGCGCATGCTGTTGTGCTTGCCACCGGTGGTGCTAGCAAGGTGTATGTCTACACCTCCAATCCCGATGGAGCGAGTGGTGATGGCATTGCCATGGCATGGCGAGCGGGATGTCGCGTTGCTAATCTAGAATTCAATCAATTTCACCCAACCTGTTTGTACCACCCAGATGCCAAGTCCTTCCTCATTTCAGAAGCTGTCCGTGGTGAAGGCGGAATTCTGCGATTACCCGATGGCACGCGGTTTATGCCAGGCTTCGACCCAAGGGCTGAACTTGCTCCACGCGACATCGTGGCGCGTGCGATTGACCACGAAATGAAACGGATTGGTGCTGATCACGTATATCTTGATATCACGCACCGAGATCCTTCCTTTATCAAAGATCATTTTCCGACCATCTATCAGCGGCTCATCGAGCTTGAGATCGACATGACAAAACAATGGATTCCCGTGGTGCCGGCAGCTCACTACACCTGCGGTGGAGTCCTTGTCGACTTGCATGGCGAGAGCGATCTCGCGGGCCTTTACGCCATTGGAGAAGTGAGTTCGACAGGGCTTCATGGTGCTAATCGGATGGCCTCGAATTCACTACTGGAATGCATTGTCTACGGGCGCGCAACCGCCGCCCACATCACACAAACCGTGAAGACTCAAATTCCTCACTCCACTGTCAAAGCCTGGGATGCATCGCAAGTCATTGATAGCGATGAAGACGTTGTCATCGCACACAACTGGGCGGAGATCCGACGTTTCATGTGGGACTATGTCGGTATTGTTCGCACCGACAAGCGCCTTAAGCGGGCGTTAAACCGGGCACAACTACTCGCCCGTGAAATTGAAGATTTCTACGCCAATTACCGGATCACTACCCACTTAATTGAATTAAGAAACCTTGTGGTTGTAGCTGAACTGATTATCCGCTGTGCGCTCAAGCGTGAGGAGTCTCGGGGTCTCCATTTCACCCTCGATCACCCGGATCTATCTAAAAATCCTGATGACACAATCTTAATCCCAGGCAAAGAGCGTTAGCTCAATGCCCGCGACATCGGTGACGTAACCGACGGAGATCTCGGACGTTTGCGCGAGCGATCCAATGAAGCGTTCCTTGAGCGGCAGGCAGATGGATCACACAATAATTCCAAGGATTCAATCTCCACTCATCCACGTGACACGACATCAATTCGACGCGTCTGGATTTCATTTGCACGACCAAATGATCCGCGTTGCCGTCAAATTGCAAGTGCACTAAGCGAAGATAAGTCTCAAGAATACCGTGTTGACCGGTTAACCAAGTCAGCGCTTTCACTGCTGGCTTTGCACGACGCCCAGATCACCGCTGGCTTGGCGGACTTTCATCACGATGTGAGCCAGTGCTTGATCGTCAGGCAGTTTAAATCCACGCAACCACTCCCAAATGTCTTGATCTTCACAATCCAAGAGTCTCCGGTAGGCTTCCTGATCGTTGGCTGCTAAATCTGGATAATGATTCCGGGTGAAGGGCATCAGCATCACATCGATTTCCAGCATTCCGCGTCTGGAATGCCAATAAAGTCTGTTGAATTCAGTGCGATCGTCCATACTCCCTCCCTATCGACCCCAGTGTAGCACTCAGAGGCGTAGCATGAATTCCCCATTTGGCTTGATTCAATTCAAAGGCGATCAGACACTGAAGGTATTGCAGGGCCAATGCACTCAAATGGTGACTGGTCTCAGCACTGAGCATGCCCCGCTCGTCGCATTTTGTGACCCAAAAGGTCGAATGTTTGGTTCGGGACGATTACTGCAATACAACAACCTCGTCAGTCTAATTACTCCAATGGATCAATCAGATGCACTGTTAAAACGGCTCCATCCGTTTTTGGCGTTGTCTCGCGTATCGGCTGCTTTAACGGAAATCCCGGTCGGGCTAGTGGCACAGTCCTCGCTGTCACCTGCTGTTTGTCAGCACCAGCCCGGAACCACGCGAGTTGGAGAATTTGGAAACACGCAATGGCAGGTTGGTGATCAAGACCAGCTGCATGACCCGAAAGCGGATATCGCAAGACTATCAGCCGGACTAGGCTTTGTTCGCCAGGGTTCTGCTGATCTGCTGATCCCACAGCAAGCGCATTATCAAATGCTCGGCGGCGTCAATTTCAAGAAAGGCTGTTACACCGGTCAAGAAGTTATCGCTCGTCTTGAACACTTAGGCCAAGCCAAAAAATACGTCTATGTCTATCGAGAGGCTCCGGTGTATCTAGGAGAATCCGTCGAACTGGACGGTACCTCTTTCCAAGTCTTTGACGCGGCCAATGATCAGGAAGATCAAGCTGCCTTGTTGCTAGCGCCTGTGTCGGTCAATCTAAAACAGTTGATCCATGTGCCCCTGACCATCACTCGGCAAGTCGAGGGGCAGCGACCAGTCAAGCTCTGACAACCCCTGTGCTGTCAGTCGTTGGTTGATTTGGCTAAAAGGTCTTGATCCAAAAAATCCCCGATGAGCGGACAATGGAGAAGGATGGACCGATTCGATCACGCCTTGTCGCTCATCAATGAGTCTCCGTATTTGCCGTGCATCACTCCCCCACAAACAAAACACTCGGTAGCGAGTATCGTTTGCCAACCGCGTCATCACCAAATCCGTAAATCGTTCCCATCCAAGGTTTCGATGACTTCCCGCTTCTCCAGGGCGAACGGACAAGACACGATTCATCAGCAGGACTCCACGTCGAGCCCAAGGAGTCAGATCTCCACTTGGCATCTCAACGACGCCAAATTCAGCCCGCCATTCCTTGAGAATATTTCGAAGTGATGGCGGGATCGCCGTGTGTTGACTGACCGAGAACGCAAGGCCTGTTGCCTGATCAGGCCCATGGTAAGGGTCCTGCCCAACAATCACTGCAGAGCACATCGCCGGCGAGCATAGCTCGAATGCTCTAAATCGCTGAGAACGAGCCGGATAACTCTCCTCGCTCAGGATCTTTTGGTCGAACTCCAATGCAATTTGAGACAGTTCCTCAAGCCCTAAAAATTCCTGCCAGTCTTGCGGGAGATCAGAAAATATCCGTTCTAATTGCATTGTTAGTTTCCGTTTTCGGTATAATTTCGGTTTGCGATAAGGATAACGAATGACCGATATTTCTGATATTGAGCCATACAGCGACCAGGACGTCCCCCAAGTCATCGATCGACTCATCAACGATGATGAGTTCATCAAAGCCATCGGGCAATTAAAATTCAAAGCATGGTTCACACCGTTGAGCTTTATCTTGCGGCCACGAATCCGTTCATTTTTGCGCTCCAAAGCGCAGGTCATCCACACCATCCAAGATTTCCAATCAGCGGTGGAGCCTCAGCTAGCAAAAGTCTTATCCCGAACCACTGAAACCTTCACTGTCTCAGGTCTTGATCATCTGAATCCCGAGCAATCCTATCTATTTTTAAGTAACCATCGCGACATCGCGATGGATCCCGCATTCGTCAACTGGGCACTCTACAACGGTGGGTTGCACACCGTACGCATTGCGATTGGCGATAATTTGGTCAAAAAACCCTTCGTTGGGGACCTGATGCGTCTCAACAAGAGTTTTATCGTGAAACGCAATGTCTCGGGTCCGCGAGAAATGTTGCAGACCTACTCAGCACTCTCAGGCTACATTCGCCAGTCGATTGAAGATGGACATTCAATCTGGATCGCGCATCGAGAGGGCCGGGCAAAGGACGGCATTGATCGAACCGATCCAGCGATTTTAAAAATGATTTCGATGGCCGGTAAGCCGCGTAATGAATCCTTCGAGCAAGCCATTCGTGCAGCACAAATCGTTCCCGTGTCCATCTCCTACGAATTCGATCCATGCGCCCCGATGAAAGCTCGGGAATTAGCAATGACCGAGCGCGATGGTTATTACACCAAACGCCCCGACGAAGATGTGCAATCGATCGCTGCAGGGATCATGGGCTGGAAAGGTCGTGTGCATCTGCATTTTGGTAAACCCATCACTGATGTCCCTGAGACACCTCAGGAGTTAGCAACTCTAATTGATTATCAAATCATTCTTGGTCAACGGGTCTTTGACACCGGACGCTTAGCGGACGCACTACTGAAGAAGCACCATCTTCCAGACGACCTTCTTCCCGATGTACAACAGCGCTTCCAGGCATTGATATCAGGAACTCCTGAGAAATATCGCGACAAACTATTGGAGATTTATGCGAATCCGCTCAGGCAATTCACCCTTCATCAGCAAAGCGAGCTCTAGTCGATCGCTCACCGGAGTTTTTTGAAAAATGAGACTGAGATGAATTTTAATTGTACCCTCAGTCACTCCCATTTCTCTGGCGATTCGTTTATTGGAGGGTCCTCTGGAAATCCATAACGCTACTTCGTGCTCGCGTGGGGAAAGGAGCTGACACAGTGATTCTGCGATCGCATCACGATCGACTGTCATCTCTTCAACGATGCGCTCAAGCACAACCCGAGGAACCCAATATCGCCCCGCTAACAGCGCACTTGAAATCCGCCTTAAATCGAACCCTTGATCATCACAGCTCAGATAACCATGATGGCCTGCCTTCACCAACAACATGGCAATATCGATATCACAGACTTGATCGATGACGACAAACTTCGTGCGGTTCGCTGCACTGATTTCGGTCACTGCCTGACTCAATCCTTGTCTGACACGCGCAAACAAATAGACACAAATATCGACAGCAGCAGCCTCTTGCAAAGCACTCAGTCGAATCACTCGAATCCCTGAGGTTGATTTGAGCTGATCAGGCCACACCAAGCCCTGATCTGCACGGACACCAATTCCAATCATTTTCCGCACCTCCGGGCCGCAGTATGACTCCGGTGTCGGAGGGATAGGTGACAGAAACGGTGCGGAAATGCACCACCCGCACCACCGATGCAGTCGGCGTGTGATAACCTCTTAATCTGGCTTGGAACAGATCATGAAAACAATTACCCCACCGCTCGGACTTCTTGAATTTCTCGAGCGTGTTGACAGCAATGCCAAAATCTATGAAATGGAAGCAGATGCGGACCAGCTCAGTCTGTCGCTTGGTTGCCGCGAGGAGGATATCCTGACCTGTTCGCTGCTTTTGCACGCAGACCGTGCTCCGCGAATCACCATTCATCCTTGGAACCAGCAACCGAAGCTCGACTCCAACGAACGGCGAGCAAATAGCATGCAGGTCTACTTATTGACCGGCTACCAAGCACAATGGCTGCCACCGTTTGGACTGCCACACCTATTACACACAACGCTCGACCCAGCCTGTCTTGACTCCCCATGCCTCTACGTCCCGGCGGGAGTCTTTCATGGCTGGATGGCAATTACGCCTGATGAACTCAAAAGCTTGACTGATTTTGATCGTTGGAGACGTGAATTCGCCGCTCAATAGAGCGCCAGAAGGCTTCCGGCGATCACGAATAAACATCCGAAAAACTGTTCCTGCCGCTTCATTAAGGCCTCCGAGTTGAGCAATGGCCTTAGTGCGTGGGCGAGCCACGCGTAATTCAACATCACCACCGTATCGATCGCGACAGAAGTCACCGCTAACACCGAATATTGCGGTAACAACGCTTGGCTATGATCAACAAATTGTGGGAAAAATGCGGCTAAAAAGACAAAAGCCTTCGGATTAGTCACATTGATGAAAATCGCTCGAGTGAAAAGAGCCGATTTCGGCGCGCTCCTCACGTCGCGGGCCAACTGAACCTCTGGCCAAATCAGCTTGGATCCGCCAATCCACACTAAGTAGCCAACGCCCGCCCATTGCAAGACCATAAACGCCAATTCACTGCTGGCGAGAATCGCACCTAAACCAACCCCCACCACGATTAACTGAACAACCAGGCCTACCATGAATTGGTGTTTCAACGGCTTGACCAGCTAAATGCGCATGGTTTGGAGGGATATG
>OZSS01001717.1_pt1 | contig 9936 bp, 9 predicted proteins | sample 1779911 | NCBI WGS metagenome assembly OZSS01 (sample SAMEA2603589, study PRJEB24840) | metagenome | biome: Water; feature: Photic zone; material: Seawater sample | place: Mediterranean Sea | collected 2013-11-12 | depth 10 m | reverse complement strand
AGGCACAGAAGCGCTCCTTTCCGGAGAAGAAGAAGAAGCTGTTCTTGGGGAACCCCAACGGCTCTCTGAACGACGTGTTCATGGAGATGTACTGGGATCCGTTGCTGAAAACAATCAATGGGTCCAACCCGCACCCAATGAGCCTGTCGGCCAAGGACCGTGCTGCAGCGTGGCTTGAAATGACGGAGGAGCTGAACACGCACCCGGCTTTCAAGCACACCCAAGGCTTCACTACCCGCTGCCTGCAGGAGTTCTACAAAAAGCTTGTTGGGGAGTTGTACAGGGACTACAAAAGGGGAAAGACACAGCTCAGCGGCGGCACGGGCACTCCCTTCCAGCGCAGCAAAGAGGGGCGCGCGATCATCACTGAGTGGCACTCCACCGTCCAGAAGCACAAAGAGTTGGAGCAGAAGTCCAAAAAGCGGGAAAAGAGGGAGAGGGTCGCGATGGCCTGGCTCAAGAACGCCGCTCGCGGCCACCTGCAACTGGACGGCGACAGCAAGGCCAACAATTAGCTGAAGAAGCAACCGTCGCTGAGGGACTACCACGACTGGCAAGCGGAGAGGGACGACTGGGATGACGACGATCTTGATGACGATGACGAGGACGACGAGAATGAAGATGAGGACAGCTCATGCAGCGGCGGCGGCGACGACGACAGTAGTCAAGAGGGAGACAGTGACGGCGATGAGGAGAAGGGCGACCAGGTCAATGTGCTGGGGCAAGGCAGTGCCAAAAAGCCAAAAAGCCAGCAGGATCCCAAAACGCCGCCGCCGAAGGCGCCAATGACAGCGGTGGAGTTCTTGGTGCAACGGAGCGCTGAGAAAAGAGAGGTGGAGAAGAAGGACCGTCGGTTGGCGCGCGAACAGGCGCACGCAAAGGCGGAGGCGGAGCTTGTCCAGCAGAACATTCATAATTGGAACTTGGCGGGCGGCGAAGAGAAGACGAAAATGACATTGATGGAATGGATGGCCTCCCCGATGGCCCCCAAGCTGCCTCCGCTGTCGGACGACAGTGACGACGATTGAGTTTTGTTTACATGTAATTGTTCGATAGTGTTCAATCAATGTATTCATGAATCCGGCTGACCCGCGATGTAACTCTCCAGCGACGGCGTGGCCACGCCAAAGAACCGACTAGCGTTGTTTCCGTAAAGACAACTGTGAAAGTTAGTGAGCAGCGCCGCCACCTTGTAGCGGTTGCTAACGGGTGCCGAGAACACCTTCTGATTCTTCTTGACCGCGAAGAACCCCCACTCCTCTTGCATCTTCCCAAAGGCCCATTCCACAGCGATCCGACGGCGCGCCAGGTTCTTGTTAAACTTCATCTGCACCCGCGACCGCCGCCTGCCCTTGTACGGCGTCATTAGGTACGCCCCCTGCGCGTACGCGGGGTCGCCGTAGATGTACATGTGGTACCTGGAGCCGATGGGGCCGACGCACATCTTAAAACGGTTGAGCAGGCCGGAGTTGCCCATCATGGTGCTGTCCGTCGTGTTGCCAGTCTCAGGGCCGTAAAACTCCAACATCATGCCATTGGGACCGACGAACGCTTGGTGCTTGAGCAGGTGGTAGCCGGCCTTCCCGCTGAAAGTATACCGCTCGTACGCGCGATTCGTGCTGGTAGTTCAGCCAGCCGAGGGGGTCCTTCCTCAAACGCAGGCCGTCCAACGCCTTGTCCACGGAGGCCTGCGGCTCTTCCCGATAAGGCTCGTCCGCCTGGGCCAGCTCATCGAGCGCGAGGGCTGTCAGCTCGTCCTCCTCGTCAGACGTCAGCTCCTCGCCGGTCTCCCCCTCGAGGATCAGGCATATGACGTCCGCACAATCGCGCTTCTCGTCCTGCTCCTTCACAGACAGCCGCCGCTTGCCCTTGAACACGCGACCGCCGGGCCGGACGTCCGCACAATCGCGCTTCTCGTCCTGCTCCTTCACGGACAGCCGCCGCTTGCCCTTGAACACGCGACCGCCGGGCCGGACGGCGGCGACCATCGCCGAGTTTCATCTGCGAGGAGTTTCAGATCTACAAGGAGTTTCAGATCTTCAAGACGCCCGTCAAACCCTAGTGAGAGGCAGTCTTTCACCAGGCCGGGGGTCCGCAAATTAATTAAGGGCCGGGCCAGGCCGCCAGGGCCAGAGCTGGGGGTCCTGGAGACGTACGTACAGTTTTTTTTAGACTTGATTTCTAGAATACTTGTTTGGTAACCCACTTTTAACAATCCTACAAACTTGCTATCTGTGTGCCACTCAGAATGTGTTAGGTATTTGTGACGCGGTAACCCACTTTATAATAAACAATAGCTAGGGTACTAGCTTAATTTATATATAATTAACCCGGGGCCTATATATAGAACGTGAATACGTACGTATTTTGAATAATTCAAGAGAGGAAATAAAACTGAATTTTACGTATTATTCAACACCGAATTATTCAAAAGCTGAATTATTCAAACTGAATTATTCAAAAGGGGGTCGTATTATGAATAATTTATACACAAAAAACCTTGCTGACTGTTAAGGGGTGTTATGTAACGGTTAAGGTGTTACGGAGGCGTTAAGGGTGTTATGTAACGGTGTTAACGATATTGGCGTTTGGTTGACACATTCTTAACTGTTGTACGTGTGTTAACGCGTTTGTTAACGCCTAAGACATCCAACTAACTCACTAATGTCAGAACAACAGGATTAATTAATTAATTAATATTTGAGTATTGAATTGTCGAGCCATGCGCGAGCGCAGTGTTTATTCCTCATCTATTTAATTTATTTTACGCAATTTCAACGAGCTCTGCTGCAACGCAGCAAAAGCTGCCACTCGTGTCACAACGCTTGCGCGAACGTCACTGCGTCATCGCAGCGGAGCATTTTGCTTAAGCATTTAGCCCGGTCGCTCGGCCGGCAGAAAGTCAGCCGGGCTGAGTGAGTGAGGCCGTGTCACTGTCAAAGGCAAAGGTCATCGCCTGTCTGCCCTGTCACAAACCTTCTCTTGACGCGTCGTGTTCGTAGACCTACCAGCAGCACCAGCCATTGAGGGCCCCGGTGCACAGCCCTTCAGCCATGCACAACATTCATCGCATGGCGCACGGGTGATTGTACCTCTGTGAGTGTGGCTTTTTGTTTTGTTCTTGGAGTCGTCGTTGCCTTCAGCCGAGTGTTTGATTTTTGGTTTGATTGGTTTCCTCGAGGTTGGCAGGTATGGTGAGCCTTGCGACACTTGCAGCCCTTGCGTTTCTGCCTTTTTCACCCTTTTTCACCCTTGTGAAGTACGTACTTACTGCATGTGTGGATTAGCAAAATTCTTACTAGGCGTCCGAAAAGTAACTCAAAGAACACGCCGTGCCCGCACACACAGCCTGGTGCACGCGCACAGGGCGGAATTGTGCGCGCCGTTCCGAGACGAGCACAAAACCTTTTACGGCGTGTCGATCGGAGTTCTACTTCGAAAGTTGTGTGTTCTTTGAGTTAAAACCATGCCTCGCTTTAGGCCAGGGAAGTGTCAGAAGTCCGGCACAACCAATCCGGCGCAAGCCTTAGCCAAGGCAGCCTCCGACGCTGCATTCGCCAAAACCGGCGTGAACCCGGCCCCCATGGGCCGCCCCTGGCCCACGAGGGAGGCCGCCGCCGCGCCTGAACAGCTCTCTCCTGCACACAGCTCAGAGAAGAGGGCTGCGGACATGGCTATGGGGAAGGACGCCGGATTATTTTCAGCCATAAAGCGCAGCCGCCCTGCAGAGGGTGCATACACAGAGGACTTCGATCCCAGCCCGCTGCAGTACGTGACAGTAAATGAAGGGGAGGTGCGCACAGCGATCAAGGTGTTGTATTTGAAGCAGGGTGCGCCACCCGAAAGTGAGTGGGGAGGGCAGGATGGCACAATAAACTGTATTTGCAAACAGCTGAATATTTGCAAACGGCTGCACTCGAGGAACAGCTCAACTTGGGTTGTGGTATCTCGGGGCCGCGCATAGGGTGGTGAACTGCAACCTTTAAACGAATTCTGACCACATTTGAGGCACCCATTTCACACCTGACGGAGCCCGTAAGGCCTAAAATAGCAGTTTGCCCTAACTTTAGTTCCTGGGCATCTCAAATGCTCTAGTTTTTTGCTAACATGTTTTTTTAACGTATCTAGTTGATATATGCAAAGAACGGTTCACTTGGGGGACGTTTAAAAAAATCGATGTAGAATTTTGCTAATCCACACAGTATTATTCAGAGGCCCCTCGGTTGAATTCACGTTCAAGGGGTATAAGTAATCTTTGCTGTATATAAGTAGTGTGTCACTCAGTGTGTCCCTAGTTTTTTTTTAGACTTGATTTCTATGAAACGTTGGGAGATGTATACTAAATTTCTCGGTGTTACACTCTTATGTACAGTTCATTTATGTTGCACGTAATTTGATTATATACTGTGTGGATTCGCAAAAGTCCACATCGATTTTTTTAAACGTCCCCCAAGTGAACCGTTCTTTGCATATATCAACTAGATACGTTTAAAAAACATGTTAGCAAAAAACTAGAGCATTTGAGATGCCCAGGAACTAAAGTTAGGGCAAACTGCTACCTATTTTAGGCCTTACCGGCTCCGTCAGGTGTGAAATGGATGCTTCAAATGTGGTCAGAATTCGTTTAAAGGTTGCAGTTCACAACTCTACGCGCGGCCCCGAGATACCACGACCCAAGTTGAGCTGTTCCTCGAGTGCAGCCGCGTCCTCGTCACAGAGACCAGCGAGCTTGCCCCCCAAGTACTTCCTTGAGGCATCCTTTCTGTGGCCACCGCGGTTGTCTAGGTCAGGCACAATGGTGCCCCTGTGCGCAATGATCTGCACGAGGGCATGCTGGGTGCGGTCAATGTCTTTGATGATCTCCTCACTTGTTAACTTTGCAAACGCGTGAGAAACAGTCTTGTAGGAGTCCTTGTGGGTTGCCATGGACCATTTGCCATCTGCACCGATGCACTGGTGATGGGTGATGCTGCACAGCTTGCGGACCCAGTCCTTCACCAAGGCAAACAGGCTTGAGTCGAGTGGCTGCAGCTCAGGGCTGAGGCGGACGAGTTTTTGAAGGGTCTGCGCAGCACTCCGCCGCTGCTCCCTGACGAGCTCATCAAATCCAAAAGGCCACCCCCGAGCGTTGACCAACTCGTCGCCACTGCCAAGGCACAGTCTGAGGCCATTGCTGGGCGGCCGCAAGCACCAGCAGGACGCTTTGCCGACGGTGGCAGCGACGGCGGCAGTGCGGCTGGTGGTGCGCGCGGCGGCGGAAAGTTCAAGGCCTGATTAGCCCAAGATCAATTTTATCAACAACTCCGCGAAAAAGATCGCAAGAAGCGGAGGGAAGATCACCTTGTTGGGCATAACACGTATTGCCCAAAAGAGTGTTGCCGCGACCAAGCGATGTTCCAGCCGGGGGCATGGGAGGTTCAGCCTGTCACGATCTTCGACCCGGAATACGACTGTGGGGTGCAGATGCCGTGCCCTGTGCACGGTTTTCAGTCGGCTGCCGACGGAAGTGAGAAGACGGTTGTCCGACAAGGCCTCAACGCCAGTTGCCGACCGATTTTGCAAGTCAGCGGTTGTTGTCGGTTCGTGGCGTCCGTGGAATACACGTGCAAGCAATGTCGGGCAGAGATTGCTGCGCTCAAGGCTATTGCTGCAGCAAGCCCCGATAACGAAGACCTGGCCAAGCGTGTTCAAGAACGGTCCTGGCACTTCCACAGTTATGATCCTCGAGTCCAGCAAAAATACATCGAAGCAGGCCGGTCCGATGTCCTGTATGGACTCAACGCAGTCATCAACATCAATGGCACCATCTTCGACAAAGCGTTTGCGCGGTTTTTGCGCATCCTCAACGGCAAGGGTGTCAATTGCCATATCTTGGCCACCGCTGCAGAGGAGGTTGCTGCCGCCACTTTTGACGAGCAGTACCTATTGCCGTTCCTGCACTCGCAGAAGAAGCACAGAGATGCGGGGACCATTGAGCGCCTCGTTACGACGACAGTCACCAGCGGAGCCACCAACACCATCTGCACTGCAACCCCTGTCATGACGGACTACTACACACCAACCAACGGCACCACCGCTGCACAAATGGTTCCTCCGATTGTTCTGAAGGCCACAGCCACAGGATTCCACACGGCCAGTGATGCCACCATGTCGTCTTTGGTGCAAGACATGCAGCGGGCAGAGGAAGACTATCAGTTCGTGCATCGCGAAGACACAGTGGGCGGTTGTGTCTTGCAGATGGACCACACCGACAAGTTCCTTCTGGCCAAGAGCACCTGCAGCCACGTCTACACGTGTATGAATGAGCGCGGTGAGGTTCTGTTGAGGCTCTTTTGTGCGACCACATCATATTACGATGACGTCCTCAGACGCGGCTTTGCTCATCTGTTTGGAGAAGGCGGCATATTCAGCGACGGCCGGTTACTGCCGTCCTTGGCATACTTTGACTGCCCGCAACGTGACGCTGTTGGCGCCACCAAGGGCATTCCTTCTTTGCGCCGTGAGCCGATTGGCGGAGCTTTCTCGTTTGGTGGCGAGATTGTGGAGGTGCGATCAGAGGTAAGTGAGGAGTACACGTCTGCGTTGGCGTACCTGCAGCAATTTGAAATATTGGGCTTCGACACTGAGAACCGGGCGTGCTTGGAGAAGGGCGGCACAAACGGGCCTCCAGCGATGTTGCAGCTGTGCGGCGACCAGCACAAGTGCTTCATCTTTCGTCTCAACTTGTTTCCGTGCTGCCGCCTGGCTGCTTGCTCTGTCGCCGACAGTACGGCAGCGCGACTTCCGCAGGGCCTTGTCGAGTTGCTGGTAAAGAAGCAGCTCGTCGGCGTCGGTGTCAAGGGGGACATCACTCGCCTGAAGAAGGCGTACGTCAACTGCGCCACACGCACGCTGGACAATGTGGGCGAATGCCAGGCAGAGGCGCGGGCCGTCCTGAAAATCAAGATGACTCGGCAAGGCGTGTCGGACTTTGTCTTGCTTTTGTTTAGGCAAAGTATGGACAAGGCACTGGGCGGCGACGGCAGGCCAGGGCCGAACGGCATGCTCCGTGTGGGTGGGCTGGCGGACTGGGAGGTTGTGGACCTGAGCTCCGACTCATTGCAGTATGCTGCCAACGACGCGTTCGCCCACTGGCGCGTGTGGCAGGCCATCCACGACCCGTCCCTCCGCCATGACAGATTTGAGTCCAACTACCCTGAGGGCGACGACGCCAGTGACCATGGGCGCCTGCAACTTGATTATGGCAGTGCACAGGCTGCCGCTGCTACTGCGCTTGGTGTGCCCAGTCCTGCCGTCATGTCACATCTGGATCTTGACAAAGTTCATTTGGACGCGAGATCGATTTTGACGGAAGAGGAGCTTCAGCAGATGGAGGACGCCGCTCTTGCAGATGGACAGCCTATCGACGCTGACGACGACGGAATTGTTGAAGTTCAATCGGAGGACATTATTGTGAAAGCTGCAAAGGCATGTGTGGACTGCTACCTCCGACAACCATCTCGGTTGAAGGCCCAACTGCCCATCCCCATCCCCGACCAGTTTGCCCGCCAAATCCACGAGTATGCCCAATCTCAAGGACTTGAGTCTTTTCACGAGAATGACCCTGAGGGCGGTGGGAAGATAGTGTTCGTGAAGGCTAAATCGGAGACGCCTATGCCCACGCAGCCCGTTTGGGCACCGGTTTTCGATGCGAACTGGAAGGAGTTGAAGACGTTGTATGACCATCGTCACTGGATGGCGAACTGGTTCCTCATGGCGCGGTCCAAGGAGTTGAAGCTCTACAGGTACTTTTGCTCCTGCACAATGGATGCCATCTTCAAACTACTGCCGGAGTCAAAGAAAGCCGTTGACGAGCACTTGAAGAAGAGGGGGGTGTCGGAGGACAAGCGGAAGCGGCTGCGGCGCAAATATTGGCGCAACCGCTGCCGCTACTTTATTCCTGAGCCGCAACGTCTCATCCGCGACTTGACCATGGTCTACACCTTCTTCAAAGTGCTGGATGACGCCAATGGCTCTTCCTTTTTCCGCTCCAACCATGACGCCATCTTCCATCGCATGATCCAGTATGCGGCTCACGGCTATTTGTCAGCCTAGTTCTCGCGTAACCTAATAGGTTACGTAACTAGTTACGAGGTTACGTAACCCGTAACTAGTTACGTAACTAGTTACGTAACCTATCTTTATATAAAATATAGTCAAATTTTTCGGATTTTCCGAAAAACATATAAATAGAGAGGTCCCATATTTTTGGAAATCCGAAATTTTCGTAATCTATGAGGTTACGGCCCGTAACTAGTTACGTAACTAGTTACGGGTTACGTAACTAGTTACGTAACTAGTTACGCGAGAACTAGGCACTCACAGTTCATTTACGACTTTTTATGCGCGAATTAAACTACAACGCGCGCCTGAGTCTCCTGCCGGCCGAGAGATTTTTGGCGGCCGCGGGCGGGTTATCCGGCCGATCATGGTGCACTTACTGAACTGTGGGCCGTCGTTGAAACCCTGTACTGAAGTCTCTCATGGTGCGCCGGAGGCCTCAACCAGCTCGCTGACGACTCCTCGCTCGCTCTCCGACTCACCCCTGGCCTCCTTTGGCCTCCTTTGGCCTCCTTTCCCCCTTCCAGTCGAAACTGCGGAAGAGCGTCAGGAGCACCAAGGGCAGAGCTGGTGAGCGCCTTGATGACGCCGACATTCCGATGCCTGTGAAACGCCCAAAGAACCACCGCACCAAGACCACGGAGGAGGCAGCTCATCTGGAGGCCAACGATTCTCAGGTTTGGGAGGTCGAGGCCATCTTGTACAACAAGCAAGTCAAAGGCAAGTCAAAGGCAGGGTGAGTCGTGCGCCGACAGCCCGACAGATCATGGCTTCATCTGTCGATGATATGTTTTCTGGTCAGGCGGCAGCCGGAGGGGGGGTGTCAGGACCGACACCCACCACAACGGCTGAGCCTGCCGCGCCCGTTCCCGTTAACCCGTTCGACAGCAGGTCGTGCAATCCCCCCCCCAGTGCCTCTTCTTGCTCTCCGACTCTCATAACCCAGGCCACAACCAACAACAAGGCAGTCAACCCTTGTGGGTTGGCAGCACCACCCAGCGTTGCAGGCGACCCTTTTGCGTCCTGAGCTGCCTCTTCGGCGGCGTCTCTGCCAGTTGCCACGATCGAGAACGATAAAGTGGGTGCCATAGAAGATGCTTTTATGCCAGCGTTTGGGGTAACTCCTACTGCCCCACAGCAGCAGCTGTCTCCACGAAAAGCTTCTGTGGCCACAAGCGCCACAAATTCTGTTGCTGCATCAAATGCACTAAAGCCTGTGGTTGTATCCCTTCCTGCGTCTGACAGCAACAAACTGGCAGCAGCAGGACGAGGAGGAGGAGGAGGCTGTAAAGGGTCAGGGGTCAGGGCTAAAAAGAAATCGTCAGCTTCATCTGTTTCTTCGCAATCTTCTTCTTCCGGTGTAATTGCTCCACCGCCTCAGTCAGGGGGGCAGCAGCAGCAATCGGCAAAGCTTTCCGTCCTATCTTTCCTCCCACAACCGCAATCGCAGCACTCTCCTATTCCAGGGCTGCCTCAAGCTGTGTCACGTGATCCATTCCACTTCCCCCCTCCTCAGCCTTGTGCTCCCAACCCAACAGCAGGAAGGGGAGAGATGAATCTGGCTGCTGGCGACGGTAATGTGGGCCGCAGTGGGGCGCTTAGAGACCCATTTCCCTCAGTGGCAGCAGGTATATTAGCAGGCATCTTTACGGCCCCTCATAGTCCCCGCCCTTCGTTGTTACCCTCTCCTTATTCTTCTGCCTCTCGATCACCTCCTTCCAGCACTCCCCTCCTTGTCTTCGTTGGGCCCTTCAAGCTGGCAACAAGGACAGCAGCAGCAGCAGCCTCCAAGTGCTTCTCAGTTGGATTTCATGTTCTCTACTGGCGCGGTGTCTT
>OZSS01001715.1_pt1 | contig 9954 bp, 10 predicted proteins | sample 1779911 | NCBI WGS metagenome assembly OZSS01 (sample SAMEA2603589, study PRJEB24840) | metagenome | biome: Water; feature: Photic zone; material: Seawater sample | place: Mediterranean Sea | collected 2013-11-12 | depth 10 m | reverse complement strand
GGTCCAAGTCCAAATGCAACCTTACGATAAAAATTTTTCATAAATTATTTTAAAATATACTATTTTAAAATGTCAATATCTGAAATGTTTGTTAAAGAATTATTAAATTCATTCATATTTTCTCTTCCTGAGATTTTTAAAATAATTAGACCAAAAATAATAATAAGAGCTAGAGGTATTGCTGTTATTACGCTTATATATTCAGCAATTATTATTAAATATATTGCATAAAATGCTATCGATCTAAATATAACCCCAGTTTTAAACACAGCGATAATCGCTAAAGAATGATTTATTAAGTTTATAAAACTCATCTTTGAGGGGCCAAAGTATCTTGAACCTCTTATTGATGGAGATTTGATTAAATCAATCTCATTTTTTGCTAGTGAACCAGAAAAACTACTCCAAGTTGCTTTGTCTTCAATTAATTTTTTAACAGTTTTTTTTGTGAGGCAAGTATAATTTCCAAATTTTATAAATTTTCCAGTAAAGGTAAAAGTAATAATTTTATGAAAAAAATAACAGACTTTAAAAACTAAACTTTCAGATCTTTTAACTCTTTCTCCAACAATACTTTGATTAGGATTATCTTTAATCTTTTCTACAAAGTTTTTTATTTCTTCAGGTCTATCTTCTCCATCTCCATCCATAGGTATTACGTAATCAAAGTCTTCATTTTCTGAAATATGTTTAAGCCCTGCTGCAATACAACGTGCATGTCCTTTATTATTTCTCATATTTATTAATTGTATTGATTTAATATTATTTAAATTTTTAGTTTCTAAAATTTTTTCCTCTGTTGAAGCATCATTCACTACTATTATTGAAAATGATGTTTTAAGCTCAGAAATATTAATATCGATTTCTTCAATTAATTTTGAGGCAGATTTAAAGTCATTAAAGACTGGAATTAGAATTATTATTTTCATTAACTTACTGAGCCTATCAATCTAAATAGAGAAGCAAAAAAACCATATCCCGAGAGTTCGATTAAAACAACAATTCCAATAATAAATAAAAGTCTCTTGTTTTTTTGGTTTAATTGAAATTTCATTTATATGTTAAGCATTTCATATCTTTGTTACACAATTGGACTTCAGTTGAACTATAAATCCATTTTGGCCTTTCTGGAAGATGGTAAGATATATTTCCTGCAATCCATTCATTACCTTTAATATATTCCATTTTTCCAAGGTCCTTACCCTCAGTTTCATAAAAAAGTTTGGCCTGCTCAGCTAGCTTCCTGCCACCAAAATCAGTTCTTTTATCAGTTTGAGTAATTGAAATATAAGAATACACTATTGGAGATAATAAGAATAATGCTAAAAAGGCAGAGTTAAAAGCTCTCATTTTTTCAAAATTAATTTCTGATTTTAAAATATAAACAAATAACAAACCAAAGCTTATATAAAATGGAGTCATCCACATTGTTCTTATTTTTACACCCATAGTAAATGATGTTAGAAAAATAAAAAAAATCGGAATTAAATTAATTGACAATAAAAACAAAAGCTTTTCGTCATTTAAATTAATATTAATTTTAAATTTTTTAACTAAAACAAAAATCATTAGTAAGAACGGCAATAATATACCAATTTGCTTACCTAGAAAGATCATAGGGTGTTTTATGTGGTTTAAAATACTTGCTTCTTCTGATCCAGTTCTGAGAAGTCCATAAGTAATGGTTACATAATCGTTCTCAGTTAACCAAATAATGTGTGGTAATAAAATTATAATAAAAGGAACGAAAGAAACTAGACACTTTAAATTTAGTCTTTTGGTATAAATCATGTAAATTAAAAGTACATCTATTGCTAAACCTAAATAGACAAATAAATATTTAGATAGAAATCCAAGTCCAGCAAATAGACCGAGTAGTAACCAATCTAATATTTTATTATTCTTAATTCCTCTCCATAAATAAAAAACAGAAAGAGACCAGAAAGGAATTAAACAAACATTTACATTAAATTCAGGTGTAGTGAAGTTATAGAAGTATATTCCTTCTAATAACAAAACAGATAGTAAACAATAAATTTTGTTATCAAAAAAATCTTCAGCTAACTTAAAAATTACAAGGAATGAGACTACGATACAAATTTGACTTAACAAATAATAAGCCCAATCTTGAGGCCCAAAGATTTGGAAAAATATTTCAGGTAAAAATGCACTCATTGGAGGATGCTTATTAAACCCCCAGTCTAAATTACTACCCCATGCTAAGGCCTCTATGGTATCAAGTGGTAAATTGTTGTTTGTTAAACTTGGAACTAATGTCCAAATAAATAAGTGAGCTGTAACAAAAATATAAAATAAATTACTTATATTCTTTTTATAAATGGCCATTTTTATTAATTTATACAATTAATCCATTCTTGACACTCAATAAATGATGAATATATTCACCAAATTCATAAATTTAGACATGGTAAAGATCTCTAAAAAATATATCCCAAAAGAAACTGAAAAATATATGTGTGCAAAACATCTTGCGTATTTTAAACAAAAATTAACGGAGTGGAAAAAAGATCTTAAGAGAACAAATAATGAGGCAATATTTAATGCTTCAATGGATGACAACAGTGCTTCAGCAGATATTGTTGATCAAGCAAGTTCCTACACAGAGAAAAATGTAGAAATGAGAGCAATCAATAGACAAATAAAATTAATTTCTAAAATTGATGGAGCTTTGAAAAAAATTCAAGATGGAACTTATGGTTTTTGTGAAGAAACAGCTGAGCCAATCGGTCTTAAAAGATTAATGGCAAGACCTGTTGCAACTTTATGTATAACTGCACAAGAAAAACACGAAAAAGAAGAAAAAGTTTACGCTGATATTTAAGGGTAATCTATTTCAGCATCTTTATTTAATACTTTAAAACCTTTAATCACCGCAGGACGTTTAGCTATATCAACATACCACCTAGATAAACCTTTAAAATTTTCTAATCCTATGTCATGTCTTTTATGCCTCGCAATCCAAGACCATGTTGCGATATCTGCAATTGAATACTCTTTGCCTGCTAAATAATCACTCGCAGAAAGCCTCACTTCTAAATCTTCATAAAGTTTTCTCGTAATCTTGAAATATCTTTCTTCTCCCCATTCACTTTTTCCTTGATGGTAATAATGAAACTGATGATGTTGTCCTATCATCGGACCAATCAAACCCATTTGGGCCATTAACCATTGATTTATCTCAAGTCTGTTCTCGTCAGGATAAAACATTTTACTTTTTTCACCCAAATACATCAAAATTGCACCTGACTCGAAGACTGATTTATTATTTTCGTGATCTGTAATTACTGGAATTTTATTAAAAGGACTAATTTTTTTGAATTCTGGTTTATGTTGTTCGCCTTCGCTTAGGTTGACTTTTGATATTTTATACTCAAAATTTATCTCCTCGAGCATAATACTAATTTTCCAGCCATTTGGTGTATCAGCAGTAAATAGTTCTATCACTACTTTACGCCCAATCTATCTTTGATGGTGTTTGATGCTGTTGTAAATTCAAATCTATATTTTTCGTTTGGTCTTGCGTATTTAAAACAGCCTCTCGCTGCTAAGGCGCCTTCATGAAACCCTGAAAGTATTAGTTTAAGCTTTCCTGGATAGGTACAGATGTCTCCAATTGCAAATATACCTTTCTTATTGGTTTCAAAGTTTTCAGTATTAACTGGAATTGTTTTTTTATCTAAATTAAGGCCCCATTCTGCTATTGGTCCAAGTTGCATTATCAAACCAAAGAAACCCAAAACATAATCTGCTTTCAATATTTTACTCTCCCCTTCTTCACTTTTAATTTCTACTTCTTCTAAAGACCCATTTCCCTTAACATCTTTAATTGAGTACTTAGTAAATAAATTAATTATATTTTTTTCACTAAGTTCTTTTATTTTTTGAACACTTGCAGGTGCGCCTCTGAACTCATCTCTTCTATGTATAAGTGAAACTTTAGAAGTATTTGATAGTTCAATTGCCCAATCAAGAGCACTATCTCCACCACCAAATATAGCTACAGATTTATCTTTAAAAATTGTTTTGTCTTTAATTGAATATAAAACTGAAGTTCCATCAAACTTTTCTGCACTTTTTGTTGGAAACTTTCTTGGTTCAAATGATCCAACACCTCCTGCAATTACAACATTTGGTGTTTTAAATTTTTTTCCGCTAGTTGTTTTAACAATCCAATTATCGTTTTCATTTGTAAGTTCTTGAACTCTATCATTTAAATGAAAATTAAAGTTAAAAGGTTTTATTTGTTTAATTAAATTGTTAGTAAGCTCTTCCCCAGTACACTCTGGAACTGCAGGAATATCATAAATTGGTTTATCTGGGTAGAGTTCAATACATTGACCACCAATTTTATCTAAGTTATCAACTATTTCACACTTCAATCCAATAATACCAAGTTGATGTGCACAAAATAATCCTGTTGGACCTGCACCAATAATAACAACATCAGTTTTAATCATTAAACTTGTTTCTCTGGTATATAAACACTCAGTCCATCTAAATTATCTGAAACCATAATTTGACAACTTAATCTGCTTTTTGAGGTAGGTTCAAAAGCTTGGTCTAACATATCGTCTTCTCCCATTTCTTTTTTTGGCAGTTTATCATGCCAATCTTCTTTGACATAAACATGACAAGTTGCGCAAGACATGCTTCCCCCACAATCTGCATCAATACCTGGTATATCATTTTGAACAGCACCTTCCATGACTGTGAGCCCGTTTTGGACCTCAGCTACATGCTCTTTTCCATTATGTTCTATATATATGATTTTAGCCATTGCTTTTATATAAGCACAAAAAAAAATAGGGCAAGTAATCAAACCCGCCCTATTTTATATATCGTAACTAATTGTTACTACGCTCTTCTTGTAGAGTTAGATACTGCACAAGACCAGATAATTAAACCAAATGCGATTTTATTAACAAAGTCTGCTAAGTTATAGATAACGTTTAACGCGTTACCATCTATTCCACCTGTTAGGTAACCAAAAATGTAACCTAATGGGTAAATAGCCCAACCTACAGTAACAATCATTCTTAAAGCTCCAAATGCAGTTACTAAAGATTTATTTCCAGATTTAGCAGCAACTTTTCCTGCTTCTCCTGAAAAGATTTCATAAAGAATGTAAATCCATCCAGCCATACCGATTATGAAACCTAGTGTAGCGTTAATGAATCCAGCTTCTCCAAGATATCCACCTATTAACATAACTAGTGAACCAATTAAGATTCTCCAGAATATGTTTGTGTCAACTTTTCGTACTGCTGAAAGAATTAAGTAAAATTCTACTAGCTGTAGTGGTACAGTAATTAACCAATCAATGTATCTGTAAACAGTTGGAGTATCACCTGTTTCGATCCATACTGCTCTCATATACATGTAGTGAATAAATGCTATACCTGTTACTAATCCAGCTACGTTTACTGATTTTCTCCATTGTGAACTGACGTTAGCCTGTTCCATAAAGAAAAACGCTGTAGCTGCTAACATACCCATTGATATTAACCAAAACGAAATACCTACAAAATCGTCTGTGGCTAAAAAGGCAGTTGCCGCGTTAGCTGCTGTAGTTGCTCCGAAAAGCACTGCCGCTAATGCTAACATTTTCATTGTCTTCATAAAAAACTCCCTCATAGTTAGTTTTTTTTAGTTTAAATTTAAACTACAGACCAATCTAATGAATGATCTAAAGTTAGGGGTTAAATAACAAATAAAATAAGTTTGTTGAAGAGTTATTTTGAAGCAATAAGTATTGATTTTATTAACTTTATGAAATTAAATACAACCTATTATATAAAATCATTAAAAAAGTGAATCAAAAAACAAATCAATATGAAAAATATTTTTGACAAAATTTATCAAGAATCTATTCAAAATCCTGAGGAATTTTGGAAAAATGTATCTGATGATGTCTTCTGGTTTAAAAAACCTACCAAGATTTTAAACAAATCTACCCCACCATTTTATAAATGGTTTGAAGATGGGGTTACAAACACTTGTTACAACGCTGTCGATATTCATATTGATAACGGTAAGGGTGATAAGACTGCTTTAATCTATGATAGTCCAATAACGAACAATAAAGCAAAGTATACATACAATGAATTAAGAGAAAAAATATCAAAATTTGCTGGAGCATTAGACAATCAAGGTGTCAAAAAAGGTGACAGAGTAATAATTTATATGCCAATGATACCTGAGGCGGTAATAGCGATGCTTGCTTGTGGGAGAATTGGTGCAATACACTCAGTTGTCTTTGGTGGATTTGCTTCAAATGAACTTGCGAGCAGAATTGATGACAGTAAAGCAAAAATTCTAATCACTGCCTCTTGTGGGTTTGAACCTGGAAGAACTGTTGAATACAGACCTTTAGTTGATGGAGCATTAAGGCTTGCCAAGCATAAAGTTGAAAAAGTAATTTTCTTTCAAAGGAAAGATCACGAGGTAAAACTCAACTCTCCGCTTGAAATCAGCTGGGAGGAAGCACTTGTTAATGCCAAAAATAAAGACTGTGTTGAGATTGGAGCAAATGAATTTGCCTATATTTTGTACACATCAGGAACTACTGGCATTCCAAAGGGCATTGTAAGGGATGTTGGGGGTCATATCGTTGCTCTTAAATGGACTATGAAAAATATTTATAACATTGATGAAAGTGATGTTTGGTGGTCTGCTAGTGACATTGGTTGGATAGTTGGTCATTCATATATTGTTTACGCTCCATTATTCAAAGGATGTACTACGGTTTTATTTGAGGGTAAACCAGTAGGAACACCCGATGCAGGTGTTTTTTGGAGAATAATTTCAGAGTATAAAATTAAATCTTTGTTTACTGCTCCAACAGCATTTAGGGCTATCAAAAAAGAAGACCCTGATGGACAGTTTTTTTCAAAGTATGATTTAAGTTCTTTTGAATCTTTGTTTTTGGCAGGAGAAAGAGCTGATCCAGATACAATAAAATGGGCTGAAAATCTTTTAAATGTTCCCGTTATAGATCACTGGTGGCAAACAGAAACTAGTTGGGCAATAAGTTCAAATTGTACCGGGATAGAAATGCAAAAAACTAAGTATGGTTCAGCGTGTAAAGCAGTTCCAGGTTATGATGTAAAAATAATTAAACCAGATCATTCAATAGCAGAACCTAATGAGATGGGTGATATAGTTGTTAAATTACCTTTGCCACCAGGTACATTTCCTACACTATGGAATGCTAATAAGAGATATGAAGAAAATTATATGACTAATTATAAGGGTTACTATCAAACTTATGATGCAGGTCATATAGATGAAGATGGATACATATGGATTATGTCACGGACTGATGACATTATTAATGTTGCTGGTCATAGATTATCAACGGGTGCAATTGAAGAAGTATTATCTGAACATCAATCAGTTGCTGAGTGTGCTGTTCTTGGAATTGCGGATAAGTTAAAAGGACAATTACCCATTGGTTTAGTTGTTTTAAAATCTGGAGTAGAAAAAGACGACGAAACTATTTCAAAAGAATGTATTCAAATGGTCAGGGATAAAATTGGACCAGTTGCTGCATTTAAAGTTGTTGTAGTTATAAAAAGATTACCTAAAACAAGATCAGGAAAAATATTAAGAGGAACTATACGTAAAATTGCTGACAAGGAAGATTACAAAATGCCGGCAACAATCGATGATCCAGCTATTCTCGATGAGATTACCCAAAGTTTAATAGAAAATAAAATTATTACCAAATAAATTAGGCTAATTATCAAACTTCATGGGCTTACCTGATGCTTCACCAAGGATTTCTCCATCTTTCATTTTAATCTCTCCATTTATGATTGTATAAACTGGAGTTCCCTTAAACTTATGCCCATCGAAAGGTGACCATCCGCACTTACTCTCAATTTTTTCATTTTTGATTTCTATAATTTTATTCATGTCGACAATCGTAAAGTCAGCATCATAGTCTTTCTTGATATATCCCTTACCTACAATACCAAAAATTTTCGCTGGATTTTCACAAACAAGATTCATCAATTGAACTAAAGTTAGTTTTCCGTCATTTACATGGTTCAACATTACAGGTAATAAGGTTTGGACCCCAGGCATTCCTGAAGGAGTATCTGGATATTCTTTGTCTTTGTTTACTTTCAGGTGAGGAGCATGATCTGAACCAATAGTGTCATTATAATTATTTCTTACAGCATACCACAGTCTATCGTAATGACTTTTTTCTCTAATTGGTGGATTCATTTGAGCATAAGTTCCAAGTTTATCATAACAATCAGGAGCAAACATTGTTAAATGTTGAGGAGTTATTTCAAAAGTTATATCTCCCTTATTCTGAGATAAAAAATCTATCTCCTGTTTTGTTGTAATATGAAGTATGTGAGCTTTTTTTCCTAATCTTTTAGCAATTTTAACAATTTTTCTAGTTGAGGAAATCGCACATTCCTCATCTCTCCATATCGGATGAGAATGTACATTGCCTTTCTCTCTTAATTTCTTTCTTAAATTTAAAATATCCTCATCTTCTGAGTGAACTGCAACAATTTTAGATGTACTTTCAAAAACTTTTTCAATGTCTTCTTCTTTATGAACTAGCAAAGTTCCAGTGGAGGAGCCTGCAAATAATTTCACTCCGCAACATCCATCTAAACCTTTAAGATCAGCTAATTCACTTTGATTAGTTGGAGTAGCTCCAAAATAAAAAGCATGATTACAGTACATTCTATTTTTTGCTAAATCTATTTTTCTTTGAAATTCTGCTTTGTTTGTAGTTGCAGGATTAGTATTTGGCATTTCAAATACTGAAGTTATACCCCCAACAATTGCTGCTCTACTTCCTGAAGCTAAGTCCTCCGTATCTGTTGAGCCCGGTTCTCTAAAATGCGTTTGAGTATCAATGCAACCAGGAAGAACTGTAAGGCCAGTTGCATCAATTGACTGACTTGCATCTTCATCTAGCTTTCCAATTTTTACAATCTTGCTGTTTTGAATGCCTATATCAACATCTTTGAGATCTTTATCAATATAGCATTTTCCATTTTTGATTATAAGGTCTAACATTTATTAAAAAAGTACTTATATCATAAGTTATAATATTACAACATGAACAAAAATAATGTTTACATACTAGAAGATAGAGGTCTTCTTTATATTAATGGAGACGATGCTAAAGAATTTTTACAAAAAAATGCTCCTGTCACTCATTTTAGAGAGATAAGAGATACTGAAAGTGAGCTTGGATATGACCCTGATCTTTGGAAACAGATGGTTGATCTTGGATGGTCAGGAATCCTTGTGCCTGAAGAGTATGGTGGTTTCGACTTTGGAATGGTAGGAATGGGAAGTATCCTTGAAGAGATGGGAAAAATGCTCACTCCTTCTCCCTTATTTTCAACAGGAGTTCTGGGAGCCAGTCTCATCTCTCTTGGAGGGAATGACAAGCAAAAACAAACTTACTTACCTCAAATTGTAGACGGGTCAATTACTACTGCATTAGCGTTAGAAGAGGAAAATAGGCACTCTCCTCTTTCAATTAATACAGAGGCAAAAAAAGATGGAAAAAATTACACTCTTACAGGGAATAAAACTTTTGTAATCGATGGACATAGCTCAAATCTCCTGATAGTCGCAGCAAGAACAAGTGGGTCTGAAAATGATTCATCAGGTATTACTTTATTTTTAGTTGACCCGAGTATAGATGGAGTTGAAGTGAGTAAAACGAGTATGGTTGATTCGCGAAATTCTGCAAATATAACTCTCAATGAGGTTATTGTGTCTTTAGACGACGTCTTGGGTGAAGAAAATAATGGAGCTGCCATACTCGAAGAAGTCTTAGATAGAGCCCAGATAGCTATATCAGCTGAAATGTTAGGCAATGCCAGTCAAGAATTTGATATTACTCTTGAATACCTCAAAGAGAGAAAGCAATTTGGTGCTGTCATTGGT
>OZSS01001714.1_pt1 | contig 9963 bp, 8 predicted proteins | sample 1779911 | NCBI WGS metagenome assembly OZSS01 (sample SAMEA2603589, study PRJEB24840) | metagenome | biome: Water; feature: Photic zone; material: Seawater sample | place: Mediterranean Sea | collected 2013-11-12 | depth 10 m | reverse complement strand
GGCAATCTTTAAACGCTAATGTTAGGAAACCATCTTTTGATCACGAATGGGAAGAGTATGATCAGACCTCACCTGATGAGGTGGTATCTCGGCTTTCGGATGCAACCATTGCTTTAACAAATAAAGTCCCTATTCGGAAAGAAACGTTAGACCAGTTACCTAACCTCAAAATGATTGCTGTGGCTGCTACAGGTTATGATGTCATTGACATAAGAGTATGCGAGGAAAAAGGGGTATCCGTTGCAAACATAAGAAATTATGCGGTCAATACAGTGCCTGAACACACGTTTGCATTGATTCTCGCTCTAAAAAGAAATTTAATAGCTTATCGTGACGATGTTTTAGACGGTCGCTGGCAGAAACACGATCAGTTTTGTTTTTTCGATTATCGAATTAGCGATTTGAGAAATAGCACGATTGGTATTTTTGGTGAAGGTGCTTTGGGTCAGGGTACTGCTAAGATAGCCAAAGGTTTTGGTATGGAGGTTCTATTTGCCGATCACCCGCCGCCAAAGGCGGATGGGGTGGAATTTACCGATGCTGAAGAGGTTTTAAAAAGATCAGATATTATCTCTCTGCACTGTCCTCTTACGGACTCCTCCCGAGGATTTATTGGAATGGAGCAATTTAAAATTATGAAAAATGACTCTATTTTGATCAATACGGCAAGAGGGGGATTGGTAAACGAGGAGGATTTAGTTGTAGCCCTCAAAGAGGGTCTAATTGGAGGTGCTGGCTTTGATGTTTTAACGAAAGAGCCACCGAAGGATGGAAATCCATTATTGGATTTAAAATTGCCAAACTTTATCTTAACGCCACACGTTGCATGGGCTTCAGACGAGGCCCAGCAGTTTCTTGCAGATCAATTAATTGATAATGTTGAATTGTTCGTGCAGGGTAACCCGCAGCATTTGGTAGTTTGAAATGACTAAAAAGCTTTTGTATCAATTCGATACAGATACCACAGCAAGTGTTTTTGATAGTGTGGTTGCATATGATGGAGGGGCTGATCAGGTCACAGGAATTGGTAACGTAAACCCACAAAATGTACTCGCGATGGTTGATGGGTGCATTTATACTAGGGCCCCAAAAGACAAGCAGTTTACAGCCATATTTGTGGGAGGTAGTTCTTTAACGGAGGGCCAGGCTGTATTCGATGCTATCAAAAAGCGTTTTTTCTCTAACTTTCGAGTTTCCGTAATGTTCGATTCAAATGGATCCAACACGACTGCAGCGGCAGCCGTAGCGAACATCGTTAATACCTGTGATGTCTCGGGAAAAAAAGCAGTTATTTTGGGAGGAACCGGACCCGTTGGACAAAGAGCTGCTGCACTTCTATCGTTAGAAAAAGCAGATGTGTTTATTACTTCTAGGAACATTGAAAAGGCCGACCAAATTTCGGCGGAGATAAATGAGAGGTTCGATACAAATGTTAAAGCTTTGCCCGGAGGAACCAATAATGAGAGAGTTACGTCAATTTTAGGAGCATCAATAGTTATGGCCACCGGGGCAAGCGGGGTAGTTTTACTAAACAAAAAAGACTGGATTGAAAGCCAGTCCATCGAGGTTGTTTGCGACGCAAATGCGATGCCTCCCCTAGGGATTGAGGGGGTTGAGTTGAACGATAAAGCAAAAGAAATTGGTGGAAAGAAAGCTTTCGGAGCCATAGGCTTTGGTGGTTTGAAGATTAGCGTTCATAGGGAATGTGTGTCACGACTTTTTCATTCCAATGATGGGATTTTCGACGCTGAAGAAATATATAGAATCGCGAAAGAGATGTTATAAATGATTGAGAAGTCTGTTGAGGGTTTTTTAGAGGAACTAAGTTCGTCATCAGCTACTCCCGGAGGTGGGAGCGCTGCCGCCCTGATGGGTTCTATGGGGGCTGCACTAGTGAGTATGGTTGCCAACCTTACAACGGGAAAAAAAAAATACGAGGCAGTTGAGAAAGAAGTTTTAAGTGTCCTTGAACAGTCTGAAAAGCTGAGAAAGCAGCTTTTAGGGGCCATCAATAAAGATGTTGAGGCCTTTGATACTGTTATGGCGGCATATGGTTTACCTAAAGACACTGATGAACAGAAACTCAAACGAAGCTCAAAGATACAGGATGCTTTGAAAGCAGCTATAGACGCTCCAATGGAATGCGCCTTTTTGGCAACAAAGGTTATCCCTTTGTGCAGAAAGATCGCAGACATTGGTAACGTCAATATAATATCCGATGCAGGAGTTGCTGTTTTGGCTGCACGAGCTGCTTTTAAAAGTGCTGAATTGAACGTTTATGTTAACGCCGCCGGTTTGGAAGATAAAGTTTTTGCTGACAAACAAATCCAGGAAGTTCGCAAGCTATCAACTATAGTCGAGAGAGAGGAGCGTGACATTTTTGACTATGTGTCGGGAGTTATCCTGAAACTGTAATTTTTATTAGGGAGTTTTTTTAATGGCAAGTGACATAGAAATTGCGCAAAAAGCAAAAGTAGAAAAAATTACTACAATTGCTTCAAAAATCGATATTTCGGAAGATTTTTTAGTCCCATACGGCCACGACAAAGCTAAGGTTTCTTTGGATTTTTTGAATACGTTGCATGAAAAGAAAGAGGGTAATTTGATTTTGGTCTCAGCAATCAGCCCCACTCCAGCCGGGGAGGGAAAGACAACTACAACTGTGGGATTAGGAGATGGTCTAAATAGAATAGGAAAAAAAACACTTATTTGTTTGAGGGAGCCCTCACTTGGTCCTGTTTTCGGGGTTAAAGGAGGAGCGGCTGGTGGCGGATACGCACAAATTGTCCCAATGGAGGACATAAATTTGCATTTTACCGGCGATTTTTCTGCGATTGCACTAGCTAATAATCTTTTGGCTGCAATGATCGATAACCATATCCATCATGGTAACGCGTTACAAATTGATTCTAGAAGAGTAACTTGGAAAAGAGTTGTTGATATGAATGACCGCGCATTACGGGACATAGCGGTTGGTTTGGGTGGCCCAGGTAATGGTTATACGAGACAAGATGGTTTCGATATTGTGGTTGCATCTGAGGTGATGGCAATTTTCTGCTTGGCGGAATCTGTCGACGACTTAAAAACCAGATTAGGTCAAATTGTTATCGGCTCAACGCGGGAAGGAAAGTTTATTACGGCGAAAGATTTAAATGCGCACGGTGCGATGACAGTTTTACTCAAAGACGCGTTGCAGCCTAACCTTGTACAAACGTTAGAGAATAACCCTGCTTTTGTTCATGGTGGTCCTTTTGCGAATATTGCTCATGGCTGCAATTCTGTAATTGCTACTAAAACTGCACTGAGGCTTGCTGACTATGTTGTTACAGAAGCCGGTTTTGGTGCAGATTTAGGCGCCGAAAAATTTATTGACATAAAGTGTCGTAAAACTGGACTTAAACCGAAGGCAGCCGTAATTGTAGCCACTGTGCGAGCGTTAAAGTATCATGGGGGCGTAGACGTTAAGGAGTTGAATGCGGAAAATTGTGATGCCTTAGAGAAAGGTCTTGTAAATCTTGAAAGGCACGTCCATAACGTCATGGAAAACTACGGTTTGCCTTGCGTTGTCTCTATTAACAAATTTACATTCGATACTGCTAAAGAAATTGAGATTATAAAAACCCGAATGAGTGAACTAGGAGTTTCCGTGGTTTTGGCTGAACATTGGGCAAAGGGCGGAGAGGGGGCTGAAGAACTTGCAAAGGAAGTAGTAAGACTCGTTGACAAGGGGTCCGGCCCAAAATTTGTTTATGACGATAGTGATAGCTTATGGGAGAAGGTGACAAAAGTTGCTACTAAGATTTACGGGGCTTCAAATGTGACGGCATCTTCAAAAGTGAAGAAGCAGCTCTCAGATTGGGAAAATACCGGCTTTGGAAAATATCCAATTTGTGTGGCAAAGACTCAATCCTCTTTCTCGACAGATGCATCCGTTAGAGGAGCTCCTTCAGACCATTCAGTTAATGTACGAGAAGTTCGTTTGGCCGCAGGGGCGGGGTTTATTGTAATGGTTTGCGGCGATATTATGACGATGCCGGGGCTTCCAAAGGTCCCAAGCGCAGAAAAAATTGATGTCGACGGAGATGGAAAAGTTGTTGGGTTATTCTAATATTACGGTTTTATACCAGTAATTCGCATATCTCTAGGTTCTTTTAATTTGAATTGCGCTGGCTCTTGTTTCAGTTCCGTTAGCCCACAATTGTGCAACAACGCAGCGAGGCTTTTTGGAGTGTAACCCCATCGATGAACCATCAGAGGATCCCGCCACCTTGGGTCTCCATAAAAAACCCACATCGTTCTTTGTCCTTTTTGATTGGGGGAAGCTCCAGCTTCAGGATCTTTCAGAAACTCCTCGCATGCAGAAATTAAATTAGGACATTCGAGAATCAGTTTACCTTTTGGTTTTAAAACTCGAACCCACTCCAGGAGAACCTGTTCAACCTCCCATCTCCAAAAATGCTCAACAACGTGAACGGAGAGAATTTCATCTGCGTAATCAGATTCAAATACTGATAAATTTCGAAGATCACAGTTTACGTCAGGTTTAACTCCACTTCTGTCTTCGACAAGATCTACATTGATATACCCTTCAAGTAACTTATCACCACATCCGAGATTTAATTTTATTTCTTTCATGAATTGCTATTGGTTGACTGGTGGCCAAGGGCGGAATCGAACCACCGACACAAGGATTTTCAGTCCTCTGCTCTACCGACTGAGCTACTTGGCCTTGAGCTATAAGTATACGTGAATAAATTTGGCAGTTGAATCAAACATCAAAATTGATTACTAAAAAATCATTTTACAGAAAAAAAGAGTTGCATTAAACTCCAACTACCCAAACATTGTTTGCGTTTGTCCTGACAATATTGTCTAGCAATTATCAAAAAAAATTTTAATTGGCCAAATGCTGAACGAATTTGCAAAATATTAGACCACTAGCTCTTTGTTAATTATTTGCGTAATTGCTTCGGAAGCTGCCAATAATCCCATTGTGGCGGTAACTGTCACGATTGACCCATAACCAGAGCAAGATATTCTTGAATTCTCAGCTTTTGCTTTTTTGCTCAACTCTGTTGAGGTAATGCAGCTAACTTTCATTACCGGAGAACGAGGAAAGTCATGATGTCTTCTCAACGCATAGCGAACTTTCGAAAGAAGTGCATCGTTTTTTGCATTCCCCAGATCAGTACAAATAAATTTATGAGGATTTATTTTCCCGCCTGCTGCACCACAAACCAAAAAAGTTCTCTGGTTGCTGGAGGGTTTGCCGAGATTAGATGCTAAGCTGACTTTGGCTTGAACTGAATCACATGCGTCAATCCAGTAATCTACATTTGACGAATCCAATATTTTTTTTGCATTGGAGTCACAGAACTCCTCGTCGTACCCAGCTACCTCCACGCCCGGATTAATTTGCCTAAGCATCTCTTCCATCGCTATCACCTTTGGTTTTCCCAAATTATCATAGTTAGCATGGCATTGCCGATTGATATTTGATTCAACAATTATATCTGGGTCAACCAGGGTGATTTTTTTAACGCCGCTTCTTACCAGAGCGTTAGCTGACCATGACCCAACACCACCAACGCCAATCACTCCTACCCGAACACTTGTGAGTTTGGAAGCATTAAGCTCCCCAAGCAAGTTGATTACACTGTTACGAAAACGTTCTACCAATGGCTAGTTTAAACCGTTAAGATTGAACAACCAGTTGTCCTTCTCTCTTCCATAAGTTTGTGAAGAGCGACGACATCTTGTAGAGGCTTTTTTTGGTAAATTGGAATTCTTATTTTATTCAACATCACTAGTTGCAAAAGTTCTCCAAAGGTTACCTCTAATTCTTTTCGTGTTGCAACATAGGACCATAAAGTCGGTCTAGTTATGAACAAATGTCCACTCAAAAGACCAAGATCAAAAGCGGAAACTTTCCCAGATGCATTTCCGTAAGAGACCATCAAGCCATATTTTTTTAGGCTTTGGATAGACTGATAAAAAGTGCTTGCACCAACAGAGTCAAAGACTACATCGACTCCGCGACCCTGTGTGATGTCTCTAATTTGCTCGACAAAATTCTCCCGGGCATAATTAATGACATTTGCGGCACCATAGTTTTTTGCCAATTCTTTTTTCTCTTCACTACTTACAGTCCCCGTAACTTCGACATCCATCATTCTTGCCCATTGCATAGCAATTAAACCAGTCCCACCAGCGGCAGCATGAAAAAGGACTTTATGAAAAGGCTGAAGATTTGCAACCCGCTTGAATAAATAGCTGACGGTCATACCTTTCAATAGCATTCCGGCCGCAATTTCAAAATCCAATTCAGGCGGCATCTTAAGTAAAACATCAGCAGAAACAATTCTAGCCGTGCTGTAGCAGCCCGGAGAAGCAACTACGTAAACAACTCTATCGCCTTCTTTGACATTAGCAACTCCCTGTCCAATCGCCTCAACAAAGCCAGCGGCTTCATGCCCTAGTTTGCCAGGCAAGCTCGCCTGTGGATAAGTTCCATTTCGATAATAAACGTCGGTGTAATTGACGCCTATGGCTCTGTGGCGGACCAACACCTCCCCAGGCCCTGGGGATTTAAGGTTGAAGGGTTTGAGTTGTATAACGTCTGGCGACCCAGTTTGATCTATTTCGGCGCGAAGCTCCAAAATTGTCTCCTTTTTTACTTATTTCTCAAAAATTTTATAACGGATAGATAATAAAGTAACCTATGTATTTTAAATTGTTTCAAGTTTTTTTGTAATTAAAGGACGCAAATTTATGGCAGGGCATTCAAAATGGGCAAATATTCAGCACAGGAAAAATCGACAAGATGAGCGTAAAGGGAGGGCTTTTGGGAAACTTATAAAAGAGATTACTGTTGCTGCAAAATTGGGAGGTGAAGATGTTACAACTAATCCTCGTTTGAGGCTTGCAATTGAAAAGGCTAAAGAGGCGAATTTACCGAAAGATAAAGTTAAAGATGCTGTCAACAGAGGTTGTGGTTTATTACAGGGGGTAACTTACGAAGAGATAACATACGAAGGGTATGGGGCAGGTGGAGTAGCTTTTTTAATAGATTGCTTGACCGACAATCGTTCCAGAACAGTTGCTGAAATTCGGCATGCTTTTAGTAAACACAAAGGTAATCTTGGGGCAGAAGGCTCTGTTTCTTACTTGTTTAATCATTGCTGTCAGTTTTTCTTAAATGAATCCAAAGACAAGGAAGAAGAGTTATTAGAACTTCTAATAGAAAAGGGTATTTCTGAGGTAAAACCGCTACAAGATGTTGGCATCGAACTCCTTGGTAATGCAGATGAATATACGGACATCAAGGAGACTCTTTTGAGTAATGGGTACACAATAGAGTTTTCAGAAGTTGTTATGCTAGCAAAAGTTCCAATTTCCGTTACAGCCGAGGATTTGGCAAATATTGAAAAACTCAAGGTTGTTCTTGAGTCATTAGATGATGTTCAGAATGTATTCACGAACGCAGATGCATAGAGATAGGAGAAAACTAGGTTGAGGATATTAGTAATCGGGTCAGGAGGAAGAGAACACGCTATAGCATGGAAGATTTCGCAATCTAAGATTGTATCTAAGGTTTATGTGTTTCCCGGAAATGCCGGAATAGATTTAGATAACCAATTGGTCCGAATACCAGTTTCGGAACCAGTCTCAAATCAGTGCATCGGTAAACTCGTAAATGAAAACAATATTGATATGGTTATTATTGGCCCGGAAGGTTTTCTTGTAACTGGCTTAGTTGATTATCTCAAAGAGAAAAGAGTGCCAGTGGTTGGGCCAACTAAGGCAGTAGCGGCTTTGGAGGGTTCGAAGATATTCTCAAAAGTTTTTATGAGGGATAATGGAATACCGACAGCCGACTTCGAAATATTTTACGATTTTGATAAGGCGGTTGATTATGTTAAGGGTAGCAAGTTTCCAGTCGTTATAAAAGCCAATGGCTTAGCTGGCGGCAAGGGTGTCTTTGTTGTAAAAACTCAAGAAGACGCTTTACGAGCGTTACAGCATCTCATGAGACAAAGAACACTCGGAGAAGCGGGAAACAGTGTCGTTATAGAAGAGTTCATGACTGGATTTGAGGTTAGTTTAATAGTGCTTACGGATGGCCGAAATATTGTAAGGTTTCCAATTTGCCAGGATTATAAAAATTTAAGTGATTTCGGCAAAGGTCCGAATACTGGAGGTATGGGAGCTCACTTCCCACTTCCGTTTCTCAATGAAAATATGTTGTTAAATTTTGAGAAGGAGATTGTCCGTCCAGTATTGCGTGGGGTCGAAAATATGGGGCATATATATAAAGGTTTTCTATATTGTGGGTTGATGGTTAGTGAAAGCGGAGAAACGAGAGTGCTCGAATTTAACTGCCGTCTTGGTGATCCAGAAACTCAGTTACTCATGTTGTTAATGAAAGGAGACTTTCTACCCCTTTTAGAGAAAACGTGTAGAAAGGATGAATTTAGTTTGTCTGAGGTTTCAACGGAATTTTGGCACCAGAAAGCTGGATTATGCGTCGTAGCTTCAGCAAAAGGTTATCCAGGCGAGGTGTTTAAGGGAGACGTTATTGAGGTTAGTAGGGAGATTGAAGCTGAAAAGAATATAAAAGTTTTTCATAGTGGAACCGAAATTCTTGATGGTAATCTCATTACTAACGGGGGAAGAGTTTTGACGATATCCGGTATTGGTGAAAATAAGGATGAACTTAGGAACGTAGTTTACGAAAAAATGAGTCAGATGAAATTTGATGGAAAACACTATCGTAATGACATAGGACTTACAGAGATTCGTGAAAAATAAGGGTAGATAATGAATTCAGCACATAGTACTTACGACATCACAATTGTAGGAGGGGGTATACCGGCCCTATTCAGCGCTGTGATTTTTAGCAAGCTTGGGTTGAAAGTTTTGCTGGTAGCAAAAGGTTTCGATAGAAACAGCCGCGCAGTCTCTTCGGGACCGAATATTTCTTATGCCATCTCACCTTCGAATATTGGACTATTTACTCGTTGTGGGTTGAAGGAGCAGTTTTTTGAAATGTCGGAGGACGTTTTCGAAATGCACTTATTTGAGGACGAGGCATGTGTAAAGCTGAGTTCTGATATGGGTCCGAATGATTATCTTACCAAAATAGTCGATCACAACAATTTACATAATCTATTGTTCGCAGCAACAAGTTCACTTCAAAACTTTCATTCAATAAGCGGTAGGGTTGCAGGCTTTGACTACGGTCCAGATGGCAAACAATGCAACTTGAGAATCTTACAAGACAGTGAAAAAGAAATTTGCACTATAAACACAAATTTACTTGTTGTGGCGGATGGAGCTAGTTCCTTTTGTAGGCATATTTTAGGTATTTCATGGGGAATAAAGAATTATTGTCAGCGTGCTGTGCTTGCGAATTTTAAGTCTTCTTTAAGTCCTAGTATTGCGAGGCAGTGGTTTCGGCGAGATGAGGTCATGGCTTTTCTTCCTACCTCGAAAAATAGCCTTTCGATGATTTGGTCTCAGAGAGACTGTGATGCTCAACGGTTATTGAAAGAGGGTAACAGTTATTTAATGAAAGAGCTTTCTAATTTTATAGGAACTACAATGTCGTCGAGAATCGAGATTGATTCAAAAATGATGTCTACTCCTCTGTCAATGATTACGGTCGACAAACTCGTTACAAAAAGGGTAATTTTACTGGGTGACTCCGCTCACACTGTTCATCCTCTCGCTGGGCTTGGTTTGAATATAGGACTTTTTGATATTGTGACCTTAGTTAATGAGTTCGATAAGGCAATTAACAAAAATCGAAAATTTGATGCCGGTTGCGAGTCCATTCTGAGCTCCTATTTGAGAGCGAGATTATTTAAGACAAGAGCCATTCAAACTTTAATCGATACCATTAAAGTAGGGTTTTCTGCCGGTGGATACTCAGCTAAGCTGTTGAGGACTAGAGGAATGAAT
>OZSS01001713.1_pt1 | contig 9970 bp, 18 predicted proteins | sample 1779911 | NCBI WGS metagenome assembly OZSS01 (sample SAMEA2603589, study PRJEB24840) | metagenome | biome: Water; feature: Photic zone; material: Seawater sample | place: Mediterranean Sea | collected 2013-11-12 | depth 10 m | reverse complement strand
GTGAACGCATAAACTTAAGGAATTTATATAAACATATTAAAAAAAAAAGGAGCTAATTGCCCCTTATTTTAGATCGACTGTCAATCGTATTTAATGTAGCGGTTTAAGTAGTAAGCGTTTTATTTGTACTTATCAAAATAATTAAGCGATATATTTATCGCTTCATCCAATTTCTCTCTTGTCGTACCTTCACCTGACTCCTTTGTTAAACATCTTCTTTTAGCTTCTTTTTTATTAATTGATGTTCCATCTGCAAGTTTGAATGTCCGATCTGGATACTGTATTACTATATTTTCTGAGCATCCATTAACTGCTATTCCTTTTCCAATTGATCCGTTAAAGCTGAAGAAATGATTTACTTTCGGTATAGAAACATATTCAATTTGATTTCCCGTTTCTTTAACAAGATTATAATAATATTCGCATGCGATGGGGTTATAGTGGCTTTCTTCACCTTTAATTATTAAAGTTTTTATATTAGATTTGAATGGAAAAGAAACTTTGTTACATCCAGGTTCTGCAGCCACTGCTGCTTTAAATAAATCGCTGTTTGCCCTTTTGTCTTGAAGCTTCAATACTTGACTTGCACCATAACTAAAACCAGAGTAAAAAATTTTTGATTTATCAAATCTTTCATCCTTAGATAGTATCGAGTTAAGTTTTTCACTAATCAAAATACCGTTTGGAAACTTTCCTTTATCTGAAGGTTTTAACTTTCTTTTATAAAAAGAATCAAGCAAAGCTACCGCATAACCTCTTTCTAAAGCTTTTTCTACTAACCTTCTCCCCCATTCGTCTGTTCTACCTCCCCATTTCTCGAACCTTAAACCATCTCTATTACTTCCATGTTGGTGAATAATTAGGGATAATTTTTTATTCTTGTAATATTTTGGAAAATGAATTTGAGCTAAAACATCATTTCTATCTGGAAACTTCTTATCAGGCACTTTAAATTTAATTACTTCTATATTTTTATTATTTACTTTAATTATTTCAGCCTCTGAAAAGTTCGCTCTATCTTCATTCGTAAGAACAGGTTGAGAATTTATAGCGAGAGCAGCTAGTAGTGGAAGTAGTAAGCGTTTCATTTAAAAACTATAAGTGACTTTATTGCATTTTTTCTTTCGATATATTTTCTGCATTTCTTTTTGTTCTGATAAATAATCTTCTTTTGCTTGTTTATTAATTGGATCATATTTGGCTTTAAATTCTTCTTTGATAGCTTGAGCATTTTGTCTTCTTTCTTCTGCCATGAAATCAAAATCACCATCACTATAATTTCCACTTTTTAAGGTAGTTTCAAACAAATAACATTCATTAGATAAAGCAATATCAAATTCTTTTAGTAAGAAATATTCAGTACAAAAGCTTGCTAATTTATAAGGACTATTATAAAAGTCTCTCCATTTTATATCTATTCCATAAACTTCAGCAATTTTTTCATTAGTAAATTCTTTGCTTTGATTTACAAATAATATTTTTTGCTGATAATCATCTTTTGATTGATTTATTGCAAATTGAAGGTCTTTGCATACTCTTACTTTATCGTTTCCAAAACCAACTATAAGTGGGAAAACAATAAATAAAACTAAGCGTTTCATTTAATCGTTGACTTTTTGGTCTAATAATTCTTTTAATTCCTTTGGGAAGTTTAAAAAAGAATCTTTTAAATTTTCATTCTTTTCTCCTATATGTAGTATCCACTCTCTAAATTCTTCTGCTATTGCATAACTGTCTTCATATTTTTCTAGGGTATCCATAACAGAAATTCTGTTAGTAGCCCAACAAGTCGCAATATCAATCCTTTTTTTTTGTTTAGTATTTACTGCCAAAACTCATCTAATGCATCAAACACTCTGTTGAGATAATCGTTTGCTCCTATACATTCCCATTTTCCCTTTTCACCAATCGCACATTTGTAGTGCAGTTCTCTCTTGAGCTGCATTAGTTTATTTGTCATTGCAACCTTGTCTAGTCTTCCGTTCATAGTAAGTCTTCCGCTTCCGTCAATATTTGATTCTTTAAAAAAACAAGCGCGTCTAGTTTTTCTTCTTTTTCTTCATAATTTTCAAATTTCATTTCTGCAATTTCAACAATTGCTTTATCTACATTTTTAAGCCGTTTCTTAATAACTCTTTTTGGGATTTTGGTTGATTCCATTGGAATTACTTTTTTCTTTATATTCGCTTTCTTTTCTTCAAAATGCGAGCCCCACACTTTAAATTCTGTTTAAATTTTCTACATAATATCGTTAAGAATATAGTTTCTGCTCTTTTAATTTTAATTTAATCAATAGATTTAAGTGGTGAGCTTTTCATTTAAAAGGTAATATTTTCTTCTTCAAGTTTTTTCTTTAGTTCTAGTGGCATATAAGCAATATCTTTTTTAATTGCATTTAAAGCATCATTATACTTTTCAGGATCAGATAAAAGCGTTTTTATCAAGTTATATTCACTTTCTATTTCCTGAGAGGAAAATTTACTCATTTTTAAAAACTTATTACTTTTTTTATTTTAGATTGACTTTCAATTTAATCTGTCTTTAAATATCAACTCCTAAAATGAATTTAATTTTTAAATTAATTTGGTTTACTTTAAGAAAGAGTTTATTAAATCCCTTAAATTAAAAGGCTCTATATTTTTAATTGTGGTAATTATTGGATTTATTTACTCAAGTCCAAAATCAAGGGTAATTATTGCAAATTCTTTGACTTCTTCCGCTAAATTTTTAAACGAAACTGTAGAAACAACAAATAAGGATATTTGGTTTTCTGAACCTGATTTCATTTTTAGTATTAGGTTAAAATTACGAGAATTATTGAGAGGAACTCAAAGAGGTTGAGAAGGAGCTAATTACCCCTTATTGAAGATCGACTGTCAAACGAAGGGCCTAGTCTATATTCTATTGGCCATAACAAATACATTTACCCCCTTTCCAGTTTGAACATTTTTTCTTTTTGCATTTCTTTTTCTTTTTCTTATCAGCCATCCTAAAAGCGTTTACTAGTATTTAAATCTTTTTTTTAATTCTCTAATTTTTTATGTCATAAATCTTTTCAGCATTCAAGTAAGCAATCTTTTTAGAAACTTCTTCAGGTAATTGATTTAAAATATCACGATAAATCCTCACTATTTTTGAATATTTTTTCCAGCGGTGCTTTTTATGCGCATCAGTGGCAAATAACAATTTATCTTGATACTCGATTAAGATTTCTTTCCATTCATCTTTTAATTGCTTTTCATCATTTAAAAATCCAGAGCCAAATTTAGATTGTTTAATAGGATCACAGATGTTTCTTTTATCTTTATTTTTTTTCGATATCGTCATATATACATTGTCATGTGTTGAAAGGATTAATTTAGCCTGTTTTGGACTCCCAAAACCCATATGAGGTATTATGAATTTTTGATTTGGGAAATCAAGGAAAAGTTTAGAAAATTTAGGCCAATCTCTTTCCCAATCATAAAACTCCCAATGTGTCATAACAGGAATATTCTTTGAAGAAACCTTCACTAAGAATTCAGCAACCCCTTTTCCTGATGGGTCTAAATATGTTTCTCCTGATTCATGCTGGCGCCCAATAGAACTAGTATTACACTTGTCTGCATGAGTGAATAAGATTTCTCCTACAAAAGAATATTTATATTTATCAATATTTTTCAAAGTTCGCTTTGTGAAGGATTTGCCAATGTCATTCTCATGCAAAAAATACTTTGGTGCACCAAGCACTATTAAATCTTTGTTGTTTCTATGCAAATTGAGTAATGCTTTTTCATTTTCACCTAAGTATTTTCTACTTCTGGCAAAAAGAGCAATCTTATAAATTCCAGCATCTCTCACTCTAGAAATAGATTTTTCAAATCCTGGTCTTTCATCTTCTGATCTATCACTTAATTGAGCCATTGCATCAAAAAGCGGACCGTCATAACCATAGACTTCAAAGGGGAATAAAAGTGCAGCTAGTAGTGGGAATAGTAAGCGTTTCATTTAATATTTAAATCTATTTTTTTATATTCTTTTTATTGATTTTTCAATCAATTTGTCTAAAGTTTTTTCATCTGAAACGACAATAAAATCATCAAAGTGAATAGATTGATCGGGGTATTCAATTCCAAATTTTCTATCTCGATAGATACCGATTCTGATATAACTTCCTGTATAACGTCCACGCCAATCATAGGTAATACCTTCATAATCGAATATTAATTCGTTATCTTTATAAACTTGGACAAAGCCATCATCATCCTTTGTGTTATAGATTCCAATCTTATATGTGCTCCATTCACCTAATGGAGTCACACTAAATGGTTTGTTCGGTGTTAGTTTGAAATCATCTTCATCTCTGATTTTATCTTCCTCTCTATCTTTTTCCCATCTGACAAACCAATCTCCCCCTGTGTTTTTATACTTTGCTCCGATGACGTGAATATAATTTTCCTCCTTACTCCTAGATTTACTTGCATTTCCTCCGGTATCTCCCCCTATTCTTAATCTATTTCCATTTTTATAAAACCTGATTCCTAAAAGAGGACTCCTTTTCATAGGATTATGCTGGTTTTTGAATTGAAAAAATAATACCCTGTCGTCTATATGGTTAAAATCTTTAGGTAGTCTTGTTTTAAAACCAATCCATATTTCTTTATTTAAAGTTGTTTTTTGCCTTGTCTGAAATTCTGCTCTTTCAGTTTTTTCCTTTCCTCCTCCTTTTTTATCAATATTCCATCCATCTTTCACTGTAACTTCAAGATACTTATTGCCATCAGGATCTTTTTTAATTCTAAATGGTTTTAAACCTGCTCCCTTATCGTTGATTGTTAATTTGTTGAGTTTTAATTTTCCTTCTTCTTGATTTTCAAAGTCTTCAGAAAAATTCCAAGGAGATTTTGTTTTTTTATCTACAGAGTCTGGAACAGGTACCTTTTCCCATGAGTATGAATTACCACTGGTAAAACATATCAAGATGAGAAAAAGGTATACGAGTTTTTTCAAAAAAAAAAGGAGCTAATTACCCCTTATTTTAGATCGACTGTCAATCTATTAATAATTAATTAATTTTTTATTTTCATCTGTTTTATTTACTTTTAACCCAATAAACAGCACCCATATAACTGCAAAAACTATTGGCAAGAAAACGATAGCAAGTTTCATCATTTTTTTTATCCTGTTATTTGCTCAAAAGAATAACCTTTAAATAAATAAAAAAAACTAGGTACTTTATCTAATTATTTTTAGTGCTTAATAGCCATTGCCCGATGAGGGCAACTTACATTAGATTTTTCTCTAATTAATTGTAATTCCCTAGAATTTATTTTTTGGTATCTTGCGATCTCATTTCTTTTTGTGCTTGCCTGATTCTTTCTTCAAAGACTGATCGTCTATATGGAGTTACTTCTCCATTTTTAGTTGCCAAGATTTGGGCTTCGTTTAGCCTTTCCGCTCTTTTGATTTTTTCTCTAATGAGTACGAGGTTATTCATGACCTTTGCAGTTAATGAGAATCCCGTTCCCTATTCTCATGTCATGCGTCCAAATAAATTGGATGAACGTTGAAATAAACTAACATTCAAAAAACAAGTTTGGATTTAAGATATATTTAAAAAATCTTTAAAAGTAGTTTTCAAATAGAGTCAACCCTAACTCTATATAAATTTGCTTATAATCCTTCTTCTGGTAGATCATAATATCCCATAAAAAAAGATGGTTTTATCCCTCTAAGTTTATATCGACAGTCAAACATCTATTTACTGATTGATATCTCTCTCTCGACTTTATCTCAAATAATTTATGGTTGGCTTCAGTTGCATGCCTGCAACTGCCTCATGACAACCATGTATTAATCCTAGGACTGGTAATTAAATAACAGTCTCAAAATTTGGTCCTCTACCCGTACTTTATTCTTCCTTAAACCGTACATTTTGATACTCATAAATGATATGCGTTGGTAGTTAGAACATAGGTGTAGTAAGAAGGAGGAAATCATGAATAAAAGAGTTCCTTATACAATCATTCCTAAATACTTTAGGACTATTAACGATATAGATAATGGAGCAAATATTAAAGTAATTTATTGGAAACTTAAGTGTGAAGAGAACCCTTCATATCGCGGCTGCGAAATTTAAAATATTGCTATGCTATTTAGATTAAAATAAAGAGTATAAATAATGAAAAATAAAGTTCTTCCTTTTATCAAAAAATACCCAATGAGCATTTTATTAGCGATTATTGCTATTAATTTATTCTCTATTGCTAGCAGTTTAAGAACAGAAGCTTATTTAAATAGGGAAAAGAATCTTTGTATTAAATATTTAAAACATCAAATAGATCGAGACACTCTTATCAAAAAGCTAAGAATAGTTAAGCAAGCAAATCCATCTAGTATTTGTGACTCTGTTCTTAAAAGTTAAAAAAATGCAATTAAAGTCTTTTACACCATTGGTTGCAGTATTTGGTACTTCATTTCTTATAACTATTACTTTGATTAAAAGCTTCCAAGTTTTTATGGGCATATCAATATGTCTTTTAGCGATGCTGAAGCTTATGGATATTGAAGCTTTTGGTTTGAGTTATAAAAAATATGATTTAATTACTTCTCGATTTAAAAATTGGATTTATATCTATCCTTTTTGCGAATTATTAATTGGCTTATGTTTTTTACTTTCTGCACCACCCTCTTCAATTATTTTAATTGCTTTAATACTAGGAATTTTTGGAATGGCATCAGTATTTAAAGCTGTTTATTTAGATAAATTAAAATTAAATTGTGCATGCGTTGGAGGATATACAAAAATTCCTTTAGGAATTATTAGTTTTATTGAAAATCTTTTAATGGCAATTATGAGTGCTTTGATTTTGATTAAATAACAATTTTATAAAATTTCATTTATCTTATTAATAGTTTTGAAAATAAGAATTCCTTACTGAGATGGCATTTAAGAAATCATTCTTTAAGAAGAATTTACTAAAGACTCTTTTATTTTCTGGATTTCTCATAGTAAATATAGTTAATGCCGAAAAGAGTAGTGCTAAAACTCAAGATAATATAGATATACCTAAAGTCGTTTCTTATAGATCAGCATCATGCGGTTGTTGTAAGAAATGGGTAAATCATTTACGCCAAAATGGATTAGAAGTTGTTGATAACATTCTTGAAGATGTTTCGGGAATTAAAAACCAATATAAAATTCCCAATAATTTAAGGTCCTGCCACTCTGCAAAAATAGGAACCTACGCAATTGAAGGACATGTGCCGATAGAATCAATCACCAAACTTTTTAAAGAAAAACCAAGTGTCTCTGGTATAGCAGTCCCTGGAATGCCTCTTGGTTCGCCTGGAATGGAAATAAATTCTCACGACTCGCATTCTCATGATTATGAGGAATACAATGTAGTTTCATTTAGCAAAAATGGCAAAATAAAAAAATTTGATGAAATCTCTCCTTAATACACATACTAAATTTGAAATAATGCATATTGTTCTTAGAAATTTTAAATTTTTGATTTTTTTATTTCTCTTATCTCTAAATTTAAGTAGTTATTCGAATGCACATATGAGGGGTACATTTCTTTCTGAGGAGGATGCTAGAAACAGATCTTTAGAACTTGGTTGCGAAGGAATACATAAAAACCAAGATAAATGGATGCCATGCAAAAACGAAAAAGAATTACATAAGTTCCTTAATAAAAAGGGATCAAGTAGAGGAAATAATTTAGCTAGTAGCTTGGCATGGATTTTTATTTTATCTTCAAGCTTTGGAATATTATGGCTATCAATAGTCAAAATAAAAAGAAAATAAATGAAAAATTTGAAATCAAATAAAAGAAAAATACACAGAAAAGTAGCTGCAATTTCTTCAATACCTTTATTAATTACTCTTATATCTGGGACTATCTATAGTTTTCTTCAACCATTAGGAGTTGATGCTTTTTGGTTGATCAAATGGCATACAGGTAATTTTGGCATTATTAATTTGCAGCCTTTTTATTCGATATTTCTTGGTATTGCATCCATAATCTCTGTAATATCTGGCATTAGATTATTACAAAAAAATTCTTAGCTTTAACCTTAAGAATCCACAACTATGCATAGGTAATGCTTGAGCAGCTAGGAGTGGAAGTAGTAAGCGTTTCATTTAAGCTTTCCTTATTTTGTAAAAATTTTTATTTATTTTGATATATTAATTCTGGGTTATAAGAATGAACAAATAACATTGGCTCTTCATTATCTACATCAGTAACTATGTGAAATTTATTATCATCATAATTTACTGCTATTCCTCCAGCCCAATTCATGTAGGGGATTTTATATTGATTAATAATTGTATTTGAATCCCAATCATAAATATAGATTTCCCTATTTAAACCACTCAATATCCAGATTTTTTTATTTAATACATCATAATCAAGCCCACTAATATCAAAACTATTTAATTGATTTTCATAGTTGGAGAACTTTTCAATTTTTCTAAAACTAAGTATTTTATTTAATTCACCGTTAATTTTTATTAGCATTGCTGGAAAATCTTGTTTTGCAACAATATATGTTTCCTCTTCTGGTAAAAAAGTTATTGCCTCTAGTCCATGACTTTTATTTAAGGTCTGCAATTTAAAGAATTTTTTTATAAGTGAAAAATTCTTCATTTCACTTAATAAGTAGTTTTTATGTTTTCCGCTATCCAATTCAACAGTAACTACTTTAGGATATTGAGATTCTATTACAGCTACTAAAAGATTACGTTTTTTATTCAAGGTAATACCTTCACTTTCATCGAGAGGAGAATTAATTGTTTTTTTTCGATTTATATCTCCTTTAAGATCTAAATTAAACAATTTGGAAGTGTCGTCACTAACCGTCCAAAGAGACTTTTTATCTACATCAAAAACTAAACCTGAAGGTTCATCAAATTCTAAGTCAACATTGGCTATTGCTCTTTGACTAATAAAATTAATATGAGGAGTATCTAATCTATCTTTGATTTGTATATTTGCATTAACAGAATTAGGTAAAGCGATAGCAGCTATTAGTGGAAATAGTAAGCGTTTCATTTATCTTGTAGTAGAAATTTGAACGTTTTTTTCTCCAATAACAAACATAGAAGGATCATATAATTTATGGTTGAATTCTTTTTGCCAATCTTTGAAATCCTTCGTACTTGCTACAAATCCAGTTCCTAAAAAATATACTTTTTCATTTTTAATAAAAAAGTTCCCTAACCAATCACCTTTTGAATCTATTTTTAGATCATCCCCCCTAACAAAGAGTAATCCGTCGGTTGAATAGGAATAATATCCAATTCCATCATTTCTATGAGAAGGGGTTATCATGTGCCACAAATTATTAAAAAAAACTACAGCACAATCTTTGATATCAATTCCTTTTTCCCTAAAACGTTTCCCTGATTCAATGTTGAAATATTCTCCATCGTCTGATAAAGCAGAAGCAATATATGTTCCTTTTTTTGAATGTGTTGTGAAATACATTCTGTATTTACCTTCTGAAGTTCTAACTACTGTTGGATCTACTGGATATTTTTTAGGCTTATTTAAAATTTTGGAATCATTGCTAGCTGAAAATTTTACAACTTTTGGTTCAGACCAAATTTGATCTTTGTAATCAATAAAAGCAATATGATCAAAATTTCTAATTTTCTTTTTATCTGTTGTCAACCACTGAAAGTAAACTCTAGGAGTTCCCTCAAAATCGACAATATTCGATACTCCTGCTTGTTTTACGATAGTTTTTTTGGGTTTTTCTAATCTTATTTTTTCTGAATCTTTAATAATCGCAGATAAGTTTTCTTTCCATGGACCATTACCAGATAAACTTTTAGGTTTACCCCAATGATCAGCCATTACTGATGAAGCGCTTAAACCTAAAATAAAGATATTTGTAAATAAAAATCTTTTCATAAAAAAAGGAGCTAATTGCCCCTTATTTTAGATCGATTGTCAATCACTTTCTATGAGTAGACCTT
>OZSS01001712.1_pt1 | contig 9972 bp, 4 predicted proteins | sample 1779911 | NCBI WGS metagenome assembly OZSS01 (sample SAMEA2603589, study PRJEB24840) | metagenome | biome: Water; feature: Photic zone; material: Seawater sample | place: Mediterranean Sea | collected 2013-11-12 | depth 10 m | reverse complement strand
ATGATCTAATGCGTGCTCTTTTTGAATAATGAAACCCTTTTTTCTTCTCCTTATCAAAAAAGATAGGGTAAGTGTCTCTACCCGAAATGAGAAGATCAATGCCCTCGCGTTTTATTTTGAAAAAGTGCCTAATAGAAAGTTTGCTGCTTTTAATCTGGTACTAAGCATAGCTGAAACGTTTTTGGAAATTAGACTAGGTAAAATGAGATTCCTATTATCTTTAACTCTAATAATCTCATGTACTCTTTCAAAAGGCAAATGAAATATGAAGCCATTGCGAAACAAATAATTTGTTGCTTCTGAATTACAGCCTATGAAAAACAAAATTATTATGGCCCCTATAAATTTCATCCTGTTTCTAATTATGATATTACCAATCGTTTTAACTACTAGAAATGCTTTATGTTGGCATATGCTTTTTCGAGTTTACACAGGGTAGAAAATCCAAACTATTTTTTAACATAAATATAAAACACCCAAATAAAAGTGTTTGACTTCATCTACTCCTTATTCTGCCAAAACAAGACAAATTAACTAGATATCAAAAACAAATATTTGTTTTGATATTAAATTATTTTTAAATAAAACCGATGAATAACCGTTGAGCATTCATTTGGGGCTTTGGTTAGTGTAATTAATATAATAAAAGTAAATATTCCAGCCTTGTCAAATGGCTATATTTTTCTTTTTAAATATAAGATTGTAAATAATTTTATAGGATATTTTATTTTTCCATTGACTGTGCTTATCTATTCTAAAAATAGCTTTTTTCAATAATAATAGCCTTTTTAAAAGGTACCTTTAAAATAAATTAAGACTTTTATAATTTAAAAATAGATCAATTATTTAATGAATAGGCTAAATAAAGGGCATCCAAACTACTAGAAAAACCCTTGCGCATTAAGTGCCCATAAACCACTGTTTTCATTATATTTATAGAAATTAATTTTTGTGCCAAAACCATGAATCAATCTCCTATTCTATTGAAGTGTTGCCTTTTTCTTTTTTTGATCACCTCATACAATGTGTTTTCTCATACAGACGGGCACAAGAACACTGGAAAACAATGGTCATTATATGACAATACGCAATTGATCACTGCTGATTATATTACTTTTTCAAAGCAAATGGTTTTCCTGAAAGAGACCAAATCGAATGCTGTAATCACTCTTCCCTTAATGGCATTTTCTATGGAGGATCAAGTAGTGATTTTAGAGCATCACGAATTGACTCAAAAGTTAAATAAAGAGGGCGCCCTAAATATAAAATTACACCCCACAACAACAAAAATTAGAAAAACCAACGGCAAGCTTGGACTCCTTTTTCTATTATTTTGTAGTGCTTATCTCATTCTTTATTTTCGATTTGCTCATAAAAGAAAGATTGCTACCATGACCCTTTTTTGTGTACTCTCTCTGATACTCATCATTGCCTGTTCACAAGATGACGAAGAGCTATCTCCAGCTCCAAATACTACAAACACATCTCCTTCATCCACAGGAACTACAAACAATTCGACTAGCGACACCACAGAAGAAACAACAGATGATTCAACAGCGGAAGAAACCACCTCTTCAGAAGAGTCATCTCATGAGGGGGTTGATTTAAATGAGAGTCTGTTAGAGACAATTATATCCCATTTTGAAAAATTTACTGAAGTAACCGTTAATAGTGATGATGAGTATTTTTATGTAAATTCTTATAGTTGGCCTGAGCATGAGATGGGAATTGGAATAACTTCATGGCAGGAGCAGGTTCCCATCCCTCAAAATTACACCGGTGATAATAGTTGGAGAATTCCTTTAAATCCTAAAATGGCAGTTAATCCAGTAGATACATCAGTTAATTTATTTAGAGGGGCCATCGCAATTGCAATAAATGGTATCCCAATATTTAATGCTTTAAATAATCGCGGGGAAAACGCTTTTGAAAAAGGAGAACTTGACAATTGGGGAGGCCATTTTGGAAGAGGAGATGATTATCACTACCATATGATCCCACTTCATTTAGAAGAACTTGTTGGAACCAACCAACCACTTGCATATGGACTAGACGGCTTTCCAATTTACGGTTTAACTGATAGTGACCTAGACCAAGCCTTTGGTAGGTACGATGAAAATGGAAGTTATAGATATCACGCCAGTTCAAATTCACCTTATTATATGCCATATGTGGTGGGCGAGATTAATATTGTTGACGATGAAATTTCCCCTCAACCCTCTCAGAACCCCATTAGACCCTCCGACACATTTAAGCCTGTGAGTGGTGCATCTATTACAGGGTTTTCTCAAACTGGGGTTAATACTTTTTCTTTTGAATATACCGTTGATGGTGTCAAGTATTACGTTAATTATAATTGGGATGAAAATTGCAAATTTACTTTTACCTATGTAGATGAAAATGGAGGGACTACAAATCTTCCTCATAACGGATCTTTATCTGACGATTCAACCGAAAACACCGAAACATTTGTCAATAACTCAGCATGTATTGATGTAAATTACAATTCAAGCATCTACGTCAATCACACTGAAATTGACGAAACCTTTCCGAGCAATTCAGGTGAAACAGATGGTTTTTCTGTAACTTCAGAAAATTCTAATTTCACACTCAGCAGCATCGCCATTGACGACGGTGGTGCGCTACTTGATGCCTATAAATGTGAAGAAAAGGTGCAAGGTGTAGAAAAATCGATTCCTATTGCATGGTCAAATATCCCTGAAGGTACGGGAAGTTTAGCTATTTCAATTCACGGCCTTCCTAATGCCAATGAAACAAATTCATATTTAACACTATGGAATATTGACCCCAGTGTTACTGAGATTTCTTATGGTTTAGCCAATGATGGAACGTGGTACATGGGGCCTAATAAAGACGGTGCCACAATTTCCTATAGTTCACCATGTAGCCCTAGTGGGGCCACTTCAACATATTACCTGACTATTTATGCATTGTCTGAAACACCTCCTAGCTTACCCGAAGAAGATTCACTAACCATAGATTATACTGCACTTATTGCCTCTTTTGAAGAGGTCACTATTATTGATCAGATTGTTTTAGAATACATTGCTACCTCATCCAATTAAATTTGGAGGTCTCTTAGTTTTGATTCCAAAATCGATAAGGATCACCTACTTTTTCCATCTCACTAAAAAGGAGTTTTTCCATTTCTTTTAATTTATCGCTGTATTTAGGATCTTCAGCCAAATTGATTTGATTTGAGCTGGGTTTGTTGCCCGTTAATTGAATGATTCCCTGCTGATGATGTTCAAGTAAAAGTTCGTTGGGGTTTTCTTTTATATTAAACAATTGATTTTTTCTCACTTTGCCTTCTAAAACGTCATATTTGATAAGTTTCCAATCGCCTTTAATTACAGCTCTAATACCGGGCTTTGTTCCTCCAGAATAAGCTCCATATAGCACGTCTCTAATTGTTTGTTGGTCTCCGAATAAAACTTGCTTAAAACTTTTTCCATCTACTGAGTCAGGGATTTCAATATTCGCTAAATCACAAAGGGTAGGTAACAGATCAAGCAAATATATATTCCCTTTAGAGCTTGATTGCTTTTCAACGTTTGGCCCACTCACTATAAATGGGACTTTTAGACTGTGTTGATATAAATTTTGTTTTCCCATTAGACCGTGTTTTCCTACTGCAATTCCATGATCAGAGGTAAAAATTATGTAGGTGTTGTCTAATTCTCCGCTAATTTTTAGTCTTTTGATCACCCTCCCTATTTGATTATCGATTTCTTCAATCACTGCAAATTCTTTTCCTTTTTCATTTCGAATGGTCGCCTCATCTCTTCTCTGCATAACTCCTTCTACTTCATTTTTATCTCGTAGATCTGGGTGTCCAATTGGAAAGGGGTGTTTTGGGAGGTAGTTGATCGGTAGTTTTGGTGCTCTCTTATTGACAATGTCTGGTGGACCAGGATCAATCGCTCCGTATTTTTTGAGCAATTCAGCTCTACCATGCCTTGGATCGTGAGGATGTGAAAACCCTAAATAAATTAGAAAGGGTTGTGTTTCTTGCTTGGTTTTTCTCTTCTCTAAGTATTTAATGACTTTGTCAGCATGCCATTTACTTCCATTTTCTGGATCAGCTTCTCTATTTTTTTTGTCGTATCGTTCCTCAAACAATAAATTGGCTCCTTCATAGCTATTCCCTCTTTTTGAGGTTCTAAACGTGTAATACCCATTTCTCTTAAAAATGGCGGGTAAGCTTATATAGGCTGGGTCTGCAGGTGAAATCTTAGCATAATTTTCAGCTGCTTTATGTACATAATTTAAGGGAGGGTAATTAACATTAAAACCCGTAGTTTCCCAAAGATACCTTCCTGTCATAAGCATTATTCGTGAAGGAGTACAGACTGCAGCACGATAGGATCCCATATGATAAGCGCTATGGAATGTCATCCCTTTTTTTGAAAGTTTATCTATTTCAGGTGTATCACAGGATTGATCACCATAAACATCCAACGTTTTGGCATCTTGATCGTCGGTCACTATGATGATAAAATTTGGTTTTTCATCATTTAAATTTTGAGCTTCTAAGCGATGTACTGTTAAAATTACTAACATTAAATAATAAACGTTTTTCATTTTATAAAGATTTAAAAAACTAATCCAATGTGTTCAACACATTTCTTGATTTCTTTGGAAATTCTTTGTTTTTGACTTCAAAAGGGGGCATGGTGTGTAATCCATTGGAAGACATCGCTAAATTATCCAAAAAGGCCCTTAAAAAGTAGAAGGGTGATGATAACAGTTAGACCTAGAATTAAAGTTGCCAATGAATGAAGACGATACCCTTGTGGTACCGTCATTCCAGAAAATTGAGTTAAAATCCAAAAAAAACTGTCGTTGGCGTGGGATATGACTGTAGAGCCAGCCCCAATTGAAATCACCACCAAAGCCTTATCTATTGTTGAGGTCAATTCTAAAATATCTAACATAGGAAAAACAATTGAAGCAGCTGTGACCAACGCTACTGTTGAAGAACCCTGGGCTGTTTTTATGACCGCCGCTATTAAAAAAGGAAGCATTAAACCCAAAGGCAATGTTTTAATAAAGGGTTCGATGGAGTGATGAAATCCAGAGGCCTGAATAATTTTTCCAAAAGCCCCCCCCGCTGCAGTGATCAAAATGATTGTGGCAGATCCTTTAATGGCATCTCCAAGCCAGCCGGATTGAGATAATCTATTGGACGCTTTTGATTTAGGAATTCGAAAGGCTAAAAACATTCCAATTAGGAGTGCTACAATAGGGTGCCCTATAAATGTTATTATGGCTTTTAATTCTCCTTCTTCCATAGGAAACCCTGGATATTCTACAACTGCACGAATGACAATAAGAAGCAACGGTGTGAGAATGGGCATTATGGTTCTTGATAGAGAGGGTCGTTCTTCTAGGCTTACTGCTTCTTCTGTTTTTGATATCGAATCTGATTCAATCCATATTTTTTTTCCCATATATTTTGAAAATTGAATACAGACAAGAAGACCTATACTACTAGCTACAAGTCCAAATACAATAACCCAGCCTAAGTCTGCACCAATAATTGCTGCTGCTGCCAAAGGTCCCGGTGTTGGGGGTACCATAGTGTGAGAGGCTGTTAACCCCATGCCTAAGGCAACGGCTGTGCCAGCCATAGAGACTCCTACTCGTTTTGTGAGGGCTTTATTTATAGGCGTAAGGATTACAAATCCCGAATCGGCATAAACTGGAATTGATATCAAATAGCCCATAAAGGCAATTGCGGTGTGTACTCGTTTTTTACCAAAAAAAGTGACAAAGAAATTCGCTACTACAATAGCACCTCCAGATTTTTCAAAAAAAGTACCAATTATAAGTCCAACAACGATTATGATCCCTATGGAACCAAGTGTATCACCAAAACCTTTCTGTAAGGTGGTTAGAATATCATTGGTTGACATTCCTGACGCTAGTCCAAAGCCAATGCTAACTAAAATAAGAACTAAAAAGGGATGCCAATTGAGCCGGCTTGTTAAAAAAATAACCAACACTATGGCTATAAAAAGAGTGAGGAAAGAAAGAATCATATGCTAATGTAAATCACGATTGACTTGTGCGCCTGATCCACCCTTTAAAAAATCAAGATCACATCCTTCATCTGCTTGATTGACGTGCTCAATGTAAAGCTTTGCATAGCCTCTCTTTGCTTGTGGACTTGGGCGCTCCCATTTCTCTTTTCTCGCTACTAATTCTGCTTCGGAAACTTCAAGTTGAAGACTTCTATTTTCAACATCAAGGTGAATCATATCGCCATTTTGAACTAGAGTTAAAGTTCCACCAATAGAAGATTCAGGAGCTATATGCAACACTACTGTGCCATACGCTGTGCCACTCATTCTGCCATCAGAAATTCGAACCATATCTGTCACTCCTTGATCTAAAAGCTTTTTTGGGAGTGTCATGTTGCCCACTTCAGGCATCCCAGGGTAACCAACAGGTCCAACCCCTTTTAATACCATTACACAATCTTTATCTATATCTAAATTAGGGTCATTGATACGATCATGATAGTCTTCAATACTTTCAAAAACAACTGCCCTTCCTCTATGTTTCATAAGATGGGGACTAGCTGCGCAGGGTTTAATAACTGCCCCTTTCTCACACAAATTACCTTTTAAAATGGCAATACCTGCCTCTTTCATAAAGGGATGCTCAAGATCACCTATCACTTCTTTGTTTGTGTTGGTTGCCTCTTTAGCATTTTCAATGAGCTTTTTTCCATTGACCGTAATAGCCGGATTCAAATGAACTTTCATAGCGCTTACAACAGCACTCAACCCTCCAGCGTAAAAAAGGTCTTCCATAAGATATTTTCCAGCAGGCATCAAGTTGACAATCATAGGTAAACGGCTCGCTAATGTATCAAAATCTTCTAAATTTAAAGAAACACCAATTCTTCTCGCAATAGCTAATAAATGTAAAACTACATTGGTTGACCCTCCAATACTTGCATTTATTTTTATAGCATTTTCAAAAGCTTCTCTGGTGAGTATTTTTGAAAGGGTTAACTCTTCTTTGACCATTTCGACTATGCGGTTTCCTGCCAAATGTGCCATAACCTTTTTCCTAGAATCTACAGCTGGAATTGCAGCAGCATTTGGCAATGTGAGCCCTAAAGCTTCAACAGTGCAAGCCATTGAAGAAGCAGTTCCCATAGTCATGCAGTGCCCTGCACTTCTGCTCATACAGGTTTCTGCTTCTCGCATTTCTTCAGCAGTAATTTCACCTTTGACTAAAGCTTCTGATATTTGCCAAGTGAGAGTTCCAGATCCTACTTTTTCTCCTTTCCAATAACCATTGAGCATAGGCCCACCAGGCACAACAAGAGTAGGCAAATCAACGCTGCATGCTCCCATTATGGTAGATGGAGTAGTTTTATCGCAACCTGTTAGAAGCACAATTCCATCTAATGGATTGGCTCTTATGCTTTCTTCTGTATCCATACTAGCCAAATTGCGATAGAGCATTGTGGTGGGTTTCATAAGGGTTTCACCCAATGACATTACTGGAAATTCTAGTGGAAAGCCTCCTGCCTCATAGACCCCCCGCTTCACAATTTCAGCAAACGATTTCAAATGGGCATTGCAGGGTGTTAAATCTGACCATGTATTGCAAATACCTATAACAGGTTTGCCCTCAAACATATGATCTGGGTGTCCTTGGTTGCGCATCCAGGAGCGATGCACAAAACCCATCTTATTGTTTTCTCCAAACCATTCTGCACTTCTTAGTTTTTTGTTTTTCATCTAGTAAAATTGATGTCTGTTCTTAAATATAGTATTTTATTTTTGTTGATTTCTTTAACATTTTAAAAACCGAAATTAATCAACATTTACATGGCATATATTACCCTGTTATTAAATGATATTTAGATTTTTATCACTTTAAAACAGTATGGTTTGATTTTGCATTTTGTTCAATAAAATTTTATAATTACGATAAATTCAACATTATTTTAACATATTTTTTTGTTTTTAAAACATATTCTCTAAATTGTGCCGTATTTAAATTGTACATATCAAAAACAAACAAAACAAAAAACACAATGAAAAAATTTAAACTAATTTCATTGCTATCTGTTTTTGCCTTGTTTTCTCTCTACAGTTATGCTCAAAATGATATATCAGGAACAATTACTGATAAGGATGGGAGTCCAATTCCCGGAGCTACAATAATTATAGTTGGAACAACAACAGGGGCAACATCAGATTTTGATGGAAACTACACTATTTCTGCTAGTGAAGGCCAATCGCTTGAATTTTCAAGCCTAGGCTTCTCAACAATTACTGTTGAAGTTGGAAATTTATCTACCATTAATATTATTCTTGAAGAGTCTTCGGAGGCGCTAGAGGAAATTATTGTAACGGGATATTCTTCCCAACGAAAAAAGGATATAACTGGTGCAGTATCGGTTATAGAAGTTGATGAAATGAACAAAACACAGGCTGTAAGTTTCTTGCAAAAACTTGAAGGGCGTGCCACTGGTGTTCAAATATCTGCATCAGGTGAACCTGGTGACGGGTCTACCGTAAGAATTAGAGGTATAAGTTCATTAGGTAATAACGATCCCCTTTACATAATAGATGGTGTCCCAGTTCAGGACTCTTTTATGACTTCCATAAACCCCAATGATATTCAGAATATCCAGGTTTTGAAAGATGCGGCTGCAGCCTCAATTTATGGTGCAAGAGCTAACAATGGGGTTATCATTGTAACCACAAAAAAGGGTGCAGTTGATGGAGGTGTTCAAGTTACTTATGACTCTTACATTGCTCATGGTATGCCTAACAGAACTTTGGATTATATGATTAGAGATCCCTACGATTATCAAGCATTTATTAAGGAACGATATGCTAATGGTGGCTTAGAAGTAAGTCCATTAAATCCATATAGCTATCCTCAGGGAACCCTTCCAAGGTATCTTAGCCCAGAAGGAATATCAGGTATTGGTGATACTGCTGATTTAACTAAATATTCTTATCCAGATTACTTAATTATGGAAGCTAATTGGGATGGTACATATTGGTTTGATGAAGTATTTAAAGGTGGAATAACTCACGAACATAATGTTGGAGTTTCTGGTGGAAGCGAAAATGGACGCTTTTACATGTCAGCTGGATACCTAGACCAAGAGGGTGCAATGGTTTTCAATAATTTTAATAGGCTTTCACTCAGAGCTAATTCAGATTTTACGCTTGGAAAAGTTAAAATCGGTGAAAATATTACTATAACCAGATCTCAAAGAATGGGAGGAAATGATTCTGTAGGTGGTGGAAATCAAGACGAGCAAGGAGTAATGCAAGGACTTACTGCATCTAATCCAATTATTCCTGTATATGATATTCAAGGTAATTTTGGTGGTGCTCGTGCTAACGGAGTTCAGGGAAATAATGAATACGCAAGATTGTATAGAAATAAAGACAATGAATTTAATGGATATAGAATTCTTGGAAATCTATATTCTGAGATTGAAATTATTGAAGGGTTAACTGCTAAAACAAGTTTTGGTGTTGATTTTAACCATGGTTGGAGTAAATCATTTAGATATCCTGTGCCTGAGGCCGCTCAACCAAACTTTACAAATGGTTTTAGCGAAAATTGGAATAGAACTTACAATTGGACTTGGACCAATACATTAAGATATAACAAATCAATAGATTCCCATGTTATACAAGTTTTAGCTGGATATGAAGCAATAAAAAATACAAGTCGAAACATTAACGGTAGCTTTGCTCAGTATGTTACTCAAGACCCTAACGCTTGGTATTTAAATGGTGCATTAGCTGACCCAGATACAAGGTCAATATCTAGTAATGGAGGATTTTCTTCATTAGCCTCATTCTTTGCGAAAGGTGATTATACTTTTGATGATAAATATATAGCTAGTGTAACTATTAGACGTGACGGATCATCTAATTTTGGTGAAGCTTACCG
>OZSS01001711.1_pt1 | contig 9974 bp, 4 predicted proteins | sample 1779911 | NCBI WGS metagenome assembly OZSS01 (sample SAMEA2603589, study PRJEB24840) | metagenome | biome: Water; feature: Photic zone; material: Seawater sample | place: Mediterranean Sea | collected 2013-11-12 | depth 10 m | reverse complement strand
CTATATATCTACTTGTATTATATGTTTAAAATGATGTAAGATTGATGAATGTGCTTCAAATTGTATCGCAAATTCTTATTTATACATAATTTGTTCTATTCAAAGAGTACTTTCTTTCCTGTCTTAAACCTTGCCACTCCACAAGTCAGCAAGATCGAAGATACACCATGGTCGGTTATAAGCTTTCCAAACACTGTCACCATTACTCTCTTCACCCAATGGATAATAGTTTCCTTCAGCATTGATTTTACCTAGTGCTAGACCCATTTTCTTATTGGTAAAATCATATGCTGCAGCATGTAGATCACCTGTTTGATGATAATTGATGATTTGACTGGTGGTTTCCATGGAGATGTCACCATAGAAATGTTGAAGTGCCGTAGGTAAAGTACCATTTACACCATCATGAGAAGGCTGAGGATGTTTATCTACATATGCAATAGATTTGAGGTATGGTTGTCCATTCATTTTTGGCATAGTCTCATCTGTATATACAGTTGCAGCCTTTTCAGTGTAACCAACTAGATCAAATTTTTGCGATTCGAAATCTCCAACCCCAACCCAGATAGCAAAAGTTCTCTTGATGGATTGCATATAAGTTTCAGCATCTTCTTTTGTTTTGGATTTCTCCAAAATTTCTCTCAACATCATGACATCAGCGACACCATCATAATTTCCATGTTGAAGATTTTTCTTTCCATTTGTCATCCAAACTTTCTCTGAAACACCAATTCCATTTTGTGCCAAACCAGTGATTACACCAACCATACCTGGGAACGAGATGGAAACAAAAGCATGATCAGGATTATTTGGATCATTTCTATGTGTCTGTACTACAGTAAAGTTAGCAAATGGTCCACCACCAAAATCTAATGCACGTAATTGTAAAAGTCCACCGTTTAGAGACTGGGTGGTGGCATCACCCCAAGCACCATAAGCAGTACAACTCATTCGAATCAATTCGGGGAACATATTGACAGCACGAATATTATCCCTCCATTCTTTGACATCACATTCTTTCTTTTTATCTTCTTTTGATAAAACGGAACAAATACCTTCTGCAATACCATCAATTTCATCAATCAAACTTTGAGGTAAATACTTCTCTTCTTTATTCCATACCCACAACATGGCTTTGTGGGCGATTCTAGGTGCTAATACTTCTAAACCTTTCATGGCTTTTTCAAGTATCTTTTGTAATTCTTCAGGAAATTGAGATAAATCAATTTCTTGAATCATTTGAATGAGATATTTATCAAGAGCCACAACAGCAAAATCTCTAATCTCATGGGCAAGGAGAGCCCCATGAGCGAAGCCTCGTTGTTGATTAGTACCAATCAAATCCACACGAAATAAATTAATATAATCATCATTGCCATTCTCATCTTTGAAATCAACATTAATCATACCACGACGACTTCCCGCGACATCCATGGAATCATCAAATTTCGTGTATTCACTAGCTTGGAAGAATTTCTGAACTGCAGGGAAGGTGTCGTCGCCATGGACACAAAGACCAAGTACAAATAAGATTACAAAAAAACTCAAAAACATCATCTTATTAATATAGTTTTCGGTAATCAAACTATCTGTGCTTCAAAAGACAGTACTTACAGTCCAATGCAAGACACGAAACAAATTGACAGGTAGTATCTATTGTTAAATAAACGCGACGCAGTTTTGCTGAGCCGATGAGCCGATGTTGGGATGGGGAAAAGTTTTGGGGGCCTTGGAAAAATTCCCTCACCGCACTGGATTTTTTTGAAGTCGAACTGGTTCTTTTCTGTCAGTTCGACATGAAAGAGATTTCAAAGTTCGTATCTGGATAGAAGTATCTATCATGAGTGGATATTTGGAGCAGCATCGGCAGTATCGCAAGCTAAAGAGCCAGCTGGGTGGCGAATTCACTGCTGCTAGTACTCGTAGTAAGAGAGGGCAATTTGCCTCCTCCAATGCATCTCGTCGATATACATCTAGTGCGGCTGCGGGTGAAGACGAGCCAGTGAGTATTGTCAGAGTACTTTCTCAGCATCCAGATAAGAAGATGATCAAGAAGAATGGCACACTGAGTTTGGTTGCATGTGGGATTACAACTTTGTCTATGATAGATGATAATAATGATTATGATAATAGTGATAATGTTTACGTTGATGTCAGAGATAATACTAAGGCTAATGAGAAAGAGAATGCGTCGAATGAGATGACATCCCATGTGAAGAAATTGTATTTGAGCAATAACAGTGTCATGTCATTGAATGGTATTGATCAGTTTCCTAGTGTGATAAATCTATCGATTGCTAACAATGAGATTCGCTATTTGGAGCAATTACAATCGTTGCAGTATTTGACACAACTAGAAAAATTATCTTTAGAAGGAAACTTTGTCGCGAGTACACCCTTTTATCGATGTATTGTACTGCATATGTGTTCCCATTTGGAGACATTGGATGGAATCACCGTCACTTCACATGAACGTGATCATGTCATTCAGAAATATAGTGATATTGAGAACTTTTATCAAGGGAGTCGAACAAGTGAATTGCGTAATGCAATCTTGACTCATTTGACTAATATATTACGCTGTCATGATGAGTTGTATGAGATTTTGGGAGTATTGGATAGTACAAGAATTGGAAGTAATAACGATGGTACTCCATTTGCTCAAAAATCTAGAGTAGAGAAAGTATTGAGAATTCTAATTGAAGGGAACACATTTCGTTGGCTACAGATTGGTTGTAAAGAGTCTTTCAATCGCACTATCCAACTAGTTGGGAAAAATATTCATCAACAATTATTACAAAACTTGACTCAGTCACAAAGAAATGATTTATTGCATCATCCTGTGGGACAACTATATGAGCATTGGGAAGATATCTTCTTGACATTCATGAACTATCAAAAAGAGCAACAGACAGATATACTACAAACTTCTCCACATACGCGTGTTGTGATGATGAAGGACACATCGACTGTGATGGATAGTATTCCTACAAGCTTATATGAATGTATCGATTTGATACAATTTGATGATTCTTATGATGAATCAGAATTTGATAATTTCTATCGTGGAATCAATAGAACAACAAAGAGATCATTTATTGCAAATTCTATGCATATGGAGAAGGGAAAAGTTGTCGAAAAGGAATACGAAGATCTATTGCATAGAATTGCATCTCATAAACGACGTGATGTTTCCACCTCTATCATGCATAAGGGATTGAATATTCAGCAAACTCAAAACCAACAACTCTCATCATCAGTGGCAGCAGCAGTGGTAGTAACGGTAGAAAGAAATAGTCTGAAACAACAACAAGACGTCAATGATGATGATTTGAATGATGAGAAAGAGAACAAGAAGCACGTTGAGACACAGAAAAATGATCGTATGAGTTTTAGTGATAATGACAATAATAAAAAGAAGAGTCAGCATCCCATCAAAGAAGCACCCTTTTCTACTACTATGAATCAACCGAAGACTGTAACATCCAAATTGGATTTCTATAGTGAAAGTGTAGTACAATTTTTGAATCGATCTTTATCCGACTTTACATTGGATGATTTAGAAGTCTTGTGTAATGATATGATTACAGATTGGTTTACTACAAAGACTGATTCTGTGGCATTAGTCAAATTGGAAGAAGATATTGAGCTTGAAGCTCGATTGGGTCCCACAATAGAGTCAAATCCATTTCATCAACAATTGACCGCAGAAGCTAGAAATATGACTGAGTTAAAGAATCAAATACAAGTTACATTGAATGCATTGACGGTACGCCATAGAGACTTGTATATGTGTTGGAGTATATCAGAAGCTTTACAAAAGCAATATTATAAGATAAGGGCTTTGATATTAAATTGTCAAGAGAATGTGAATAGGAAATTAGGTGTCCTCTATTCTACATTAGCTGAAGTGAATGATGATGTAGAAAAAGGTTCAAAATGGATAGAAATGGTGCAACCATTAATTAATGAAGTAGATGAAGGAAGACAACAACTCACAGAATTGAACACCTTTTTGAACGAAGTTGAACAATCACGATTAGAATGCTTACAATTGAAAACAAATGAGATGAAAAAGAAGAAGGAATTATTGAATTCTATTCATGAAATTACCTCAAATATCAATTCTATGAATGAACAAATAATCAAAAATAGAAATATATCTCACGATGCGAAACTTGTGTTATTGGAAGATCGTATATATTCCTTTGAAAAAAGATCGTTTTTATTAATAGGAAGAGCTTTTACGCGATGGAATAATAAAGTAAAACAACGATTAGCTATTGCAAAATTCTCTAGACGAATGAAACCACGATCAAAGAAATATAACAAGATTTATTTTTTCAATGCATGGAAAAAAGTTTTATATTTATCATATCGTGTTAAATTGATTACCATGAAAAAGGGTTCTAAATTGTTAAAGAATAGTTTTCTAACATGGAAGAATGAAATTTCTATTTTGAGTAAAGCCATTTCATTCAATCAGAATTATAAATTATTATCACAACAATCCTTTTTCGGAATATTGAAATCATTACAAACACAAAAAGAGTTAGAGATGAAAGAAAATAAACGATATGATGTCATTGTGATATGTTATTTGATGATTCGAGCTTTCCGTGCATGGAAAGGTTATTACTACCATTCCAAATTGAGTCCTATTGAATTGGAAAGATATACAAATGAAGCTCATTTATTCCATCGAAGATTTCTCTTTCTAAGTTGGCGAAGACTCACGCGTGCTTCTAAACAAATAGAAGCATTGAAATTGACATCTATCTTATCAATAAGTGGAACTCGAATTACCAATACTATTTTCCAATGGTGGCGAATACAAACACAAGTAAACCAATTCCATAGATGGACTTTGTATTGCAAAGGTATGAATATCCTGAAACGACAATGTCTTCGTAAACGAAGAAGAATAAATAATTGGAGACATCGAGTGAAAGAATTCTTATTCAATACGCATAAAAATCGTATTAAACAATCCATTGATTGGCTATACAAATACATGTTGAAATGTAGACGCTTGAAAGGTGCTTATCTTAAATTTACACTATCCAAAATGAGGAAAATTAGGTTACATGTCTGGTTACACATGTACAATAGTTACTCGAAATCAAAAGAAATTCTACATGCGCAAAAGGTTGTGCAAGTGAGATCCAAGTACAAGTTGCAGCGAAAGACATTCAATCATTTACTAGAATATTATGTTGCTCCAAAGGATTTTGTTGGAATCATGATGAATATCAACAACACTGAAAATAATAATAATAATAATAATAACAGTAAAGAAAATGATAGTACGATGATGATGATGGAGAACAAGACTTATGAAGATCAGCAGTATGAAAATGATGACAACACCACTACTATCCTTTCTTCAAATAATTATAATCATGTCATGATGTCGTCATCACAAGACACTTCATTGTTATCCATTTCAACTGCGCAAGACGGTGGATCGAAGAAACTGTTGCAAATGAAATTATATAATTATATCTTGGATGAGGATATGCTGGGAGCTGCAGCTAGATATTATCGTAGACGAGCATGTGTCTTTGGTCTTCGCTATTGGCGAAAGAGGAGTAGAATCTCCAAACGTCTTTACATAAAGTGCAATGTATTGAAATATAAGTCTAGAACAAATCGATTACGTCGAATGTGGCTCTATTTGATATCTCGATGGATAACTAAATTACTTGCACAATCACAGAAAAATGTAGACGATAATATCCTTAAAGAAGTTGATATTAAGAAGAAAGATATTATAGGAGAGTGTGCATCATTACGAACGAATATTACTAATACAAAAGAACGAATAGTATATCTCAGCAACAAAATGAATGATTTAGATGAGCAAATAGAGAATACTCAAAATAATATATCAGATACAATTGCTTCTCAAAAACTTTTACAAGAAATGCATGATACAAGTATAAATGATATGGAGAGATTACATGAAGAATGTAAAACCATTCTAATGATGGATGAAGCTTATCGTAATCCTGATTATTCAAAAATACAATCTCATACAGATGAAGATTTATCTCAAATGATACAAAAGGAAAATGTGTTGAAAAGTGAAAATTCACAATTAATGTTAGAAATGGAAAATAATTACTCCAAGGCATTACATGTACAATCGGAAACACAACTTAATCTATCAAAGTTATCTATTGAGACAGATGCCATTAGTGAAATGACAAATAAACAAAAGCAAGAATTGAATGAATTGGATATACAAATTGAGAGACTGAGTCAAGTAAAACAAGAGACTGAAAGAGAATTACACGAATACTCATCCAATCTCACCCATACAATCAATAATATGAGTAATAAGGTAAAGACTGATTATCTCATTATCCATAATTTCTTTCTTTCTTTCTTTCTTTCTTTCTTTCTTCTTCGTATTTTTCTCCTCTGACGACAACTAATAATCTCATCTCATTCTTTCTTTTCAATATTTTGCTTCCTGTTTTCCTCATCGCGTTTTCTGTTTTATCTTTATACAGAAACAAAAATACGAAGAAGAAATAAATGAACTGACGGTAACAGAGAAGGATTACAAGAGTAGAATGAAAGACGTAGAGTTCCAGAGTCTAAGTCTGCGTACGACTTTGGATGGACTTCATCAGCGTCTACATGAACTTGAGAATCTTTCCCAAAACTTGTCGCATCAAGAGTCTACTTCTCAATTTCTTGACACAACAAGTGACAAAGTGGATATTGATATGGCGGATAATATCAGTAGTACACGAGCCATGTTGGAATCAGCCGTGTTGGAATTATCTACATTGGAAAGACAAGCTGAACATACCAAAAGTGTCTTTGAAGCTTCTATTGATATTACTAGTCATTATGGACACTCTTTCTTGACCACAGATGAGATTATGAATAATAATAATGATGATGATGATGAAGAAGAAGAAGATGATGATGATGATGATGATGATGATGATGAAGAAGAAGTTGGTATTGGCGGTCATAGTAATAATGGTAATTCACATAGAAATGATGAAGATATTATTACGGGGAACAAGGATGTACGTTCATCTTCTAAAGCAGTCAAGAAGCGGGGCACTTTCACTCATAAACCAGTCATTTCTTCTACTCGTAGTAGTAATCTTAGATCTTTGAAAGCAGAAACAGGAAGAACAGAAAGAAGTAATAAGGATTCGATCAAAAATTCAATCAAAAGGTCGACGAAAAACAACCTGAAAGCGAGAGGACATAATAATAATAATAATAATAATATTGGCGCTCCATTTCATAATTCTGGAACTAAAAGCACCATGTCATCCAATAATTTTACATCGTCGAAAACATTAAACAATGCCAAGAAGAAGAAGAAGAAGACAGATGAAGCGATTGAACAAGAGATTAGCCTCATTGCAAGGAAGATAAGGGAAAGAATGAGTATCAAATAATTTTTCTTAATTATCATTTGTACATTACACATAAAAATAAAAGCAAATAGAGACATTTCAGATAACAGCACATGGTTTGCCCTTGGCACTATGTGTTCTGTCTAATACTCGGGTGGTTCATATTGATCATTATATTGCATTTTTTGTTGCACAAGTATTGGATTTTCTTCAATGACATCGTTCAGAAGCAAATTCGAATTCAAATTTGAATGTTCTTCATCCTCATTATTTATTTGATTACTTTGATTATTTTCATAATCATTTTCTGGGAAGAATAATGTATGATACCATTTTAATCTTCTTTGTTCATCTTTGAAAAAATAAATGATGAAATTAAGTGCTCCATGTAATCTTAATAAGGTGATTAAGATGACAAATACCCATACTCGACTATGTGTGTTTATTGATATATTGATAATTACGGAAATACATAACCATGAACTAATCATGACTGAAATAATAACAAAATCACTCAAAAAATTCGATAATTTCATCAATTCTTTTTCTAATGGTGATGATCCTTCATTACCTGTATAATTTTCATATTCATTATTTCTATACCAAAAATTAATCATTGATTTACAATATTTACCACTTAAACACCAATAATTATAAATCGTAGCAATAACAATAGGAATATAAAAAAGGATTGTCAAGGTCACATTCATACTTTCTGCTACAGCAACTGTACCATTACTACCATCTTCTTTTTCTTTTTCTTTCAATTCTTGAAACCAACACCAATTTGATGTAATGGAAGAATCTCCTGTAGTAGATAAAATATTAATTATTATTGCAAAAACAAACGAAACACCCCAAGCAATAACATGAATCACAATACTACGTTTTGATTGAATATTTTGTACTTTTAATGAAGTCAAACGAGTTAAACTTGCATGTAAAGAATGTCGATACACAACATAACGATTCAATGTACGAGCACATGCCACAGACCAAGCCATACTGGCCAAAATGAAATAACTTTGGAATAAACCATATAATTCACAATCACCACCATTTATAAAAATTAATGCAGTCAAATCACTACCACTTATAGCGATACTTAAACAAAGCACTAACTTGGAACTGGGAGAACGTAATTTCGGAAACGCATAATAAGACCAAATTATCAGGAATGAACCAACAAGACTCAACCCAGAAAAGACACAAACCAAAATACGAAGTACAGACACTTCGTGAAGATTCAAATGCATACTTCATACAATTGTGTGTGTGTGTGTGTGTGTGTGTGTCTGTGTGTGTGGGATATCTATCTATCTATCTGTCTGTCTAAATCTGTCTGTCTGCAATTTATCAATATCAATATCAACAAGAAAGAATCATTACTATTGCTCTTAAATTACTTTATATGTCAAGTCAAAGAATCAACACCAATGTGCTGTGCCAAATGAGACATCTACTTTTAACAATGTTGCAGCTACAACTGAGCATATAGCAAGCAAATTAAGAGGATATGGAAACAAATCAATGGAACAACGGCAAAACGCAGCAATTCAATTTATTCGGCTGGCGGGCTCGATTGTTCCAAGGCGGCGGGGATCGAAAATATAATGCAAACATAAATTCTGACCGGAAAAAATCGCATATTGCCGGCACCATGGTGGATCCCAATGGGGTCCCCAGGCTTCTTTAGCTCAGTGGTTAGAGCGTTCGCTTAGTAAGCGAAAGGTCCGGAGTTCAATCGATTGAAACCCTCCGAAGAAGCTTTTACCATCACGAAACGAAGACAGACGAGACGCGTCGAATGCGCTACTCTAGAGCCTCTGCAGAGACCCACAGCTCTCAGGACCTTCAAAAAGATAAAAATGCAATTTTGTAGTATACCGGGGTGATACGGGGCATTGATGCTTTGCATACTGGTCAATACGCTCCTGCCCTATACGAAAATATAATTAGTTTTGCACGAAAGGGTACCAGTGACGAGATATCGAGTAAACAAAATTGACAAATGTGGGAGTGATTCTCTCCGGTCGGCTTGAAAGAAGGGTGTGAGTAATATCAGCGGGTCGGCCGACGCTTTTGGCAATCCAGCAGGTCTTTGCCTTGTTCACCGCAGTATTTAAGACAGGACCCGGCATCGCGCGCTTGGCAGGACGCTCTGAGGGCGTATCTACTTGCTCCGCTGTTCGCATAGAAGGGTTCGATATGTGGAGGTGTAGAGAAAGAAGCGGGCGAAGAGGGGCAAAAGACCAACATTGCACACTTGCCTGAAGACGTGCTGCGTTTGATTATAGTTGAGTTGGGAGGCCTTTCTTTGACTGAGACGAATCGGCACTTCTATAATGTGAGACGGCATTTGTATTTGCGATTGAATATGACGCATTCGCGTAAGTATCACGAAGAAGAGGATTTCCGGATACTGGTTCATTCGCGAGTGGAGAATCCAAGCACCCAGTTAAGGCTTAATTTGAGATATTGCAGTAATATCACCGATGTGAGTGCTCTTGGTGAGGTGCATACTCTTAATTTGACTTGGTGCAGTGAGATCACCGATGTGAGTGCTCTTGGTGGGGTCCATAC
>OZSS01001709.1_pt1 | contig 9987 bp, 5 predicted proteins | sample 1779911 | NCBI WGS metagenome assembly OZSS01 (sample SAMEA2603589, study PRJEB24840) | metagenome | biome: Water; feature: Photic zone; material: Seawater sample | place: Mediterranean Sea | collected 2013-11-12 | depth 10 m | reverse complement strand
GCCCTTGGTTCATGGGATGGATTTGAAGAAACTGCTGGGATTGTGCTAGGGGGCTGTAATACTGGAGAATACAACGATAGATTTTTTGTTGTGCCTGCATCTGATAGTACACTTGAAACTGTTTGCTACGGTTTTTGTGTGGCTTGTGATGAAGTTTCGGAGCCAGTTAATATAACATTCTCTGTTAATATGGCTGACGAAATAACAAGCTCTGATGGTGTATATTTTGCTGGAGGAAATTTTGGTGGAAGTCCTCCAGGCCAGTTAATGGCTGACTTGGATGGTGACGATATTTGGACTATCACACTGCCTGCTACACCCGGGTCTGAACTAACGTATAAATTTGCTAATGGACCGATAAACAGTGATTGGTCAGGGGCATGGGAGAATGTTCCCGCTGGATGTGCAGTTACGGACAATGATAGAACATTCACAGTACCTGGATTTGATGCATCTGCTCCAGTTGTTTGCTTTTCTTTGTGTACCAATTGTCCGATGGACATTGATCCACTAGTAATTAATGATTTTAATATAGCAGCACAAGCACAAGAGACGAACTCAGGTGGGCAATGGACAGAATATGATGAGACTACAGCTCAGGATAATTTTATAAGTCTTTCTCAGCTTCCTGCTGATCAAACACCTGATAATGATTCTCCAACCATGTTGAATCACTGGGGTGTCAACGCAGATTTAGGATGGGGAGGATACATAGGTTATTTCGATATTTTTGACCCACCCTTAGATTTATCAGATTATAATAGTCTATCTTTTAAGTTTAACAATTTAGTTGAGCCATCTCTTCATAATTCTTCACAACCTAATGTAGAATTTAGAGTTATTTTGTGGGACATAAGTGATGCTGATGAAGAGTATACAACACGTCAAGACGTTGAAACATGGTGGGCATTTTTCAAGCCAAATGTAAGCCAAAGTCCCATAATGAATGCTACTACAGATGGCTGGGTTGAATACCAAATCCCATTAGAAGATAATGGTAGAAGTGATGACAACGGAGGATATCAAGATGGCTTTGCAAACCCTGGTCCAGGATGGGGTGTAGGTATAGCAGGTAACGATGCCCTTGATATTGATCAAATTGGTGGAATGGCCATAGAGATTGTAATCTCTGGTAACGCTGTTTCGCAGGGAGAATTTTTACTTGAAGATATCCAAGCTATTTACACTTTAGACGTTCCAGGGTGCATGGATGAAACTGCATGTAATTATGACCCTGCGGCGACCGTAGATAGTGGTCTGTGTTACGACTGCATTGAAGTAGAATTCAGTGTAGACATGAATGATGTAGAAACGCATCCTGATGGTGTTTATTTCGCTGGTGGAGATTATGGTCAGGAAGGATTTTTAATGGAGGATGCTGATGAAGAAGATATCTGGTATGTTAAGATTCTGGTTCCAGAAACTGAAATTGGATCAACTAAAAATTATAAATTTAGAAATCAGCCATCTCTCGGTACATGGGATGGTTTTGAAGATCCTAGTGGCCTTGTTCAGGGAGGGTGTAATCGAGGGGATTATAACGATCGGTTTTTTGTAGTTCCAGCACAAGATAGTACTGTTTCTACGGTTTGTTATGGTTCTTGTTTTGGTTGTGATGTTGAACTTGAGACTGTTGATGTGACTTTTGCTGTTGATATGTCAGAAGAAGAAACAAGTACCGCTGGTGTTTGGTTGGCTGGAGGAAATTTTGGTGGAAACCCTGGATTCCAAATGATAGATCCAGACGGAGATGATGTCTGGACAGTAACATTGCCTGCCGGACCCGGGACTGAAATAACTTGGAAATATGTGAATGGGACAGTAGATGCCAACTGGAACGGAACTTTTGAGAATGTTCCTGTAGCATGTGGAATTGGTGAGTTTCTAGATAGAACATTTGATGTGCCACAAGAAGATGCAGCAATAGATACAGTTTGCTTCGAAAGTTGCACAAGCTGTATAGCAAATTATCCTGTTGATGTGACTTTTAATCTAGACATGAATGACGTTGAAGGGTTTGAGGGCTCTGGCGCTCCTTATGTTTTTGGATCATATAATAATTGGGATAATTTTAGTTCTCAAACATTTCTTGATGACACTGATGGAGATGGAATTTATACTGGCACTCTCTCGGGGCCCATGTTCTATGATTCTCTTACCTTCCTCTATGGGTATGGACAAGTAATAGAAGAAGTCCCGGCTATATGTGGAATTGGTGATGCAGAGATTGGAATGTACGTAAGAGAAATGCCGCTTAGTGATGACGATGGTGATGGTATTTTAGTATTAGATCCAACGCCATTCAGTGGTTGCCCAGCAGATAACAGTCCTAAAGTTCACTTAAAGGTTGATGTCAGTTCAATTGTTGATAGTTGGCCTGATGATGTAACACTTTGCGTCGTAGGTTCTTTCAATAATTGGAGCAATGCTTGTTTTACGGAAATGTCGGATGATGATGGAGATAATATTTATGAGGTTGTCATTGGAGACCTAGAATCTGGAGAAAATTATGAATTTAAGTTTTTAGCAAATGGAGGTTGGAATGATCCCATATACGAATCTGGAGCACCTGAGCAAGGAGCACTATGTGATTTTAACCCAAATGATTCAAATCTTAATTTTGGATTTACAGCTATCGACGGCACATTAGACCTTGGCGCCTTTGGATGGAATGAATGCTCATCTTTGAGTAGTGATTTTACACAAATCATTCCTAATCGGTTTTCTAGCAAAGCTTATCCAAATCCATTTAACCCTTATGTTACTATTTCATATGAATTACCTGAAACAGAGAACGTCCGGGTTGACATTGTTAACATTCTTGGGCAAAATGTAAAAACACTTGTTAATCTAGTTCAAAACCCTGGTTCTTACGCATATAAATGGGATGGTAAAGATATAAACGGGATAGAATTAAATTCAGGGATGTATTTTGCAATTATCAATCGAAAATCAGGAACTAATATTCTCAAAATCACCTATTTGAAATAATATATTTCATTAAATATAAAAGGGGAGTTAATCACTCCCCTTTTTTTAATAAAACATTAGGTTTAAAACGTTAAGATTGGAAATGGAAATACACTTGTTTAGAATTATTTTAATATTAATTAGTTTGTTCTCCACTTTGTCCTCGCAGACATCTGGTAAAATATCGGGGAAAATAATTGATGCCTCAACCGAGGCGATGGTACTAGGTTGGGAAAGTGAAAATTTTAATAAAAGACTCATTTCAAATAAATACCTTACAACCGATAAGGGGCAAGCAGGACTTGAAGGAACGTATTACAGAAATAAAGAATTAAAAAAATCTAACAACCAAAAACCGATAATCAGGATTGATAAAGAATTGAATTGGATTACTGGAGGAGGTTGGGGCAATAATGAATCTCAATACTATACTGATAGGACAGAAAACATTAGAGTTGAAGATGGCAAACTAATTATTAAAGCATTAAAAGAAGATTTTTACGGATCTAGCTATACAAGCTCTAGAATAAAAACCAAACAAAGCTGGAAATATGGCCGCTTTGAAATAAGAGCAAAACTTCCACGAGGAGTCGGAACATGGGCTGCTTTTTGGGGACTTCCTACCGACTGGGAATATGGCAACTGGCCAAACAGCGGAGAAATAGATATTCTTGAGCATGTAGGCTTTGAGGAAGGACACATTGTTTCTTCAGTACATAATATTGCGCACCATGGTGATCTCTCAAACTCCGATCAAACTAGGTATGTAGTAACTGAAAATGTAGTTGATTGTTTTAATGATTATATATTAGAGTGGAACGAAAAAGAGATCAAAACGTATATCAATGATACATTAATATTTTCCTACCCTAAAAATAATCAACCATGGGAAAGATGGCCTTTTGATGAAAAGTTTCATTTTATATTTAATATAGCCATTGGCGGTAATTGGGGCGGGATGAAAGGGATTGATGACAGTGCATTCCCTGCAAAAATGGAAATTGAATATTTTAGAGTTTATAAGAAGTAAACATGATCATTTACTTTAAATTAATTATTACATTAATTATAGCGATCTTATCTCAAAATTGCGGAGATGAATCATTAGAGCATAGCAGAGATGGATTGATAATTTATCAAGAAAATCAAATATCATGGATACGTAATTTTGAACCTCTCAATCCAGTTTCCATATGCAGATGGCCTACTAGGGGAGGTATTTATGAAACACTATTTCTTGGTAATCCTGTCACAACTGAATGGATTCCATGGCTTGCAACAAATTATGAGTGGCAAAATAATAATAAAAAATTAATTTTTACTATCCGCCCTAATGTAAAGTGGTCGGATGGAGAATCTTTTAGCGCGCATGATGTATCCTACACTTTAAACTTACTAAAACAATATCCAACATTAGACACTCGCAATATGTGGGAATATCTTGAAAGTGTTATGGTGGTTTCTGATACTATGGTAGAAATTAATTTTAAACGCATATACGTTCCTGGATTTGAGGCTATTGCCGGAGCATCTATTGTTCCAAAACATATTTGGAGCAAATTAAAAGATCCTCTTAGTTTTAGTAATCCAAACCCTGTTGGAACAGGGCCCTTTACGGAAATATTACGCTTTAATAGCCAAATTTGGGAACTAGGTAAAAATCATAATTATTGGCAACCAGGAAGACCTCACGTAGAAAAACTAATTTTCCCAACTTTTTCAAGCAACGAACAAACCACTCTTGCTCTTCTAGGCGGGAAGCTTGACTGGGGAGGGGCATTCATCCCTGCTATTCAGCGAATTTTTGTAGATAAAAACCCTGAACACCATCACTATTGGTTTCGAAATACGGGGCATTCTACATTTTTACATACAAATACAAAAGACCCTATTTTAAAAGATCCAAATGTTCGCAAGGCATTAAGCTATGCCATAAATCGCGAACAGGTGGTAAAGGTGGGGATGTATGACTACACAACTCCAGCACATGTGACAAGTCTATCAGGACCAATGGCAAGGTGGCATTCGCCAGAAATTCAAAATAAAGAAAACTGGACAGAGTTTGACCTCGAAAAAGCTAATATGTTACTAGACGCTGCAGGATTTAAGTGGAAAAATAAAAACAAAAGAATAAAAGCAGATGGTTCAGCGCTGGAATTTGACATAATCGTAGTTTCTGGATGGAGTGACTGGGTACGGTCTGCTCAAGTTATAAGTCAAAATCTTAAAAAAATTGGTATCAAAGCTAATGTCAGAACTTATGACGTCGGTGCATGGATTGTAAGAATGCAGCAAGGAAAATTTCAATTGGCAATCGGATGGGCAGATAAAGGCACCACTCCATATAATTTTTTTAAAAGTATGATGTCCTCAGAATATGTGAAACCAATTGGTGAAACTGCTGATATTAATTGGCACAGATTTGGAAATAAAGAAGCAGATTCTCTTATCAAAGAATTTGAAAAAACATCAGATACAGAAAAAATGAATGATATCATTTACAAATTACAACATTTGTTCATTGAGAACGCGCCAGGTATCCCTCTTTTTACTGAACTCAGCTGGGCGGAGTATAATTCAAAGCACTTCATAGGTTTTCCAAATGCTGAAAACCCATATGGGCCCTTATCGCCAAATGAATCAGGTTTTGTACTTACTCTTTTAAATGTGAAAAAACGATGAATAAATCCGTATTATACATTGCAAGACGACTTGGGTTTTATCTTGTAGCTGCTTTTGCAGCTTTGACCTTGAATTTTATTATTCCAAGATTAATGCCTGGAGATCCTGCTTCAATTATTTTTGCACGTTTTAAAGGCAAATTGAAACCTGAGGCAATTGATGCAATGCGAGAAAGCTTTGGCTTAACAAATGATCCAGTTTTTGTTCAATATGTTTCTTATTTAAAAGGCATTTTTAAAGGCGATTTAGGCACCTCGATAGCCTATTTCCCCGAACCTGTTTCAGAGATTATTGGAAGTGGGCTCGTTTGGACGATCTTTTTAGCAGGGAGCTCTATGGTTATTGCCTTCTTCATTGGAACGATTTTAGGCATCATCTTGGCATGGAACAGAACTGGGAAATTAGACTCTTTTCTACCACCGGCCTTAGCATTTTTTGGAGCATTCCCCTATTTCTGGTTGGCAATGGTTTTTCTTTATCTTTTTGGATTTTCTTTGAACTGGTTTCCAACTGGTCGTGCTTATGGGGATGAAATCAATCCTGGATACAATTTACCATTTTTTATAAGTACACTGTACCATGCTTTCCTACCAGCTTTAACCCTTGTTTTTGTAAGCCTAGGTGGATGGATGCTTTCTATGAGAAACACGATGATTAGCACTTTGGGTTCAGATTATATTACCTTTGCACATGCGAAAGGTATACCTTCAAGGTTGATTATGCTTCGCTATGCTGCTCGGAATGCTATTCTCCCAAACTTGACAGGATTTGGCATGGCTTTAGGTTTTATGTTAAGTGGTGCCTTGTTGACAGAAATGATTTTTTCTTATCCAGGTCAAGGCTTCCTACTTTTACAAGCAGTTCAAACACAAGACTATCCTCTTATGCAAGGAATTTTCATGACCATTACACTTGCAGTACTCGGTGCAAATTGGCTTGTTGATATTGCTATCTTATTTTTTGACCCCAGGACAAGAAAATGAGCGAAAATAAAAGCATGTATCAAAAAAGTATCCTTGCTCGCTGGATTTCTGGAATTATCAGCAATCAAAAAGCATTTACCGGAAGCTGTATTATTTTATTTTTTGGTATTTCAGCAATATTTTTGCCACCCCTTATTAAATCTCCTACAGAATTCTTAAGCACGCCACTTTCACCTCCTTCTTTTGAATATTTTTTTGGGACAAATGGCCAAGGGCAAGATGTGTTTGCTCAAACAATATGCGGAGCAAGACAAACACTTCTTGTAGGCTTTAGTGCAGCTATCCTTGTTGTAATCATTGGTGCCTTAATAGGAGGAATCGCAGGTTATTATGGTGGGCGTACAGATGATCTTCTATCTTTATTAATAAATATATTTTTAGTTATGCCAGGACTACCTCTTATGGTGATCCTTGCTAGCTGGCTACCTCCTTCACCAGGGACTCTATTAGGAGTATTAGTGCTTACAGGATGGGCATGGAATGCACGTGTTATAAGATCTCAAATGATGACCTTTAGAAATCGCGATTTCGTTTCTGCTGCTGTTATAAGTGGCGAGTCAAACATTAGAATAATTGTCATTGAGATAATGCCTAGAATGCTTTCTTTACTTGCTTCATCATTTATTGGTGGGTCTATCTACGCGATCGGCGCTCAAGTTGGACTTGAATTTTTAGGGCTTGGAGATATCAGCACCGTAACCTGGGGAACAAACCTTTACTGGGCAAGCAACGATCTAGCGTTGCTTACTGAGTCCTGGTGGACGTTTGTACCTACAGGGATTAGCATTGCAATTGTAAGTTTTGCGCTTACTTTAATCAATTTTGGAATTGATGAGGTTTCAAACCCTAGATTAATTTCTGAAAGAATGTGGCGAGAAAAAGTCCCAAAAGACCTTATTCACCATGGAATAACCCCAGTATCTGACCACCATGAATAAGCCCATAATTTCTATAAAAAACTTATCTGTTGATTACATAACTGACAATAATTATGCCCGAGCTGTCCGCAACGTATCATTCGAGGTATCATCTGGTGAAATTTTTGGACTTGTTGGTGAATCCGGTAGTGGAAAAAGTACAGTAGTTCAAGCAATGATGCGAATTCTTCCTCCTCCCGCTGTTATAAGTGGTGGTGAAGTTTTTATAAATGGGAAAAATATTATAACCTCTTCAAAAAATGATATTCTTGGATCCAGGTGGAAAGAAATTTCTATCGTAATGCAAAGTGCTTTGAATGCACTTAATCCTGTATTATCTGTACGAGACCAAATTCAAGATGTCTTAAAAACGCACAAAAGATTAACTGGTGAACAGGCAATTATCAAAGCTAAGGAGTTATTATCTCTAGTTGACATAGAACATAGTCGATTAAATAGTTACCCCCATCAACTTTCTGGAGGGATGAAACAACGCGTTATAATAGCTATTGCCCTTGCAATTATGCCTCCAATAGTCATTATGGATGAACCCACCACAGCACTTGATGTTATTGTAGAACGTGAAATTATTTCTAAAATAATTGAACTAAGAAAAAAGCTAGGCCTTACTATTGTATTTATCACGCATGATTTAAACCTGCTGCTAGAGTTTGTTGACCGGTTAGCAATAATGAAAAATGGGAAAATTGTTGAGCTAGATAACGTAAAAAATATTCAAAGTGGTGGCCAACATGCGTATACAAGAAAGTTAATTGGGTCCATCCCCTCTGCATCAGGAAAACGTAAAAAAGGGCTTTTATCTAAACCGATTTCTTTAGATTTTCCAAAAACCCCAATCCTAGAAGTAAGGAACCTAAAAAAAGAATTTCAATCACCCGGCCTATTAAGTAAAGACAACTTGATAGCCGTAAACGATATATCTTTTAAAATTTTTGAAGGGGAAATTGTTGGTCTTGTAGGAGAATCTGGAAGCGGTAAAAGTACAATAGCAAAATTAGTGACGCGTTTGATTCGACCATCAACGGGTTCTATTTACTTAGATGGTAAAGATAGAAAAATAACAGATTCTCGTAATGTCCCTCTTGAGTATCGTAAAAACGTTCAAATGGTTTTTCAGGATCCATTTGGGTCACTTAATTCTATACATACAGTATACCACCACTTAACGAGACCTTTAATTCGGCATGGATTAAAAAATCAAAAAGGAATGTATCAACATATCGTTTATTTACTAGAAAAAGTTGGTCTTACACCAGGAGAAAAATTTGCTGAAAAATTTCCTCACGAAATGTCAGGTGGCGAAAGACAAAGAGTTTCAATAGCAAGAGCCTTAAGCTTAGACCCTAAAATTATTGTAGCTGATGAGCCAACGTCAATGTTAGATGTATCTATTAGAATGGAGATACTTGAAATCTTTGCAAAAATGCGAAAAGAAAATAATCTGACAGTTCTATTTATTACGCACGACCTTGCTTCTGCTAGATATTTAGCAGATAGAATAATTGTTTTAAAAAACGGGAAAATAATTGAACAAAATAAATCAGAGGACCTCATACAAACACCAGTCGAAAAATATACTAAAGATTTAATCAAAGCCGCATCGCCAGGGTGGCTCAATATGATGGCCAAATAAAAAAATTTGAACAGTATTATGGAAGAGACTAAACAAAAAAATACATTTAATTGGGGGATCGCAACATCCAGTTATCAAATTGAAGGAGCTCACAATATCGATGGCAAAGGCCCCTCTGTATGGGATGTTTTTAGTCACACAAAAGGGAAAGTTAAAAATCGAGATACAGGTGATGTTGCATGTGATCACTACAATAAATTTTCTGAGGATATAAAGTTAATGAAAGATCTTGGTGTTAATTCATACAGATTCTCAATTTCTTGGCCAAGAATTTTCCCAATAGGGACTGAACAAAAGGTAAACCAAAAGGGCATGGATTTTTATGATCGATTAGTTGATACATTATTAGAAAACGAAATCGCACCTTTTGTAACCCTTAACCACTGGGACATGCCTCAAGGTCTAGAGGACCTAGGCGGATGGACTAATCGAGAAATAGTGGAGCACTTTGTCAAATATGGACACTATCTAAGCAAGAGTTTAGGAGATCGCGTTCTTGATTGGATAACACATAATGAACCATGGTGTATAAGTTTTTTAGGATATGTGGGAGGAATAAAACCTCCAGGGCTAAAAAATGAATGGGCGAAAAGCCTCAGTACTGCCCACCATTTATTATTATCTCACGGCAAAGTTATCCCCGAAATAAGAGGAAATTCAAAAAACTCAAAGGTTGGTATAACTCTTAATTTAAACACAGCAATTCCCGCATCAGAAAGTGAGCATGATAAGAGAGCATGCGAGTTTTATGACGCTCAATTTAACCGGCTATACTTAGACC
>OZSS01001708.1_pt1 | contig 9987 bp, 8 predicted proteins | sample 1779911 | NCBI WGS metagenome assembly OZSS01 (sample SAMEA2603589, study PRJEB24840) | metagenome | biome: Water; feature: Photic zone; material: Seawater sample | place: Mediterranean Sea | collected 2013-11-12 | depth 10 m | reverse complement strand
TTATGAAGCGGTGGATGAACTGCTAGGTAAACGTCGCGTATTGAGCATAGAAGAACTCGTTGAATTGGGAGAGCAGGTTGAGGCTGACATGCTCTTTCTCGGCACAATTGACGACTACGATATGAAAAGGCTCTCCGTTGGCGATCCGATGTTGGGAGGATATAAATCCTATATCGGTGTGGCTAAGATGCGTCTAGGCGCTCTGCGCGTGCAGGATCAGCACGATATGGGCATGGTTTCTAGTGAACAGGAAGCTAGCGATCGCGATTTGGGATTAGACCTGCTAGGTAAGCCGCGCGAGCAGGACCACAAATTTGCCGAACTGAGGAATATCGAATTCGCTAGCGTTGATTTTCGGGAATCGCTTTTGGGAAAAGCAACGCTGGCAGCGCTCGAAGAAATGATTAGCGGCATGGAGGCTCTCTTTGAGCCGGAAGATCTGAAACTTGACGGCCAAATGCCGGAAGTGCTCTCTGTCTACGGAGACGATGTGTATATAAATATTGGCAGTGAGAATGGATTGCGCATTGGATATCGCTTTGCCGTTTTTCCGGGATTTGGGCGCGTGGAAGAGGGAGGCGCGGAGGCGCGGAGGCGATTGGGCGTTGTAGAGGTTCGAGAAATTATCGGCGCACGTCTTTCTAGCGTGCGGATACTCGACGGCATTGGACAAATCAGGGCGGGTGATCGACTCAGTGCACTGGTCCAAGAGTCCGAAGCTGTTCCCACAGAGTAAAAGGGGAAGATCGTGGTGCAGAGAAGAGTTGCAGCTCTAGATTGTCATGGCCAGGGAGTTATTGTCGAACAGGATCTGCCGGAATTGGCGCCCGGTCAGGTCCAGGTTAAGGTGATTGCTTCCCTGATTAGTCCTGGGACGGAACTGGGACGAGTAAAGAAGCTGCGGAGAGAAAAGGGGGAGGAGCGTCCTGCGCGTCCCTTTGGATATGCCAATGCGGGGGTAATAGAACGCGTGGCAGAAGGGGTTGAGCAGTTTGCAGTGGGAGACCGCGTTGCCTGCATGGGCGGAGGATATGCGCTCCATGCCGATAGGGCATGCGTTCCGCAAAACCTGTGCGCAGCTATCCCCGATGGGGTCTCATTCGAAGCGGCTGCTTCGGTGCACCTAGCGGCTACGGGGCTGCATGCCATTCGCCGGACGCTGCCGCTCTTTGGAGAGAATGGCATGATAATGGGGATGGGGTTAGTGGGACAATTTAGCGCTCAGTTTGGGCAGCTTTCCGGCTGCCATATCATGGCAGTAGATGGGAATGAGATGCGGTTGGAGCGGGCGCAGGCATGGGGGGTGGAAAAAACGGTCCAGGGATCGATAGAAGATCCCGTCCAAACGGCAAAGGATTTCTCTCTCCACTTTGGGATGGACTTTGGAATCATTGCGTTTGGCGGGGATGCTTCATCGGCCTTTGAACAGCTATACGGAAGCCTTAAGCAGACGCCAGACGGCCATCGCATGGGGCGGATAACCATCGTTGGCGGCGCTCATATAAGCCACGGTTTTGCCGCTGGCTTAGGCAACGTTGACGTGCGCAGTGCTGCGCGGACAGGTCCCGGCTACCACGATGAGGCGTATGAACACGGGCAAAACTATCCCGCCGTATTTGTCGAGTGGCCGACGCAGCGAAATCTTGATGAATGTCTTCGCTCAATGGCCAGCGGCGCCCTACAGGTCGAACCGCTTTACACGCATGAATTTGCACTCGACGATATTGCCCAGGCGGTAGACGTACTCGTCGAGACCCCAGAAAAGGCGCTAGGCGTTGTCCTTAAACCATAACGGCTAAACAGCTTCCCCCGTTACAAGGTTGCGTTTGCCCTCGGGCATAAACGTTACCGTTGGTAAATCTATTTCTTCTCCACTAATCATCTGTTCGACTAGCTGTGTTACGCCGGCAATCGCCGGACCGATCAACGCTTCGCCTTTTTCTCTCGTGCCAAGCGCTGCGGCAGGGTTGTCGATGGCCTCCGTTTGCACGCGTTCGGGCGCAAGGTAAAGCATGGTTGAAGTTTCATACTCGTCGGCATGACCCGGTAGACGACCGTTTTCCATGTGCAGCTGCACCAGGTCTGGGTCGTAAACGTCCCAATAGGATTGAAAGCGCAGGTTTATATTGAGCTTTTCTTTGTATTCATCGATTCTCCGCATCATGGGCTTTACATTGCCCCCGTGTCCGTTCAGGACGAGGATGTTTTCAACGCCTGCGCGCACGAGAGAATGGCAAACGTCATAAACGTACTCGCAGAAGATTTCGGGGCGCACAGTAAGCGTGCCAATGTGCTCCATCCAATGCTCAGAAACGCCGATGCTTACGGGGGTGGCAACGACCACGTGGGGCAGGAGGTTCTTTGCCGCCATTTCAGCCATATAAGATGCGTGCAGGGTGTCGTGGATCATGTGTAAGTGTTCGTTGTGTTGTTCCGTAGCAGCGGTCGGCACAATGGCGGCCTTAATTGTGCCAGCCTGCATGCGTTCGCGAAATTCTTTTCTGGTTAAATCGCCAATAAAAACGCGTTCGTCGCTCATGGAAAATTCCTCAGTTGATTGTCTGGAATGGGACGTGCTCTCTGGCGGCCGAACATAACTCGGCCCTTTGGCTGAGTCAAGAAAAGGCGTTAGGAGATTCTGCGGTGAATTCTGTATGCCAATAGAGGGTGGCAGGGAGCGGTTTGATTGCTGATACTTGTGCAGTATTGGATAAAAAAGCCATTAAGTCTGTACCGAATGTTTTCACACGTCTCATCTAAAAAGGAGAAAACGGGATGAAAATAGGAACGAGAATGCCTCCATTTGCAGGAAAAGTGGGGTTTGATACTTATGCAGAGTGGCTGGCTGAAAATGGGTTTGAGGCGATTGACACGCCCCTATTGACCAAGGAAATGGCCAGTAAATGTGCGGATTTAGGGCTCGCTATTGGGACCTGTGATGCGGGAAGCGGTGGGCTCTTGAGCAAAGATGCGGCGAAAAGGCGTGCGGCGTTGAGTCAGCTTAAGAAAGATCTAACCACCATCGCTAAAAACGGAGGGCACACCTACTTTACCGTGCTCGGCCCCGATGATCCGACCATGAAAAGGGGAGAGACCTTTGAAGTGTTTAAAAAGGTGTATCCCAAAGTCGTAGCTCACGCCGAAAAAGTGGGTGTAAATATCGCGATTGAGCCCTGGCCAGGCGGTGCACCCCATTATGGAAATTTGGGATGCACCCCCGAAAGTTTGCGTCGAATATTTGAAGTGTGCCCGTCGCCCAATCTTGGTATTTGCTATGATCCGTCGCACTTTTTACGGATTCAAATCGACTATATCCGACTGCTAGCAGAGTTTGGAGATCGGGTTCATCACGTCCATCTCAAAGACACGGAAATCATAGAGGAAAAGCTGTATGAATCGGGGATCCTTGGTGAAAGCTACAGCAATACTTATGTCTGTGGCGAAGGGTGGTGGCGCTATACCATTCCGGGCGAAGGTCAGGTAGATTGGCAGCAGGTTATACGCCGATTGGAAGAGAGCGGTTATGATGGGGTATTGAGCGTTGAATTAGAGGATCACCACTTTTGGCAAACTCCTGAATTACAGCAGGAAGGATTGGTTCGCTCAAAAGAATACATTGAGCAATTCCTCAAGGGGTGATTTAGATTGGGAAGACCTACACGGGGGGTAGCGAACTCTCCGTGTAGGCGCACGCTGCGTTGGTTGACACCCGATATTGTGCGGTCTATTATACAGCCCATCCGCTCTAAAAGCCTGTTAGAAAAGGAGAACGCATGGTTGGTTTTGCCGTGGTTGGACTTGGAATGGGAAGAAATCGTTCCCGCCAGGTGGTCGAGACGACTGGAGCCGAGTTAAAGGTCGTAGTCGATATTAACGAGGCGCTCGCCAAAGAGGTAGGCGAGGAAATAGGCTGCGACTGGACTCATTCCCTCCAAGATGCTCTTGGGCGAAATGACGTGGATGTCGTCCTCGTTATGACGCCAAGCGGCCTGCACGCCGAAGTCGGCATACAGGTTGCCAAGGCGGGCAAACACGTCATTACAACCAAGCCTATGGATGTAACAACCGCCGCTTGTGATGCGCTGATTTCCGCCGGAGAAGAGGCTGGGGTACTGGTTGGCGTAGACTACCAAAGTCGATATGTCGACAATAACTTCCGAATTGCCGAGCTGCTCAAACGGGGTGAATTAGGGGATTTATTGATCGGAGAAGTGCGCTTATGATTTTCACCAGATACATACCCGATCCCAATAGGCTGTTCGCATCGTCCTTACCGTTCCAATGCATCTCATAAGCACCCGGTCCAACCCACGTATCGAACATCGTTTTTACGCGCTGACCGAGCACATTGTAAATAATCATAGAATAGCGGCCTTCTCTCGGCACCGAATACCGTAACACAACTGATCCATTAAACGGGTTGGGCTTCACTTCGAGCCGCTTAGAAGGGGTCATGTCAGGATTAACGGAGGCGATAAGCGTTCTATCCGACGTATACTTCCAGCGAATATCTCTCACGTAGAATGTCCCCTGTCCCCGCCCCCAAAATCGCACTTTTTCCACAGCGTCAATCCCTTCCAGCTCACTCTGCGGAATAAATACCTTTTGCCACCCTCTCTCTACTAAGGCATCTTCACTGAGAAAGTTTATCGTCTTGTCACCCAGTGCAGCCACAATTAAGGGGAGCCGGTCACCACTTAGCGTTCCCGGATGAATTTCGAAGGCCAAGCCCGTAAATCCATCCGTTGGGACGGGGAGAGGTGGAATCCAGTCCATAGTCCAAAAAGCCCCCAACGAGCTAGAGGCTGGAGGCTCAATATCTACTCGGACGACGTCATTGGCATCCTCAAATACAGCTTCTTCCCTCCACTCTACCCTCGCGTGCGCCTCAACTGCCCATGGCCGATTAACTCCATCCCAAACAACCCAATCAGCGCCCGGTTCGACACGCACCGTCTCTCTTAAGAGAGGCTCAACCACGCCCTGACTATTAACCCTGTAAAAGGGTATTATCACCGCACCTAAAGGCCACTCTATCTGCCCCTCCCAATCGAGTAACCAAGTTTTGTTATTCCTTGGTATTAAATCGTTCCGTTGCAATCCACCTAGGGGGCTAGCGTCAAAAAAAACGGCTTCAACATCTTCGCCAATCCCTTTTAGTTCAAGGCTTCCTCCCAGCTCAGCTAATCCCCCACTCTCAATGGTGCGCGGTATGGGTTCGGACCACTGACTCCCATTCACCCATTCCAAACCGAGGGCAACCATCTTTTCCCCTGAATCTGCGGACAAATGCATCGTATCCCCATAATTTGCTCCATAGCCTCCCTCTTCATGGGCTTTCTCCGTTGGGAAATAACCAGCATACCCATTCGTATATCCGATCACATAAGGGAAGTCTATGGGAGCCCATTGCTTGAAATCTAACCCCAACTCAACAAACGGTTCCCCCGGCATACCCAGCATCGCCCAACGATCTCCCAGGCTCAATAGACTCAGCCTCGCAGATACCGTGCGCTTGGCGTCACCGAACCGTTTAAAATCGACCTCTTCTGTTTTCCATCTCAAAAGGGGCTCGCCCGTGACCCTTTCCATCTCCCCTCGCGCGACCCGAACCACCTCTGCCCCTAATGCCTCTCCCTGACTCTGTGCAGGTTCAAACCGACTTTGGACATCAATTAAGGGATCGATATCGCCTGCAGCACCCTGGAGAAACAGCGCCGGAGCACCCTGCATTTCTCTTTCGACATAGCGGGACGAATAGCCCGGATAATCGGCCGTTAACAGCCTGTTCGCGGCTCCAAGCACGACGGCATGGCAGGAGTAGGTATACAGAAGCGCCAGCGGTGTGCCGTCTGCTCTATCAAAACGCACTACGCCCACATCTGGGTCTATTGGCCCCAGTTTCTCCTTGGGAAAATCTCGACCGCGCCCCCAGATCATTTCAACCCGACCATCCTCGTGCACGAGCCGGCGATTAAACCCCAACTCTATATGCCCGTTTGCCATATACGCTTGGATAGGTTCCAGCGATTTCAACGAGCGATCGACCCCTTTGACGATCTGGTCCTCGACCCAGTCCACATAGGGCTGGTCACTCGGCCAGTTGCGATCCGCCACATAGGGTTTGCCCAAATCGAGAACGCGGGGCCCCCCATGCGTGTGCGTTGAAACAATAAACCAATGGTCGATCCCCATCGATTGCAGCAGGTTGGCGAGGCGCCCCTCGCCCGGATCCCGATCGACGTTGAAGCCAATCAGATCAACGGAGGCTATAGCAACAATCATCCCCGCTTCTTCAAGGACTACGATCCTGGCAAAGAGCGAATCGTGGAGCCCCTGTGAACGCGCCTCATACCCTCTCGCATATCCTGTCATCGGAACGTCTATGACGGAGTTGGGAACCAACGAGATTTTAGCAACCCCTCCCCTCAGTCCTGCAACACTCTCTGCCACACAGAGAAACGAACATATGAGCACAAGGAATTGGATAGACTTCTTCATTCACATGGATCCCTTAAGCCAAATTGCACCCTAAGAAACTGTGGAAGAGTTCGGAGACCCCACAGACGGAGGTCACAAATATAAGAGTTATGGAAGTTTTGAGCGTTCCCCCCGTCAGGTACTCGGGGGAGACTGGAGCCGAATGATAGCTATCGGGGGCGCAAGAGCACGGACAGTATATTGAGCGGCCGAAGTGCGGTAATTCGCACTCCAGAAGACCGCGCAGGACCGTCATTGAGAAAGCGAACGATCGCTACTTCTCTGCCTTTAAAAACAATGCTGCTTTGGATTGGATTAAACCACCCCGGTTCGGTCAGTTTAGACCTCTTCTGCTGAACGCGCTTTAGTAGGCGATAAGCAGCATAGAGAGTAGACCACTGCCCAAACGAGAAGGTCAGAGAAGAGGCATCGCCGCTCACTTGGAATTTTCCCTCAGGTGAGACAATCTCCAAATGAGCGGCAAGATCAAGTAGCGGCGCTTTCAAGCAGACTGCCGATCGCTTGTGCTGATTCTCAGGGTGCCATCAATGTGCCACTTTGCATTGACATCTTCACCAGCACCAGCTGGCACTGCAACCGTAAGCTGATCGAAAGTATAGGTTATCTCTGCTCCGCGCTTGGTTAACTGTTCGTAAAGGCCAATCGCCAGTTCAGGCCAGGTCGTCGTAGCTTTGGTAGATTCCATTTTTCTATCTCCTCTGATGAGTTAAAAGGCCCATGTTTTGAGCGCCATCAAGAAGTAGATACCCTAAAATTCCACCTTGTCAAATTTCTGTCTCAGTTTTGTTTTACTTTTGTCTAATAACCCAAAGGGCATACCCCCTAATTGAGACAAGCAACTCAAGTCGATTAACGCTGGTGCTCGTTGGAGAAAAAAGAAAGAGATAACAACGAAGAGGTTACTTTTGCCACCAGACGAGGCTGAAGAATCCTTGCAAATCAGCAAGTCATACCTCTATGAGCTGAAATCAAGAGACCACATACCCTACGTCAAAGTGGGAGCTAATTTGAGGTTTAGACCGGAAGATTCAGAAGAGTATGTTGCAAAATTGGCCAAGGGTACACGCAGGAAAAATGGCACCTTGAAGTATTAGCCGTGATCATATCGCCCAACACGGACAAAAACAGCCACCTACAAATTAACGTAAGTGGCTGTTTCTATTTGGCGAGCCCGGTGGGAATCGAACCCACGACCAACGGATTAAAAGTCCGCTGCTCTACCAGCTGAGCTACGGGCTCACAATTGTAAAAGCAGCCTTAGAAAATAGGCTACATTACGTAGGTGTCAACCTTATAATCCACCCTTATCCTATGCGATATTTTTCTAGGGCAGAGTGATCTAACTCAATTCCCAACCCCGGCCCCTCGGGAACCTGAACAAAACCATTTACGGGCTCCATTGCCCCGCCCACTAGATCGTTTTCCCGGGTAAAGTGCAGTGAATCAGAGGGCACTGTGGCATTCCGTATAGTTGAATGCACATGGGTACCATACGCCCCCGAAATACCCAAACCCAATCCAACAACCTGCAACCAGACGGGCATTCCTGCAGCTTCAGCCATAGCGGCCATAGCCTGAGCGCTTTCGACGGATCCGCCAAGATTAAACATATCGGCGGCCTCTGCACGAATCGCGCTCATCACATTTTTGGGGTCTCCTAAATGAGGCGCAATTGGAATGCGGGAATGCCGTCTGAAATCCCGGTACTGATGCCAACCGGGTAGATACTGAAAAGGGTCTTCGAAGGCCTCGATATTATAATTCTGTAGAGCATCTGCCAGCCGAAGACTGTTGCTTAGATCACCAAACTCGAAGTTGGGATCCACTATGATTCCGTAATCAGGCCCTGCCGCCTCGGTCATCAAACGAACCGTTTCAACAATATTCCTCGAACGGGCTTTTAGCTTGTGTGTTTTAAACCCTCTACGCGCCCCTTCCTCGGCCATAGCTGCAAATTCGTGCGCTTCCAAGGGCGGTGACCACCAGCCTACAGGCACTGCATCCCAATGCTTAGCCCCCATAAGCTTGTGTGCCGGAACACCCAACGCTTTGCCAACGATATCAAAAAGCGCCATGCCGATGGCGCCCCCCATCGTTGTCAAATTTAGAGAAAGCGGCTCTACACCGACCCACTCCCTTTCGGCTTCTGAGAAAGACTGCCCTCGCCCCCCTTCACCAACACCAACGATCCCTTCATCAGTATGGACCTCAATGATACTAATGGGCCTCTCTCGGTAATCTCCCGGGCGACTCTTTTCAATAGAAGGAATATGGGGGACGGCCGTGACGTGTTCATTGATGTGCGTGATCTTCATATATACCCCATTGGGAAGTGGGTTAATTGCCGTCAGATATGCGCCGCAGAACACCAAATTTTGGAATGACGGATACGTATTTTAAAGAGTGTAAATGTGTGTTCGTCCCTCTACCCGCAACCTCTCGTGGTAATGGGTAATTTCCATATCTCCAACCGTCATGGGCCCTTGCACGATGAAATCAGCCATTTGATTGTTGTTATAGGCAACGTAAGCGGGTCGAAGCCTTTCAATTAGCCGCCCATCCCCATCAGGTCTCGCACTTGGAAAACCAACGGGGCCCGTATCCACCTGCCAGACCATTCTCTGATCGTTCACATTCATCGTCTTTATGGGAAATTCAATCGTCCAATGGTTTCCGCTTTCTTCCCACTCTACGCATCCAACTAAAACTTTGCCGGTGAGCGTTGCCGCAACAATATCCTCTCCCACCTGAGCCTCATTAACCATAGACGTTCTTATATGCCACTTTACATCATCAAACCGGTCGGCCCATAATCCCGACTCTACATACCCAACGTGATGTGTCGATTTGGTCCTGTAGATAGCGTATTCATCGGCTGAAAACATGCCACAAAAATCGTAGTTATCTTCGTGAAATAAGTCACCAGTACCGTAGGTGTCTTCAGATTTACAGGAGGCAAAAAAGTAATATTCAAGGGGATCATCACCGCGCCTGCGCAGCGTTGTCTTGGATTCGATTTGAAGCCGAGCATTATTGCCCCGTTCAGGGGTAACAAAAGTTACAAATGACCTTCCGTATTCCACGACTTCTCTTGCTCTATTTTCCATAGCGAACCCCCTCTATTCGCCGCATCGGGCAATAGCCAACATATGCATTACACCTGTTTCATCATCGCCTTTTATCTCTACATCAAATCCATTCGCTGTAAAAAGAGCACAAAGATCTTCCGGGGCACCGTGGGTATCCATTTGGTGCAATTCACCGGAGAAAACACCCACTCTATCCCATCCGGAAAAAGATTCAAACACCCCGTATTCTGCTCCTTCAATATCAAATTTTACTAAATCAATCTGAGGACGATTAATCTTTTCCAGTATATAGTCTAACGACCACGTTTCGACCCGTACAGATTGATTCATATCTTCCCCAAATAGGCCCGACGAAGTACCCCGGTGAGCATCCGCAGAAAATAGAGCCGTTCCACTA
>OZSS01001707.1_pt1 | contig 9989 bp, 9 predicted proteins | sample 1779911 | NCBI WGS metagenome assembly OZSS01 (sample SAMEA2603589, study PRJEB24840) | metagenome | biome: Water; feature: Photic zone; material: Seawater sample | place: Mediterranean Sea | collected 2013-11-12 | depth 10 m | reverse complement strand
TCACTGGACGGTGAGACAAGCTCAGGGGGAGAACTAAGAGAAATACCTGATCATACCTTCTCATTGTATGCAAAATATCAAGTCAATAATAAATATGGCTTGGCCTTAGGTATAACAAGACAAGGTGAATCAAAAATTAAAGATAATAATCTAGGTCTTGTACTGCCAGAGTTTACTAGAGTCGATCTTGGTGCCTATTACAGGCTTTACAATGGTTTAGAGCTACAGGTAAATATAGAGAATCTAAATGATGAATTATATTTCCCTCATTCACATAGCACACACCAAGCATCAGTGGGTGAGCCATTTAACGCTCGTATATCTATTAGAAAAGAATTTTAGAATGACTAATGACCAATTGTAATTAATGGTAAGATAAAACCATGAAATTAAGCTTTCCTCCAGTTATTACTCTTGTTTGTGTATTGGTACAGGTTCTCTTATACAACCTTATTCCTTTAACAGTGAATTTGAGCATTTTGATGGGATTATTTTTATTATTTCCCTCAATAGGGGTTATTTTTTTAGCCTTCAAGGAGCTAAACAAACACGAAACTACAATTTATCCAGATGGCGAGCCAGAGCATTTGGTAACAACAGGACCATTTAAGTATTCACGCAATCCAATTTACCTAGGTATGTTTGGCATAATCTTGTCAGTGGCATTTCTTATGCAATCCTTATCTGCATTATTAATTCCTGTTCTATTTATTTTGATCCTTGAAAATACTTGGATCCCACATGAAGAAGAAAAATTAGAGGAAAAGTTTAAAGACCAATGGAATGACTACTTTGCTTCGACTAAACGTTGGTTATGGTAAATTTCTTTTCACAAGATTAGCCCAATCTGTGTAATCACTATTAATTGTATTGTGAAGCTCTTGTGAAGGAGATAACGTTTTTTTCTGCTGATTTTTGACTTGATTCAAATCAACTAAACCTTTGCCTAGAGCAGACATATAAAACGCGCCTTTAGCTGTTGATTCAGTCGATTCAGGAATATTTAGTTGGATGTTAAGTGTGTTGCAGAGATTGGATACAAATGTCTGGTTAGCAACCATACCACCATCGACATCCAATGATGGAACATCTACATTCATTTTTTTTAACAAATTGACAATATCAAGAGTTTGATAAGCAATTGAATTGTATGCGGCTGTAGTAAGATCATTTTTGTTTGTATCCCTAGTAATACCGTGAAAGCTTGCTCTAATGTCAGAATTCCAATATGGTGCTCCTAGTCCATTGAAAGCAGGAATAAACTTCACTCCATTGGAGTTTGCATTTACATTAATTAATCCCTCTGAGTCAGAACTATCAGTAAAAAATTCCAGATTGTCTCGTAGCCATTGAATAATGGTACCGGCTGAATAAATACTGCCTTCTAAAGCATAAATAACGTCTTCATTAATGCTATACCCAATGGTAGTTAATAAACCGCAATCATTGAATGATGGTTTTGCCCCTGTATTTGTCATAAGGAAGCAACCAGTTCCATAAGTACACTTGCTTTCTCCTGTATCAAGACAGCCTTGTCCAAATAAAGCAGCTTGCTGATCACCTAAGACTCCACAAACAGAAATATTATTAACATTTGATAATGAGCCAAAATCTGCGTTGGAAGTTTTTACATCAGGCATCATGTCTAATGGAATATCGAAAAGCTGCATCAATTCATGATCCCATTCGAGTGTATTGATGTTGTAAAGCATGGTGCGTGACGCGTTAGTCATGTCAGTGGCATGGATAGCACCATCAGATAAAAATGACATTAAATAGGTATCAACTGTGCCAAAAGATAGTTGTCCTAGTGAAGCTTTTTCTCGAGCTCCTTCAACATTATCAAGAATCCACTTAATTTTAGTTGCAGAGAAATATGGGTCTAGTTGTAACCCAGTTTTGTTTTTTATAGTTTGTTCATTTTGGCTAGTTCTTATTGAATCGCAATACGATGCTGTGCGTCGATCTTGCCACACAATGGCATTATAAATTGGTTCAAGTGTTGTTTTATCCCAGATGAGCGTAGTTTCTCTTTGATTTGAGATGCCTATAGACGCAACATCATCAAGAGGCACCTTATTAATAATATTTAATACAGATTGTTTGAGAACTTCAGGTTCAATCTCAACCCAACCATCTTCTGGATAAATTAATGGGTATTCTTCTTGAGAAATATGTTCTATGTCACCAGATATATTAAAGACAATCGCACGCGTACTTGTAGTGCCTTGATCTATTGTTAAAATCTTATTGGACATGTTAAAAAATATTGTACTCCTAATTTCTATCCTAGTGATATTATCCAACTGCTCATCAACGGATGACTCAAACGTAATCGACGAGAGAAAAGCGAAGCTTGATGCTGTTGAAGATGAATGTTCTTATGCCTATTTCGATAATGAATTCTTTCTCGGCCAAGACACTTTGATTTGTTACAAAGATGGCAGTGCTATTAAATCTTCATCAAAAAAGAATGATGAAGAAAATTCTGAAGAAGAAGAAGAACCAACCAATGAGTGAATATACAGTCTATTCCAAAAGAAATTGTTCGTACTGTGTTAGAGCAATCGAGTTATTAGAAAGCAAAGGTCTTACTCATGATGTAAAAAAAATTGATGAAGACCAAAACCTGTTTTTGGAATTGAGACAAAGAGCACCTTCTATGCGTACCATGCCAGTAATATTTAGAAATGATCAATTAGTCGGTGGTTATAAAGATTTATTTCACTATTTAGAAACCCAGTGAAGAAATTTATTTTTTATGATACTGAAACTACCGGTCTTAAAGAGCTTAACTACGTTCAAGTAATTCAAATAGGCTCACTTCTAACAGATGACAATTTTAAAGATTTAAATAGTTTTGATCTAATTTGTGCTCCCTTGCCTTGGACACTCGTTACACCCAAAGCCCTATTAGTTAATAAGAAAGATCAAATATTTGATCATCCCCAAACACACTATGAATTAATTACAAAGGTTCATGAAACTTGGTCTGATTGGTCATCTCCTGATGGCTCTGTGTTTATTACCTATAATGGTATGAGGTTTGATGAAGAAGTTATGCGTCGACAGTTTTATTGGAATTTGTATGATCCGTTTCTGACTAATACAAAAGGTAACTCGAGGCTGGATATTTATCCAAAAATGTCAGTAATTGCTTGTTTTTATCACAATGTCTATGCATTACCTGAAATAGATGGACAGCTGTCATTAAAACTTGAGCATTTGGCTCAAAAACTTTGCCTAGATACAGAGAATGCTCACGATGCTGTTGCTGATTGCATTTTCTTAAAGGAGGTCATGTTTGCTATCAAAAAAATAGCACCAAATTTTTATACGGAAATGATGCAAACAACTGCAAAGACCGATCTGCTACAACATTTATACGATCAAAACTTACATTTCATGTGCAACTACATTCCAAGAAGTAAAACAACAAAATATTACCCGTTTTGTTTGGTAAACAATGGCTTAAATGAATCGAATAACCAATTTATTTTTGATTTAACTAATGATCCAAATGAACTTTCTAATTTTACTTTTAATGATTTGAACAATCTGTTAAATAGTCGAAATTCACCTATAAAAAAAATGAATATTGCTAGAACAACGTCCTCCATATCTTATCAAACCCTATTCAATGACAATATTAAGCTAGAGAATGTAGATTTATATCAATCAAGAGCTAATGCTCTTAAACAAAATCTTGCGCTACAAGAAAAGATTCTCGAAATAATGAGTGATCAAACTAAATCATATCCAGTCGGTGACTATCCAGAAGATCAGATTTATTCTGGAGGTTTTACCTCAGCGATTGATAAGGATAGAATGAATCAATTTCACAAAGCGCAAGATTTAGATGAAAAAAATAAGATATTAAATTCATTTGAAGATGAGAGATACAAAGATTTTGCAACACGAATCTGTGGACAAATATTTCCAGAACAAATATCATCGGAGCAACTTTTGCACTGTAAAAATATAGTGAATGATAGATTCAACAATCAAGGCCCATGGCCTGATGCTCAAGTATATATTGATGAAGGTAATGAGCTGTTATCTAAAAATTTAGATAAAAATGAAAAAAAGCTTGTCAATCTTGCAATTAATTCAATAAAATCCAGTCAAAGTTTTTAAAGATCAAATAGGGCAAAACATTGAACAGAGTATTAATTTTAATTTTTCTAATTTTTTCTGTGCATAGTGAAATTAAATTTGATGGTAATGTTGGTACTGATGAATGGGCTGCTGCTGATAAGCATACCATTGATTATGAAATTGCCCCATCCTACAACACAGCTGCTGAGCATTTAACTGAAGCTTTTATCACACATGATGATAAATATATCTATATTGCTTTTAAAGCATATGGCAACAAAGAATATATCAGAGCAAACATCAGATCACGAGATGGCATTGCATATCAAAATGATCATGTAGTAGTTGGAATAGATACATTTGCTGATGGACGTTATTACATTGGATTTGGCGTTAATCCTTTAGGAAGTATTTATGATTTTAAAGATACTGCAACTGGTGATGTTGATCGGAGCTACAATGTTGAGTTTGATGCTTACGCAAATCTGACCGATTATGGCTATCAAGCTGAAATAAGGATACCTTTTACCTCGTTAAATTTCCCAGAAGCTTTTTCCCAAAAATGGAAAATAGCATTTTATAGAAAGCTTTATAACAGAGATAATGAAGCTGAGTACTTATCACACAGCGTTATTGAGGGTGGTGGTTGCACCATATGTCAATCCGATAAATTTTATGAACTCAGCGGTGTAAAAAAGAAGACAAAAAAAAGACTAATACCATCAATAACTGCAAACTCATCAGAACAAGGTGCTGAAGATAATGTATTAAGATCTGGTGAGATCAACGGTGATTTTGGTATCGGTGGAGAATACGAACTCGGCGGTAATACATTTGAATTTACCTATAACCCGGATTTCTCTCAAGTTGAGGCTGATGAAAATCAAATAGATATTAATTCAACTACTGCATTACGCTTACAGGAAAGAAGAATCTTCTTTAATGAGGGAAAGGATTTTCTTAGTTCGTCATTATCCAGTGTATATACAAGAGCTATTAATGACCCAGAGTACGCATTTAAAATTTATAATCGCGGAGAAGAGCACAGTTATTTCTTTCTCAGCGCTGAGGATCAAAATACACCAATTATAGTCCCAGGAGTTCAAAGATCTTATAGTGGGCTGTTAGGACAAAGCCAAGCAAATATTTTTAGTTACAACTACAACATAACTAATGGGCAAAATATTGGTTTCCTTGCAACCAATAGATCATTTGACGATGGTGGTAATGGTTTGCTTTATTCTATGAATGGCTCATTTATTCTGGATAAAAAATACTCACTACGTTTTGAACTTGCTAAAAGTGATACCGAAGAACCAATAAGTGATGCTATATCCACTGAAGATGAAACAGATGATTATACGTATCGATTAGATGGTGAAAAATTTAGTGGTTATGGTGGTATTTTTGGACTTAGAAGAGCAACTGAAAACTGGACAACTAATTATTTAGTTGCAACCAAATCCCCTGAATTTCGTACTGATTTGGGTTTCACAACTGAAAACGATTGGTTAAAACATGAGTTAAGTCAATCTTACCGATATAGATCGAATGGTTTTGTTCGTACAGCAAACTTCACACTTCAAAAAAGTGTTCTTAAAACTTATGATGACTTGCTACTTGATCATGAGACTACTATTAGAACAAGAGCTGAGTTAGATAATCAAATTAGTTTTAATTTTAGTTGGGATAATTCACACAAAGCGTCTTTTGAAGGTACATCATTTAAAGATATCAAGGATTACAATTTCGGCATGGGATACAATCCCTCTGAAAGGTTTTACACACGTTTAAATTATAGTTGGGGTGATTCAATAGCAAGAAATGTTGACCAGCCAACAGTTGGCAAAAGAAAAAATTATAGTATTTACTTTACTTATAGTTGGACAGATAAATTTAGAACCCAATACAATTATCGAAAAAATACACTCACTTACAAAGATACTGGAGAGGAAATATTTTCTGGATACCTGACATCAATTAAAGGCACTTACCAGTTTAATAAGGATTCATTTTTTAGAGTTGTCCGAGAATACAATGATTTCAATAACGATTCTTACACTCAAGCTTTGTTCCAGTGGCAACCTAATTCGGCGACAATCTTTTACTTTGGTGGCACATTAAATCAAAAGGATATAGAAGGCACCTGGGAAAGAGAAGGGTCACAAATTTATATGAAACTACAATATTTGTTCAATTTTGATTAAATTTTAACCACTAAGATTAATTTTTAATCTTTTATTGCCCGATCAACACGCCGAGGGGCGTGATTGAACGCTCTTAAATTGAGTGTGTCGTCGCTCTATGTTCCTAGCAATCACAACTATTAGGGAGTCGAACGTGAAGAAAATAGAAGCCATCATCAAACCCTTCAAACTTGATGAGGTGAAAGAAGCCCTGCAAGATTTGGGCGTCCAAGGGCTGAGCGTGATCGAGGTAAAAGGCTTTGGTCGCCAAAAAGGTCATACTGAATTATATCGCGGCGCAGAATACGTTGTCGATTTTTTGCCTAAAGTGAAGATCGAAGTTGTTTTGGATGACGATCAAGTCGATGGGGCCATTGAAGCCATCGTCCAAGCCGCAAAGACCGATAAGATTGGCGACGGAAAAATATTCGTTAGCTCAATCGAACAATCCATCCGCATTCGGACCGGCGAAACCGGCTCGGACGCGCTTTAAACCCACTCAAGACAAAAGGAATTAGTGGAATGAGTACTGAAAGCGTTCTCAAAACCATCGCAGATGAAGATATCGAATATGTAGATATTCGATTTACGGATCCGCGGGGCAAGCTGCAGCATGTAACCGTAATGTCGGATCAAGTCGATGCGGACTTCATTGAGGAAGGGTTCATGTTTGATGGCTCTTCGATCGCTGGATGGAAATCAATCGAAGCCTCCGACATGAAATTGATGATGGATTCCAACAGCGCCTATGTCGATCCATTCTATGCAGAAAAAACGCTTTGTGTTCACTGTTCTGTGGTTGAGCCTGATACCGGAGAAGCGTATGAACGAGACCCGCGTGGCACGGCCCAGAAAGCAGAAGCCTATTTGAAATCATCTGGAATTGGTGATGTGGCTTATTTTGGACCAGAAGCCGAATTTTTCCTCTTTGACGATGTGCGGTTTTCAAACTCAATCAACAAAGTATCTTATGAGGTTGATGCTTTAGACGCCTCATGGAACACCGACACTGAATATGAAGCGGGCAATTCGGGCCATCGCCCTGGCGTAAAAGGCGGATATTTCCCCGTAAATCCCATCGATGACGGACAAGATATCCGCTCTGAAATGCTATCGACAATGAAGCGCCTCGGCATGAAAGTTGACAAACATCACCACGAAGTAGCCAGCTGTCAGCACGAGCTGGGCTTGATTTTTGGCAGCCTCACAGAACAGGCAGACGAGCTGCAGAAATACAAATATGTGATCCATAATGTAGCGCAGGCCTATGGCAAATCAGCCACATTCATGCCCAAGCCCATCGCGGGCGATAATGGAACCGGTATGCATTGCAATATGTCGATCTGGAAAGACGGCAAACCACTCTTCGCAGGTGATAAATACGCAGATCTCAGCGATGAGGCCTTGTATTTCATCGGCGGTATTTTAAAGCATGCCAAATCTTTGAATGCGTTCACGAACCCCTCAACAAACAGCTATAAGCGTTTGATTCCAGGATTTGAAGCACCGGTTCTGCGCGCCTATTCGGCCAGAAACCGCTCGGGCTGCGTTCGAATTCCATGGACAGAATCGCCAAAAGCGAAACGCGTCGAAGCGCGCTTCCCCGACCCTTCAGCCAACCCATATCTGTGCTTTGCGGCCCTGCTGATGGCTGGCCTTGACGGAATTAAAAACAAAACACATCCGGGCGAAGCGATGGATAAGAACCTGTATGATCTTCCGGCAGAAGAGCTGGCAGATATTCCAACAGTGTGCGGATCTTTGCGCGAAGCGATTGAAGAGCTGCAAGCAGATCACGATTATTTATTGGCGGGTGACGTGTTCACAAAAGACCAAATCGACGGCTATATTGAGTTGAAGATGGAAGAGATCGAAACCTATGAGCACACCCCGCATCCGGTTGAATTCGGAATGTATTACAGCTGCTAAAATGGCGATTGAACATGGGTAAAAAGGGCGCCTTTCTCGGCGCCCTTTTTTATTTTTCGCGCAAACAAAGCGCGCTTACCCTTTATCTGCATTATAGGCTTGATTTCTCAAAACAAACGTATGAATGCCAAACACCACGGCGCCAGTTTCCGGCAGGCGGCAAAAGGTTTGGCGTTCGCTGCGAATATAAGGGCCTGCACCCTCTGACACGCCGCTACGAGGATCAGCTTCATTGCGCGGATGAAACAGGTCAGGCGCATCATAATGCAGGTAATTGCACCGCCAAAGCGGCCGGCCAACTTGAATTCCATTGAATAAACGCTGCACGCGTTTTGTTATATTGGCATCATAACTCGGCACGGGAACATGGATCCTCGATAAAGGGCGCATGAATTTTTCCGCAAGCGTCCAGCTTGCGGGAAAGCATAAAACGGCACCCGTTAATATATGTTCTGCACCCCGCGGTTGCAAAAGGCAAAAATCATTTTGTAACGCACGCCCCAAAGTGGCCAGCGGATCCTGATCATCGACCAACACCATGCGGCCATCGGGGCAAATAACCCTATCTTTGCATCTCTCAAATCCCAAATGCGCAGTGGCAAACCCAAGCGCCATCTCCAGCAATTCTTGCGCTGCCAGGAAAGCTTCTGGGGCCAAGCGCAGCACTTTGTCGCGCTGGTGCGTTAGTAGGGTTTCCCGCAGCTGGATTTGGGCCGAATAAGCCTCATCCACGATCAACCACGCCTCCGGCGCCAAAGGGGAAACCCCCGGCAGGGCGCGATGATGTGACACATCATACGGCAAATCATTTTGTAAAATCTCAGTCATAAGGGTCAGTTTTTGCCAAAACCACGCGCACTGCAAGTCGCAAACGCACAAATGCGATGTCGCAATTGTTTTTGACCCATTTCAAACCATGACTCAACGTAGTGCAGACATTCGTTTCATTAAAGCGGGGCTACAAATGGGAGAGGTTTATCGAGACAAGCGCAAAATTGATCCGGCGCGGGGGACGGTTTTGGGCGATAATACACCCAATGATCAAAATCGCGTTGAAATCGGCCCAACGCAACTGGCCTATCAAGAATGGCAGAGGGCCGGATTGATCCTGCCCGATCTGCAAGCCATGCGGCGCTATCGGTGGAACCGCCTCACCCAGCATATTGTAGATCGTGATTACGGCGGGTTGCTGATCTTTGATCCCTTAAACATTCGCTATGCAACCGACAGCACCAATATGCAGCTTTGGAATAGCCATAACCCGTTTCGTGCTGTGTTGATTTGCGCAGATGGCTATATGGTAATCTGGGACTACAAAAACGCCCCGTTTTTATCTAAGTTTAACCCGCTGGTGCGCGAGCAGCGCGCTGGCGCTGATTTATTTTATTTTGACCGCGGCGATAAGATCGATATCGCAGCCGATGCCTTTTCAAATGAAATACGGCAATTGATCAAACAACACGGGGGTGGCAATCGTCGGTTGGCGGTGGATAAAATTATGCTGCATGGTCTGCGCGCGTTAGAGGCGCAGGGCTTTGAAATAATGGAAGGTGAAGAGCTCACCGAAAAAGCCCGCTCGATCAAAGGTCCGGATGAAATTTTGGCAATGCGCTGCGCCTCGCATGCCTGCGAAACCGCCATCGCGGTGATGGAAGACACGGCGCGCGCAGGGGTGGCACGGCGCCAAATGAGCGAGGATGATATCTGGGCGGTGCTGCATGCTGAGAATATCCGGCGAGGCGGTGAGTGGATTGAAACACGCTTGCTCACATCGGG
>OZSS01001705.1_pt1 | contig 9991 bp, 7 predicted proteins | sample 1779911 | NCBI WGS metagenome assembly OZSS01 (sample SAMEA2603589, study PRJEB24840) | metagenome | biome: Water; feature: Photic zone; material: Seawater sample | place: Mediterranean Sea | collected 2013-11-12 | depth 10 m | reverse complement strand
GTAGTGGAGGACACCGCCGAGTCCATGATCGTCGAGGCGTGGTTATGAGTGGAAAGATACAAAAAAAGCAGCCGCAGCGCCTCCTCCAAGATTAGAATATCGAATAATATCTTGATGAGACGACACAAAAAAGTGTTCGACGTGTGAGAAGAATTCGGATGGCAATGGCAAGACCGCCTCTCCAGTTCCGATGAAACCCCCAAAATAGTCACACTAATGGAAGTGTCATTTCTTGGAGGGGACCCGTCTTCTCCTTCTCCTTCTCCTTCTCCTCCTCCTCCTCCTCCTCCTCCTCCTCCGCCAGAGTCGTCGCCGCCCTCGTCCCTGCGGCAATCGTTCGTTCACGTTTCTGACGACATTGTCATTCCCCCAGGGCGCGGCGGGACGATTTTCGAGAACGATAACCGCAGTGAGGACGACAACGACAATGGCGAAATCGACGAAATCGGCGAAAGCGGCGAAAGCGGCGGCGGCGATGACGGCGACGTCAACGATGTGGCGGTGGACGAGGCGCTGCTTCAGGAAGAATCTTTCGGCCTCGCGGAGGCCGTGGAGGTGCGCACGCGCCTCGACCGGTGCCTCCGGAGGGCGGCGCCACCGCTCTGCGCCGCTTGCCGCTCCTGCGCCTCGGAGCTCTCGGCCGAGCTCGCCGCGGAGATTGAAAGCCAGCGGGAGTGGGCGGAGCGCTACGAAGAGGAGCTCGAGCGCACCCTGGGCGAGATGCCCGCATCGTCTCCCTCCTTCTCGGGGGGCAGTACTCTGAGCGCTACCTCCGCCACCGTCAACGAAGAGGAGGAGGAGAAGGAGAAGGAGAAGGAGGCGTGTATAAGCGGAACCCGTATTGGAGAAGGCAGGCAGCAGCAGCAGCAGCAGCAGCAGCAGCAGCAGCAGGCGGTGGTGGACGAGAGCAAGACAGCGCTGGACCGTGACCTGGAGGAGCTGCGGAGGCTCGGGGCCGAGTACGGCGCCATCGAGCGCGCTCTGTGGGAGGACATACGCCAGCTGGAGCAGGGCGGCGAGCGCTTCGGCGAGGCGCTGCACCACGACTTGCGCGTCGCCGCGGCGCTCGGCGCCGCAGGCGATAACGACGGCGACGACGACGACGACGACGACGACGACGACGACGACGACGAAGAGGAGGAGGGGGGCTGTGGTGGTAATGGTGGTGGTGGTGATGCCACTGAGCCGCACGGTCGCTACTCCTACTCCTCCACCTTTATGGGAACCACACGGCCGTCTTTTTTTCCGCGAGGAGCGGGGCGAGGGGGGCGCGCGGGTCGAGGCGCCAGCAGTGCCGCCGCCGACGCGCTCTTGAGGTACTGGGCATTCTACTAGAAGAGTATTATAGGACCCCCGCCCCTGCGGGGGTCCTTTTTCTTGGAGAACGGGACGCTGCGTGATACCCGAGAAAAATCCTGATGGGGTCCAAAAAAACGTGACGTGATTGATCCCCTTTTTATCATTCTAGGAATTCCTAGCGAAATCTAATCATCTACAAAATTATAGTTCACCTTGCACCTTGAAAAGCGTCCAAAAAAATGAAATGCACTGACACTCCTCTAATCAGCCGCCTCAGCCTCTGAAACGAGATGTCGTCGTCGGAGCGAAAGAACGTCGTGATTAGCTGCGTTCCATCCGGGTTCCTGTGCGGATACGCCGGTTCTGACGAGCCAATCGGCTGCCTCACGGCGCACGATTTGGATTCGGCATACGAGAGACTCAAAGATTGGCTGACCATGCACTCGGACGACGATGGCGGCAGAGGGGGCGGCCACGACGTTGAAACCCTCCCTGCCTTAAGCGGCCGTGCTGCAATCGTCGGTCTTTTTACTGAGGAACGAGTCCGAGAGCTGATCGCGCGGATCAAAGCCCTCGACACAGCATCGCTTCGGTATGTCACCCTCATTCCGACGGAGTATTCGCACTGTTATGTGCAAGCGAGAAACGTCCTGTTCACGGTATTAGCACAGCCAGCTGAAGACTTGCACGAGAGTGAGGCGATAAACAAGGACGATGGTGGCGTATACGTGCGATTGTGTTGCAGCGCTGTCCACGATGGTTATTACATTGGACAGGCGGCGTTTCGAAAGGTGTGCCGCCTGCCAATCTCCAGTCCCAGGGGTAGCACGACGGAAGAAGGAGAACCTGCCGTCTCCACACTGTGGGCGTCGAGCTTGGGACAAACCCTGGCAGCGATGGTGGCGGAGAGTATTTTTGAAAGAGCGCCGATCGATACGCGAAAGGGACTCCTTGGAAACATTCTCCTCCTCGACACGGCCAGCGACGTGCTCTCAGCGGCGGGGACGAGCGACGCAGCAGTGGCCGCGCGGCTGGCAACGCGGGCCGAGTTCAAACGAGCTCTCTCAGAGGATGCTCGTGTGGCGGGCGTGGATCGAAACACGTCCGATTCTTCTGGCCACGCCGCTGACGTGCGGCCCCGTGCCCCTCCAGTGTTCGCAGCGCGATACACACCGCAGGTGAAGGTGAAAATCATTGGGGACGGTTTCTCCTCGGCGCCGACGGTGGCGAAGCCCGACCTAGAGACCTGGCTGGGCACGTCCATTGTGGCGAACCTCTCGTCTTTTCAACGACGGCCGGAGGAGACCATCGATGTTGCCGCGAGCACGAGCACCGACTCCATCTCGGGGCCGTGGCTGCCGGCGTGGGGCGCAGCGGCGGTCGAGCTGGACGACGCGCTGGAGGAGCAAGCCAAGGTCGAGATGGCTGAGAGCTGGGCCGCGCTGCGGCGTCTCGGCCTTCACGAAGATCAGGCCCCCACGATGTGGTGTGCATCCGAGCCTTCTTCTGCGCCCCCGCCCTCATCTTCACCCGATAATCCCTATTTCTGGCCCAAGCCAAGTCGAGAAGCGGAGGCCGCGACGGCAGCGGCGGAAGAGGGGCAGATGCTGTGCGTGGACTGGCTTTTCAACGACGTTTGGGGACACCCGAATCGGAATTTGGCGGTCCCAACGCCCATGGTCGGGGTCGGCTGGAAAACGCCCATGGCCGGCCTTGAGGAGAAGCTGGACCAACGTTTCGGCAAATGTTTGGTCCTGCGCTTCCAGAATAAGTGCTTGTCGGAGGCGATTCGGGTTCGACTGAGGAGCCCCGGCAAGCAGGATGAGGAGCAGCTCGGCTCGGCCTGGAGCCTTGAGCGCGTCTGCAGCCACCTGCGCCGCTACCGCTGGAATGGGGCGCCGGGCGACGCCCCCATATAGGCCTAGCGCTTAGCGGCTTGTACTTGTACGACGCACGAGTACTCGCACCCGCACCCATTTAAATTTAAAGATAAAGATAAAACCCAACCCACACCACCCAAGCCCAACTCCCAACCCCAACTGCATCCGCACTCGCCACGCCTGGCGAAATCAAGCCCAGCTCTGCATGCAGCCATTCAACCACGAGAAGTCCCACACGTGTCGTTTTCTCGCATATTTTCTCGTGTGGTGTGTGGTCAAATCAATCGGCTCCACCTTCCCCTACCTAATAAGTCATGTAATAAGTCGTCTGCTCAGAAACCATCAACGACGACGCCGACTCCGTCGCCAGCCACGGGTGGCCACTGGGCCTCCCCATGGTACATGTGCGCGTCTACCGGCGGGTCCTGGGCCGCGTCGCAGAGGCACTCGCCCACGACGGCGAAGTCGCCCTGCGCCGTGACGTTGGGGCCCTGGAGGTTGAGCACCTCGAGCCGCACCGCCCCGCCCCGGTCGTTGCTCTCCGGCACGACCGACACCTCGCCCGTCACGCCGTCCGGCACCGACACCGCGCGGATCGCCTCGCCCACGGCCGCCGGCGACACACTGCTGGGCCCATTTGAAGGGGCCGCCGTGGTCGCCGTGGCCGCCGTGGCGGCGGCGAGGAGCAAAACGGCGTCGTAGGCGAAGGTGGCCCAGCGGTTGGCGCCCGGGAGTGTCGCCGCAAAAGCGGCCGTCGTGGAGCAGAGCGGGTAGGGCCCCGGCAGCACCGTCAGGTACCCCTGCGCGCCCGCGACGGCCGCGGCGTCCCCCTGGCTCTCGCCCCCGATGGCTTCGTTGCTCAGGATCGCCCGCGGCACCCAGAAAGAGGAAGAGGCCGCCGTCCCGCCGCCGCCGCCGCCGTAATCGTTCCCGTCTTCCTCCAGCGCGCCATGCTGCGTCGACTGGAAGTGCGTCTCCTCCCCGGTTGGCATCCCCGCCGTTGCCCTTCTCATCCCCCCCCTCCTCGCTTCTTTCCTCCTCTCACTCCTTGTCCTGCCTCTCTCACGCAGCCCCCTTCTTCCCTCAGGCTGCGGCCATTGCGCCTGCCGCCCCCGCAGGGCCTCGATGGCCGCGAAGACGGAGCGCGTCTCGGGGACGGGGGCGGCGACGATGACCGTCTCCACGGCGGCGCGCCGCAGGACGTCGACGGCGGCCTCCACCGCCGCCGCGCTGCTGTTGCGCGGGAAGGAACTCTCCGCCACCACGCGCAGGCCCAGCGCCGCGGCCGTCGCGTTCATGGCCGCCGCCGCCTCCTCGCCCATGGCGTCCGGCGCCGTGAACACGACCCCCGCGCGGTTCCCAGCCCGCGTCACGAAGCCGTAGCGCGCCGCCGCGTAGACCACAGCCGAGTCGTAGAGGGCCGCGGCGGGGACCACGCGGACGAAGGTCGGGTAGGCCGCCGGGTCCGACAAGGAGCTCGCCGTCGCCCCCGCGGACACCACGACCAGCCCGCGCCCGTCCTCCGCCGTGGCCGTCGCCGCGGCCTCGGCCGCCTCCCCGCAGTCCGGACCCAGGAAGCCCACCACGTCCGCCATGGCCGCCTCGTCATCCAGCAGGTCCGCCACGGCCGCCGCGGCCACCGTCGGGTCGCACATGGTGTCCACCACGGCGGACACGTTCAGCGCGTGCCCCAGCGCGCCCAGCACCCCCGTTGGCGCGTTCACCGCCTCCACCGCCGCCAGCGCCGCCTTGAGCGCGTCCACGCCCCAGTCCGCGGGCGCGCCGTCCTCCGAATAGGTCAGCGTCGCCAGCGCGATGGCGTTGAAAGTCGTCGGGGCCGCCGGTGGCAGATCGAAGAGGCTCAGGAGGACAAGGAGGAGGACAACGGAAGCGAACGGGCGACCCCCCACTTGTGCCTGAGGAGGTGCCATGGTGCCGCTTCGTTTCGTTTCGTTTCGTTTCGTTGGGTTTGATGCCGGGCGCCCGCTCGTAAGGGGCTTCAAAATCATTCAAATACGCGGACCGGACAGGCGAAGTCTGTCCCTTGGTGCGACGGTGTGGTGAAGAAGTCGTCCTGTAAATAAATAGGAAAATGGGCAAATTTCGACAAAAATGGCGCTCCGAGCGCCGTTCGTATCATAATTGGATTTCCGCGTAGTTGTGGAGTTTAGCGAAGATAAGACATGAATCGGTAGTTAAGGCGCGGGTCTCGCGGTACCAACAACCCGCGCATCGATCGGGCTTGACGCTTGAGAGCACCACCGGAAAATCACTCTGGCTCGGCGGTGCACAGAGAGACCTGGATCTTCAACTGTCTTCATCGTGCGCTTTTCACGTAGAGAAGTCCCGACCACAATGGGGCGAAGAATTGCGCCGAGTCTGGTCGTGATGGTGAGTCTCTGCGTATCGGGCCGCGGCGAGAAGACCGCGTGCGTGGAGAACACTTACACGCGCGAGGGGCTGGCGGGCTGGGAGAAGGAGCTTCTCCGCGACTGCCCGACGAGCGCGATGGGGGCGGTAACCTTCGACACGAGTTCGACGGACGCGCTCGCGGAGAGCCACTTCGTGCTGGGGCTGAAGGCCCTGCACAACTTCTTCTACGACGTGTGCAAGGTGGAGTTCCAGGCGGCCATCGCCGCGGAGCCGACGCTGGGCATCGCTTACTGGGGGCGCGCCCTCTGCAGCGCGCAGCTGGTCTGGAACGCCGAGGACCTCGACGACTCCCGCTACTGGCTGGACCTGGCAGCGTCGACGGGCGCGTATCCGGGAGCCATGGACGCGCGGGAGCGAGCGTACTTCGAGAGCGCAGTGACGCTGAACGACGGGGACGCGAGCCCCGAGAGCCGCACCAAGCGCTACTTCGCGTACCTCTCCGCGGTGGAGGCCCTCGCGGCGGCCTACCCCTCCGACACCACGGCCGCCTCCTTCGTCGTGCTGGCGCGCCTCGCCGCCAGCAGCGTTGTTGCTTCCACCGGCGCTTCCGACGACGACGACGACGACGTCCAAACCGCGCGGGCCCTGCAGGCGGCGGCGCGGGCGGCGGCGCGGGCGGCCTTCGCCCTGGATCCGACCTTCCCGGGGACCCTGCACTACGGCATCCACGCGCACGACTTCCCCAACGCGAGCGTCTACGACGGCGGCCTGGAGTACGCGACCCTCTACCCCCAGCTCGTGAACGAGACCTGCCATAGCCTGCACATGCCCTCGCACCTCTTTGACCGAATGGGCCTCTTCACGGCTGGGGAGGGCGCCAACCGCCGCTCCGTCGCAGCGGCCGACGCCTTCGCCGCCAGCGGCGCCCTCGACGGCTCCGGGACCGTGCCCTTCTCCGACGACGCCCCGCCGCCCAACAGTGTCGACGCGCAGCAGCCCTCGTCCTCGTCCTCGTCCTCGTCCTCGTCCTCGTCGGCGCACCAGCTCCGCGGCCTCCCGTTCTCCTTCAACGCCGGGAACCTGTACCACAGCCTCGAGTACGAGCAGTACGAGCTCCTGCAGCGCTGCGAGCTCGACGGGGCGCGCCGGCTCCTGGCACGCATGGCCCACGCGAGCCTGCAGGCGCTGGACCGCCTGCCGCTCCACGCCACGGGCGTGTCCCTCGGCGACGCCTCGGCGCTGCCCCGGGCCGAGTACGCCGCGACCCTCGGCGGCGCCACCTACAACGCCACCACCTACAAGCAGTGGGAGCTTCGCATGCGGGCCCGACAGGTGCTCTTCTCCCTCTCCCTGGACTTCCTCGTGCCCTACTTCCGCGACGCGGACATCGGCACTGCTACCAACAGCAACAACAAGAACAGCAACAACAACAACAACAACAACGACAAGGAGAAGGACAAGACGGACAAGACGGACAAGACGAGGGGCAAAAACAACGAGGGGAAAGCGGGCGGTGGCAGCGGCGGCGGCGGCGGCGGCCGCCACGGCAGCAGCAGCAGCAGCAGCCGCCGCGAGTGGTTCGGGCGGTCGTCGGTGACGGCGCGGGGCGGGGCCGACTGGCGCGCCGCCAACGGCGGGCCGCGGCCGGTCCCGCTGAGCTGGTCGGGGGCCACGGTCTACTCGCACGACTTCTACTCGCCGCAGAGCGAGGCCGGCGCCTGGAGCGCCCTCGCCATGGCGGCGCTCGCCGACGCCGCGGACGTGGCCTCGGCGGCGGCCATGCGTGCGGCGGAAGGGGGCGGTGGAGCAGGCGGTGGAGCAGGCGGTGGAGCAGGAGCCCAGGCCCTGCCGCTCGCCGCGGCGCTGGTCGGGTCCCTCGCCGACGCGCCGCCGCCCGCGGGCGAGGACGGGGACGGAAACTGCGGCGGGGCCTGGGCGTCGTTCAGCGGGGGCGGCGGGGGGGGCGCGGCAGGAGCGGTGTTGGAGCTCCCCGACGGGTGCATTGCGGACACGGCGCTGGTGGGTGCGAAGCGCATCGCCGAGGCTGCGGACTACTACTCCGCGGGCGGGGTGCCTTTCGAGGCTGCCAACGCCCGGGCGCTCAAGCTCCAGCTCACAGCGCTGCAGAAGCTCCTCGCGGGCGACGTCGACGGGGCGTTGGCGGACTCCGGCGAGGCCGCGTCCGAAGAGGGCGATGCGGTGAGCGACCTGCTGCTGCCCACGAGCACCACGCTCTTCTTCCTCCCCTCTGACGCCGTCGACGGCATGGTGTCAGGCTGGGCCGCCGCCGCCGCGCCCGCCTCGTCGCCGGACCAGATCCCGTACCTCCAGCGCTCGCAGGCATCCTTCGAGCGCTGCCTCGAGCCGCTCATTCGACCCAAGTAGGTTTGGCTTTCCTTGTCGTGTTGGTTGCTCCCCTTTTGTTGCATATACCACCACTCGTGTCGGAAGACGCAGAGCTCACACCTTCAACCTTCAACCTCCCCAATACCGGCTGCGGTGCTGCGTGTGGTGTCTCTCTTTTTGTTTTCTACTACTCCCCCCCCCGCAGCCACACGGTGTGCCTGTTGGGGCTCGCGCGCGCCTCGGCGGCTCTGGAGGACCGGCCCACCGCGGAGTTCGCCTACGGCCGCCTGCTCGACATCTGGGCCGCTTCCTCTGCAGATGATTCCTCGCCCTCGTCCTCGTCCTCGTCCTCGTCCTCGTCATTCAACGCCGCTGTCGTCGCAAGCAGCCCCTGCGCGCCGGGCATCGCCGAGGCGGAGGCGTACCCCCTCGCGGTCGCCGCGGGCTAGGACGACGATGACCAGGAGGAGAGCGGCGGTGGATCGCGGAGGCGCCGCGTCGCTAAGCTGGTGTACCTAATCTTTTTCGTGGGCGTGACCGTCGTGCTCTGCAGGGCGGGCGGCGTGCTAGAGTCGCTAGCGGCGCCGAGGCGCCCGGAAGCCTGCGCGGCGCCGCAAACACCATCGGTCGCCGTCGTGAAGGAGGCTACGGAGACGGAGAAGGCGGCGACGCTCGCGGACTGCTGCTTACCCGGAGACAACCAAGCTCCCTCCTCGGTGAAAGGCGCGGCGTCAGCGTTGGTAGATGGTGGCGATGACGGAGAAGAATTGGAGTCCGGGTCCCTCCTACTAAACATGGAGCGGGGCGGCGCCCCAAAAGGGGCAGCATGAAAAAAATCATGAAAAAAATAAAAAGGGGTGTGTGTTGTGGTTGTGGCTTGGCCTGCTGGCTTGGCGCTTTGGCTCTTGGCTCTTGACCCAGCAGCAGCGCCACGCGCCGCGCTCATCAGCTCTTAGTTTTCTTTGCTCTCTTCTTAAATGCTAAATGCTAAATGCTTTTTCTCTCGCCATGTCTCTTGTAGATCTCTCTCTCGCTAGAAATACGAAATACCCTATAAAATACCCGGGGAGGGGGGCGAACTTCTCTATTCTTCCCATTCACGAGAAATGGCCAATTAGAAAGTACGGAAAGTTGAGGAGAATGCGGAACTAGATGCCACTTCCTTTCTTAGCCCCATCCCGCCCACTCGTCGACCACGGTGACGCCCCCTCTTCTCATCTCCGCCACGGCGCCGTCCAGCGAGACAGGTACTCCTTCTTCGTCCTGTCTCTCTACCGGCACCACCTTTGCACGCCTTGCGCCGCACAAAGATAAGTCCACCACCACCTCCTGGAGCCGCCAATCTCCCTGTGGTTGCTGCTCGGGAGCACTTTTTCTTTCCCTTTCCCCGCCGCTGATTCCATAGCCACTACTGCTGCTGCTGCTTTGACTTCGGTCGGAGATGGACTCGTTATCTAGAACTCTTTCGATGAAGTGTCGATGCAGACTTTGGCTCGATCTTCGAACGCACGCGGTAGTGGTACATCCGGCGAGAACCAGGCGGGCCACGTTCCATTGCTCCAGCCACGCAGCTACCACCGAGGCGTTTCCGCGGTCCGCCATGATATCCTCGGACGGTTTCAGCAGAGTCGTGACATTCCTCAGCGACGGCTCGTCGGCTGACAACCACGGCATGAAAGCGGGGTGGAGCTCCCGATCACAGGCGGGTGCAGTTAAGAAGGGAGTGAGCGTCACGAGGATGGGCACGTCTCGCAGACCGCCACGATCGTGCAGGCGCTTAACAGCTTCGAAAGCGGCGCCAATCGGCGCAGTGTCGCCATCTACATAGGACGCGGCCCACTGTCCTTGTGTAAAGCCCTTTTGCGGGTCGATGAGCAGAAGCCCTGTCCTCCTCGCCGAGCGGAGGTGCATCTCAAGTTGCCGATGTTTACCCTGCTGACGCTTATTATTACATTCCGGTGCTTCAAATTAGGGAGCCACCCGCTGGCTCGAAGATATTTTTGCTAAATGAGTGGAAAGATATTTGCTAAAATCGAGTGGAAAGATACAAGCAAAAACCCCACAGGAAGTAAAAACAACTCCCTCTCGGAATG
>OZSS01001704.1_pt1 | contig 9995 bp, 6 predicted proteins | sample 1779911 | NCBI WGS metagenome assembly OZSS01 (sample SAMEA2603589, study PRJEB24840) | metagenome | biome: Water; feature: Photic zone; material: Seawater sample | place: Mediterranean Sea | collected 2013-11-12 | depth 10 m | reverse complement strand
GTTGTAACCCTAACCATTTATTCCCATGGAGCTCCGCTTGGAACCCCTGCGGACCCGTCTAATGAATTCCCTGCTCGTCCGGAATGGTACTTTCTCTTTTTATTCCAACTCCTTAAGTATGTTCCGGCATTTTGGGGTGCAGTGATCATCCCTGTCTTCCTCGTCCTGTGGATGTTTTTGCAACCCTTTATCGGGAAGAGTAAAGTGGGGCATAATTTCAATGTAGGATTTTGGTGGGCACTGATTGCAGGCTCGGTATTTTTAACCTTTTTGGCCGTATCGGAAGATCAAGCCAATATTAAGCACGGGGCTGCCATAGAAGAAGCAAAATGGCAAGCGGACCGTGTCATTGAAATTGCCAATGCCGACGGCATTCCACCTACGGGTGCCGTTTCCCTACTGCGGGAGGACTTTCAAAACAAAGGTCGCCGCCTTTTTGCCTCACATTGTTCGAGCTGCCACCGATACAATGGACATGACGGGCGGGGGTTTCCCGTAGATGACACCCCGTCAGCTGCGGATCTAGCTGGATTTGCCAGTGTTGAATGGATCACCGAATTACTCGACTATGATCATTATGTATCCGAGAAATACTTTGGAGGCACCAAGTTCAAGGATGGGACGATGGCCCGTAAGGTACTGGCCAAGTATACGGAGGAGGGAAAGAAGCCTCTCCCTGAAATAGCCAAGCTTCTCGCAGACGGTGCAGAATTACCTTACGAAGAAAAGTTGGATGAGGACACCCGGGAAGAACTTCTTTCGCTTTATTATAACGATGATCTGAAATTTGAGGATGGCAGGGCCTGCATTGAATGCCATGACATTGATTCCGAGGATGAAGGTTCCGCTCCCGATCTGACCGGATACGGATCACGTGAATGGCTAATCGCTTTTATTGAAAACCCCGAAGACAAGCGCTTCTATGGTAAGAAAAATGACCGCATGCCCTGCTATGGAAGAGATGGTAAACTTAAGGATGAGGAGATCGCAATCTTAGTGGATTGGATAAGATCCCAGCCTGCCGATTTCTGATTGCATAACCGTCTTCTTCGAGGCTAGCCTCTAGGCCATGCCTGCATTTATCCTAAGAATAATTTTTATTCTTTCCCTTACTTCGGGGATAGTATGGTCGGCGGACAAAAACTCCCTTCCCCATATCATCCTGGTGATGTCTGATGATCATGGCTACGGAGACTGTGGATATACCGGACATCCCTTCGTTCAAACCCCCAATCTGGATGCGATGGCAAAAGCAGGAGTCGTATTCAACCGCTTTTATTCCAGTGCCCCGGTCTGCTCTCCCACCCGGGCAAGTGTATTGACCGGCAGGCATCCCTTTCGGGTCAATGTCCCGAATCATGGGCACTACCTCAGACCCCAGGAATCCACCATTGCCGAAAAGTTAAAAGAAGCCGGTTATGTCACTGGACACTTTGGAAAGTGGCACATTGGGTCCGTCCAACCAGACAGTCCAACTTCTCCCGGTGGTGCCGGTTTTGATGAATGGTTATCCGGTCTCAATTTTTTTGACAACAACCCCTACCTAAGCCGGAACGGTGAGTACGAACAAATCAAAGGAGCAGGAACAGTCATCACGATGGATGCCACCCTGGATTTTCTTGAAAAACAAAACGGCAAGGGAAAACCGATCTTCATCGTAACTTGGTTCCCCTCTCCCCATGGTCCCCATCTTGAAATCCCTCAATCCATTCCCAATGCTTCCACATTGTACAATGAACAAAGATTGGGAATGAAAGGATACCTTCGCGAAATTACTCTGATCGATCAACAGATTGGAAGACTACGCGAAAAATTAAGATCACTAAATATCGAACAAAACACCCTGCTTTTCTATTCGAGTGATAATGGTGGGCTTGACCAGAAAACCTCGGGTGGCAGAGCTAAAAAAGGGAGCATTTACGAAGGGGGCCTGCGAATTCCCGCCATACTTGAATGGCCTGCCAGGTTTTCACCAAAAGAAATTGATACCCCCTGCGTCTCATCTGATCTTTATCCCACTCTTCTTGGTATAGCCGAACTCAAAAGAGGAAAAGGTAATCCTCCACTGGATGGCACGGATATGATGCCGATTATTTCCGGAAAAAAGAATAAACGGGCAGCCATTGGATTCTGGCATGGATTCAGAAACGGCCAATCGACATGGAACGATCGAATCATTAAAGCCCTCCTAGATGCAAAGACCGCAGGTAAGCCAAATCCGCATCCCGAAAGAATTCTTAAAAATGTAAATGAATTCGAATCATTCGATCAAAAGAATCTCATTGGACATGCCGCGTGGAATGCATGGCCCTGGAAACTTCACCGAATTCAAACACCAAAGGAAACCCGCTTTGAATTATATAACTTGGAAACAGACCCGATGGAATCGGATGATCTTCTCAAAAAACAAAACAAAAGAGTGAATATGATGAAATCTGCCCTCGAAAAATGGCAAAAATCCGTTTTGGATAGTTGGTCAGGTCGGGACTATTCAAAAAAATATTAAAAAATAAAAAAATATTTGTTTCATAAACCACTGATAATCAACAAATCTAAAAAGAAATGAAAAAAAATATTAAAAAAAATGCATTTCTTTTGAACGTTTTGTAGAAACCTTCCGTCTCAACCAATGACATCAGTCAGTTTGTTTCAGTTTAGTTTGTGTTTCAAAAGCCCAAGAACGCCGCAGAAGTGCGGCGTTTTTGTTTGCCCTTTTTTTTGGCTACTTTGCGGCTTGGTTCTGCCCCAAATCACTCATGCTTCCAAGACTGTTGAACTACATGCAAGTCTGGAGTCTAAGCTAACTGCTGTCGAACAGATCAAGGCAAGCTTTGGTAAATACTCAATTGAATCACCCAAGCATATCGACACGCGCAGCGGTTCTAAGTTCCAACATATAAAATTGGTAAAAGATAAAGAATTGGGAAGTGCTTTCGCCTTTTCCCTCCGAAAAGACATCGACGGTGATCGGAATAAAGTATGGCCCACAGGTAGGGAAAGGCAAAGAATTGAAATTAAAGGCTACCAGCGTTCACCCGAACCGATGAAAGCCATTTCATCAGAAACTCATCAAGTCAAATGGTACCTTAAGATCGAGAAGTCCTTTCAAATTAACAAAGAGTTCTGTCATTTCTTTCAATTGAAAGCCGTAGGATCAAAGAATATTGATGATCCGGTTTTAACCTTTTCAGGGGTTACAGATCACGGGAAGCCTCAACTACAACTCCAGTGGTGGTCTGAGGTTGATGAGGGGAGAGTCTTTCTTGCTGACTGGGAAAACTGCAAAGGCAAATGGTTAATTTGTGAATGCAAGACTAACTATGCAAAAAGCGGATCCATTCTTTTTTCCATTCGTTCCCTCGATAGTACATTGAATATCAAAAAAGAATTAAAGAATGTGCAAACCTGGCGGGATGGATTTGAATTTGTACGCCCGAAATGGGGTATTTATCGCAGTTTAGCCAAGGAAAAAAAGAAGTTGAACCCACAGGATCAAATTTGGATGAACCATTTCTCGATCCGGAAATTTTAATCCTCCGTCATCTACCCTAAGCTTGCCCTCAAGGAATAACCAATAAATGATGGATCTTCAATGAACGATCCGAGAGCAGGTCAAGCCACTGTACATTCCGTGAGACCATGGGGAGATATTTATATGGTTGCCCGCAATCAAAAATGTTCAGTTGATCTTACCGAAGTCAAACCCGGAGAACGGGCAAGCCTGCACTCCCATGCGATCAGGCACGAGCTTTTTCACTTTCTGGATGATGGAGGTGTTTTGGAAATTGATGGGCAGCTTTTTTATCCCAAAGCTCATGAGGAATTTATGATCAACCCAGGGCAAAAACATCGGTTTTGGGCAGAAGATAGAATTTTCAAGATGTTGGTCGTCAGCTTTGGCGAATGGAAAGCAGAGGATCAGATCAGACACGAAGATGATTATGGCCGGCAGGGTGAACCCTTAAAACTGTAATGCCCAAGCCACGCATAGCCATTACCATGGGTGATCCCGCGGGGATTGGTCCCGAGATTTGCCTCGACCTGTTAAATGACCCTAAAATTTCCGATCTATGCTCTCCCATTGTGTTTGGTGATTCCTCTGTGCTTCAATCTTGTGCTGACAAGACAAATAAATCTTTTGATCATATTGAGATTTCAGAGAATCAAATCGAAGATACCTCAAAGAATGGAATTTTTGATCTGGGTCTGATGAATTTAGATGAACTGAACCCCGGTACTGCTGATGCGAATACCGGCCGTGCGACTTATGGCTATGTGACCTCAGCGATCGATGCCTGTTTGAGGAACAAAGTAGATGCAGTGGTTACCTGCCCGGCAAATAAGGAAGCCTTACAGGCAGGAGGGGTAAGCCAGCCCGGGCATACTGAAATCTTCGCTGAACTTACCAGCACGGAGAAGTTCTGCATGGCATTTTTCTCCGATGAAATCAGTTGCAGCCTGGTGACCGTGCACTGCGGATACTCTGAAGTCCCTGCCCTTCTCTCCGTCGACAGGATTTACGATGTCATCTCACTCACAAGACAGGCTCATCAAAAACTACTCGGTCGTGAACCAAGACTTGCGGTTTGCGGACTTAACCCACACGGCGGTGAAAACGGATTATTTGGAAATCAGGAAGAAGAAAAGCTCATCATTCCCGCGATTGAAAAAGCCAGAATCGAGGGAATGGAACTACTTGGTCCCCTCCCCCCCGATACTGCCTTTACCCCAAGTATTCGGAAGTCAATTGATGCCTATATATGCATGTATCATGATCAGGGTCTCATTCCCGTGAAGGCACTTGCATTTGAGGAAGCCGTCAATGTAACCCTCGGTCTTCCCATTATCCGTACCTCGGTGGATCATGGAACCGCTCTCGATATTGCGTGGCAGGGAAAAGCCGATCCCAGCAGTTTGAAATCCGCAGTCAGGTTAGCTGTCAGGATGTCTTCATAATCACGCATTTGTAAAATGAAGGAGGCAAAAGAGCCCATTACCGCCTATCACTGGATCGTGGTGATCATTGCCTCCCTCGGCTGGCTCTTCGACTGTATGGACCAGCGACTGTTTGCCCTCTCCCGGGAATCGGCGATCGCATCCCTTCTTGGCTCTGATGCCACTCCTGAGGCAATCAAAAGCGGTCTGATGACGGCAACCACCTGGATGATTCTTGGCTGGGCAACCGGTGGTATTATCTTTGGGATTCTCTCCGACAGATGGGGGCGCGTAAAAACCATGGCTACCACCTTACTCTTATATTCCATATTCACCGGACTCTCCGGGTTTTCGCAGGGAATCTTTGATTTTATGGTCTACCGTTTCTTGGTTGGACTGGGAGTGGGTGGTATGTTTGGAGCAGCCACCACATTGGTTGCGGAATCGGTTCCATCCCAGCTGCGTGCACCCGCCCTGGGTGCCCTGCAGGCTCTGGCCACGGTTGGGAACATGATGGGGTCCGGCATTTCCCTTTTTGTACCTCCCGGCTCACCCGATGGATTATTTGGGTACGAGGGATGGCGATCCCTCTTCTTCTTCGGGATTACCCCGGCCGTTTTGGTGGTGCCGATGGTCCTACTCCTCAAAGAACCCACGGCCTGGTTAAACCTTAGAAACGAAAAAAAAGAAATCCGAAAAAAATGCAAAAAGTGGATCGATGGCTGAGATGTTCGGGCATCCGACCTGGCGAAAAAATGCCATCATTGGGCTCCTGCTTGGAGTTTCCGGAATGATCGGACTTTGGGGAATCGGATTCTTTTCCCCGGAACTTATCTCTGAGGCTTTAAAGGGGGAAAAGCAGGAGGTCATTGATCAAGTACGCGGTCGGGGAACCATCCTTTTTGATATCGGTGCATTCCTTGGGATGAGCGCATTTACCTTCGTGGCGGCCCTGGTTAGCCGGCGCATGGCATTTCTGGTCTTTCTAATTCTTTCCATGGCGGCCACCATTTTTGTTTTCAACAGCCTTAACTCTGCAAGCGATGCCTACTGGATGCTTCCCATGATGGGTTTCGCTCAGCTATCCCTTTTTGCCGGCTATTCCATTTACTTCCCCGAGCTCTTCCCTACCCGACTACGGGGAACCGGAGTCGGTTTCTGCTACAACACGGTACGATATCTTGCCGCCCCCGCCCCCATTCTTCTGGCCTATTTGTCGACCACCCTCAGCTTCCGCGAAGGAGCCAGCCTGATGGCTTGTGTCTACGTACTTGGAATAGTTGCATTAATTTGGGCACCCGAAACCAAAGACAAAGAACTACCCGAGTAAGACCAAGACTTCATCATAAATCTCAACGCCTAGCATTAATTAGGATAATGGAGATATAATTTGAATTAATTCTTGTAATTAAGTAAAGATATAGCTTAAGTTAGCAATAGACCAAATTAAGATTCATCTTAGCTCATTTTCTTATGCCTTGTTCTTACAGGATCAATCTCAAAGTAATCTTTCTTTTTATAAGTTGGATTTCAATCTTAGGTGAGGTTAAATCGTCTGTAACAAAACCCAGTGAAATAGCAGTTCAAAGTCGGGGCATGTACATAGGTAAGCCTACTTTTCGCGCCGTCTTTGTCGATGAGGGGCCGAACATTGACGGTAACCTGAATGATGAAGTTTGGCAACGAGCTATGCCCGCTGGTGATTTACTTAAAACCTTCCCGGAAGATAATGCTTCAGGTACGCAAGCAACGGAATTTCGGATTGTTTACGACAAGGAAAATCTGTACATCGGAATTTGGTGTTTTCAGGATAACCCTGCTGATATCACCGCCAATGCTGGAAATTTAGCGGATGCCGGGAATGACGATCATGCACTTGTAATCCTGGATACTTTTCGTGACCAGAGAAATGCTTATGCCTTCATCGTTACACCCAATAGTCTAAGAGCTGACTTACTCCTTGGCGATCAGGGAAGAATGCAAAACATGGATTGGGATACAATCTGGGATGCCAAGTGTGGTATTCATAATTGGGGATGGGGTGCGGAAATTATGATTCCATTTAAATCGATTTCCTTTGACGAAGATTCATCCACTTGGGGCATCAATTTAAGAAGAGTAATCAAAAAAAATGGAGAAGTTCAGGATTGGGCAAATGCCCGCTCAGGAGTAGATCCAGCAAACCCTGCACAGGCTGGCACTATTACCGGACTGAAAAACCTGAAACAGGGCCTTGGCTTGGATGTGCTTCCTTTCGTAACTGGAACTTACACGGATGACCGAACCACGGGAAATAATGAATTCAAAGCTGATGGCGGGCTTGATTTGCGTTACAGAATCAATGCCAAGACCACCGCATACCTAAGTATCAATACTGACTTTGCTGATGTCGAAGCCGATGTCCGACAATTCAATTTTACCCGATTCAATCAATCCTTTCCTGAAAAAAGGGATTTCTTTCTAGAGGACGCAGGAATGTTTCATTTCCCATCCGATGGACTGAGTCCTTACTACAGTCGCAAGATTGGCTTAAGTGAAACAGGACAAATCGTACCCATTCACCTTGCGGCTAAAATTACGAGCAACCAAAAGAATTACAATTTCGGACTTATGGATGTGTTAATTGACTCACCGGAAGGAGAACGAAATGTTTTTGTCGGAAGAGTCCGCAAAAATCTCGAAAATGGATCCACCATCGGGTTACTCTCAACTTTTGGAGATCCCCGTTCCAATGAAGACGGTTACAGTGTGGGTGCGGATTATCAATTCATCAATGGTGAGTTCATGGGTGACAAATCATTGGGGACCAAGGTATGGGTTCTTGGAACCGCGAACGAAGCCCAAACCGATTCGGAAGCTAAGATTTCCTATGGTGTAGAAACCATTTTTAAAGGTCGTGAACTTACTCTGGTAGGAGCATATTCCGAAGTGCCCGAAAACTTTAATCCTCCCTTAGGTTATGTGATGCGGGACGATTACAGAAAATACCGTTTTGCAGCATCTTATGTTCCACGGCATGAAGATGTGGAGTGGCTTAATGTAAGTATACATGATTATGACCTGGAGATATACACGGACACCGGAAACACGCTTTCGGATATAACACATACAATCACTCCGATTGAATTCATTTTAGAATCGGGAGACAACCTCGGTTATGAGATTGCCCATAAACTGGATCGCCCCACTGAAACCTTTACCATCTTTGACACCTCGCTCCCCGCAGGAGAATACGAGGGGTTTTATCATAGGTTTTTCTTCAACTCTCATTCCAAACGAAAAGTAGTAAGCAGACTTTCATACCTATACAACGACGGTTTTCTTGCTCCCGGACAAAGATATGAAGCTGCTTTGGACTATCTCCCCATGAAAGAATTTATGATCGGAGTTGGCTACACATCCACGATTTTAAACTGGGACCATGCACCCAAAACAGAACTAAATGTAGTTACCGGAACCTCCAGAATTAACTTCAACCCAGACTTGTCGATCAACAACCTCCTACAATATGACAATTTCAGTAAATCACTGGGAATAAACAGCAGACTTCAATGGGAATACAAACCAGGCGCCAGATTTTATTTTGTGGTCAATCAGACTTACCTTGATGAAAGAACAGGACTCACACTTCAAGGACTTGGTACAGCGGTAAAACTGGGCGGTATCTTCCGTTTTTAAGAGTTTTAAATCGTAAATCACAAAGTATCTTTTTCATGATTGGCCTTAGGTTGATCATATTTCCCAGTACTTTACAGGAAATTAAAAGCTTTCCGATTGTACTTAAGGGAAACGAGGATTAGGTTCCGTTCCCTTATGCATCTGCTGGAGGAAATTACGGTAATCGCCACGGTCAGTGTGATTGTGACCCTACTTTTGGGTCGTTTGAAACTTCCGGTCGTTGCCGGTCTGGTTCTATCCGGAGCACTTGTAGGACCTAAGGCCCTGTCTCTGGCTCACGATCCTGAAGCGATTGAAGTCATTGCTGAAGTCGGAGTCATTTTTCTTCTTTTTACGATTGGTCTGGAATTTTCCTTATCCCGGCTGAAAAATATTTTCCGCCAGGTCGCCCTCGGAGGACTCTTACAGGTGGGTGTCACCACTCTGGTCACTTCCCTCATATGCCTGAGCATGGATCTCAGTGTTCCAGAAGCCATTGTCTATGGCTTTGTCTTTGCCCTCTCCAGCACCGCCCTCGTACTTCGAACCCTTGGCGAACGGGGAGAATTGGACGCACCTCATGGCCGCTTTATTGTGGGTACACTCATTTTTCAGGATTTATGCATCGTACCCATGGTTTTGATTGTTCCTCTTTTAATCAACGGGCTGGATAAACCCGAAACCTGGCAGGCTATTATGTTCGCACTGGCAAAAGCAACCTTGGTCGTGGTCTTACTCTTCGCAACCTCCCGGAAGGTCATCCCCCATCTTTTTCGCTGGGTAAATGCCAGCCGGAGTAATGAAGTGTTCATCCTCACCGTTCTCTGTTTGTGTATTGGAACGGCATACCTGACTTCCTTAACCGGGCTTTCGCTCGCATTGGGAGCATTTCTGGCGGGAATGATTGTGGCGGACACGGATTTCCGACATCGGGCAATGGGCGACATTCTTCCCCTGCGTGATGTGTTCGTTAGTTTCTTCTTTGTTTCCCTGGGTATGTTTTTTGATTTCCATCTGCTTACAGAAAAACCGATGGAAGTAGGTTTGTTGCTTATTGCCTTTATTGGCGGCAAAGGTTTTATCGCAATCTTGGCGGCCTCGTTCATGCGTTTTCCACCCAGAGCCGCCTGGCTTGCAGGAGTTGGCCTTGCTCAGTTCGGAGAGTTTGGATTTATCATCCTGCAATTGGCAATCCAGGAAGGCGTGGTTGTTGAATCTGAAATTGGAACCCTTCTAAATGCAGGCATTCTCAGCATGTTCCTTACTCCACTACTGGTATACAAAGCACCCCACTTTACAGCGGGAGAACGGGCACTTGACCCACTGGCCAAACTACTGCGGGCGAGAAGTGCCGAAGAACTGGAAGATCGAACTGTGGGTCACGGCGATCATGTTGTCGTCAT
>OZSS01001703.1_pt1 | contig 10002 bp, 18 predicted proteins | sample 1779911 | NCBI WGS metagenome assembly OZSS01 (sample SAMEA2603589, study PRJEB24840) | metagenome | biome: Water; feature: Photic zone; material: Seawater sample | place: Mediterranean Sea | collected 2013-11-12 | depth 10 m | reverse complement strand
AAAGCGTATGGCCGGTCGCTACGGCGGCAAGAAAATCACCACCCGCGGCCTGACCATCCTCAAGGTGGACAGCGAGCGCAACCTGCTGGTGGTGAAAGGGTCGGTCCCCGGCAAGCCGGGCGCCCTGCTGAACATCCGACCCGCCCTGCGGGTGGGTGCCAAGCCCGCCAAAGGAGGACAGTGATGGCTGACTGCGTGATTCGCGACTGGCAGGGAAAGGAAGCCGGCAAGGCGACCCTCGACCTGAAAGTGGCCAAGGAGACCACGGCCAACGATCTGATGCATCGTGCGGTTCTGCGCCAGCAGGCCCACAGCCGTCAGGGAACCGCTTCCACCCTCACCCGATCCGAGGTGCGTGGTGGTGGCCGCAAGCCCTACAAGCAGAAAGGAACAGGCCGGGCCCGTCAGGGTTCAATCCGGACTCCTCTGCGCCCCGGCGGCGGCATCGTCTTCGGACCGAAGCCCCGCACCTACAACCTTGCGATGAACCGCAAGGAACGTCGTCTGGCCCTGCGCACCGCGCTCATGGCCCGCGTTGAAGACGTAACGGTGGTGAAGGACTTCGGCACGAGCCTCGAAGCCCCCAAGACCAAGGAGATCACGGACGCCCTCGGCCGGCTTGGCATCGCTGCCGACGCCAAGGTGCTGATCGTGCTCACCGAGCCTTCCGATGTGGTGCGCCGCTCCGTGCGCAACCTCGAAAAGGTGAAGCTGATCGCCGCCAATCAGCTCAACGTCTTCGATCTGCTCCACGCCAACGCCTTGGTGCTCGGCGAGGACGCCCTTGCAACCATCCAGGAGGTCTACGGCGATGACTGAGCGTTTCCAGGGCCGCCTGGCTGACGTGATCCGTCGGCCGCTGATCACCGAGAAGGCCACCCGGGCCCTCGAGTTCAACCAGTACACCTTCGAGGTGGACCACCGCGCCGCAAAACCTGACATCAAGGCCGCCATTGAGCAGCTCTTCGATGTGAAGGTGACCGGCATCAGCACCATGAATCCCCCCCGTCGCACGCGTCGGATGGGTCGCTTCGCCGGCCGTCGTGCCCAGGTGAAGAAAGCCGTGGTGCGCCTGGCGGAGGGCAACTCGATCCAACTCTTCCCTGAGTCCTGAGGGGTCTGAATCGTCATGGCAATCCGTAACTTCCGCCCCTACACCCCCGGTACCAGAACCCGGGTGGTCACCGACTTCAGCGAAGTCACCGGCCGCAAGCCGGAACGGTCCCTGGTGGTGTCCAAACACCGCCGCAAGGGCCGCAACAACCGTGGTGTGATCACCTGCCGCCATCGCGGTGGCGGTCACAAACGGCTGTACCGCGTGGTGGACTTCCGCCGTAACAAGCACGGCATCACCGCCAAGGTGGCTGCCATCCACTACGACCCCCATCGCAACGCCCGTCTGGCGCTGCTCTTCTACGCCGACGGCGAGAAGCGCTACATCCTTGCCCCGGCAGGGGTTCAGGTGGGGCAGACCGTGGTCTCCGGACCCGACGCTCCGATCGAGAACGGCAACGCCATGCCGCTGTCGGCCGTGCCCCTGGGTTCCAGCGTTCACTGCGTTGAGCTCTATGCCGGCCGCGGTGGACAGATGGTGCGCACCGCCGGCGCCAGCGCTCAGGTGATGGCCAAAGAAGGTGACTACGTCGCCCTCAAGCTGCCATCCACCGAGGTGCGCTTGGTCCGCCGCGAGTGCTACGCCACCCTCGGCGAAGTGGGCAACTCTGAAGTTCGCAACACCAGCCTGGGCAAGGCCGGTCGTCGCCGCTGGCTGGGGCGTCGCCCCCAGGTTCGAGGCAGTGTGATGAACCCCTGCGACCACCCCCACGGTGGTGGTGAGGGTCGGGCACCGATTGGCCGCTCCGGCCCGGTGACCCCTTGGGGCAAACCCGCCCTCGGTCTCAAGACCCGCAAGCGGAACAAGCCCAGCAACCGATACGTGCTCCGGAAGCGTCGCAAGACCTCCAAGCGGAGCCGTGGCGGACGCGATTCCTGATGCCAACCATCGTTTTGCCGCTTGCTTAAACCGCTATGGGACGTTCACTCAAAAAAGGTCCGTTTATTGCCGACAGCCTGCTTCGCAAGGTTGAAAGGCAGAACGACGCCGATGACAAGTCCGTGATCAAAACCTGGTCTCGGGCCTCCACAATCCTGCCGATGATGATCGGCCACACCATTGCCGTTCACAACGGCAAGACCCACGTGCCCGTGTTCATCACCGAGCAGATGGTGGGTCACAAGCTGGGGGAGTTCGCTCCCACCCGCACCTTCAAGGGCCACATCAAAGACAAGAAAGGAGGCCGCTGACGCCATGACCACGTCATCCACCACGGCTCCCACCGCCCAGGCCCACGGACGCTTCATCCGAGGCTCCGTGTCGAAGGTGCGCCGTGTTCTCGATCAGATCCGGGGTCGCACCTACCGCGACGCCCTGATCATGCTCGAGTTCATGCCCTACCGCTCCACCGGACCGATCACCAAGGTGCTCAGGTCCGCTGTGGCGAATGCTGAGCACAACCTCGGCCTTGATCCCGCCTCCCTGGTGATCTCCAGTGCCAGTGCCGACATGGGCCCTGCCATGAAGCGCTACCGCCCCCGGGCTCAGGGTCGCGCTTACCAGATCAAAAAGCAGACCTGCCACATCAGCATTGCTGTGGCGGCTCAGCCCGATTCCTGACCCCCGAGGACTCTGACCCAATGGGACACAAGATCAACCCAACCGGTCTGCGCCTGGGGATCACCCAGGAACACCGGTCACGCTGGTACGCCTCCAGCAAAAGTTATCCGGCCCTCCTTCAGGAGGATGATCGGATCCGCAAGTTCATCCACAAGAAATACGGTTCCGCAGGCATCAGTGATGTGCTGATCGCCCGCAAGGCCGATCAGCTCGAGGTGGAGCTCAAAACCGCGCGCCCCGGCGTGCTCGTGGGCCGCCAGGGCAGCGGGATCGAGGAACTCCGTTCCGGAATCCAGAAGACGGTCGGTGATCGGAGCCGCCAGGTTCGGATCAACGTTGTCGAAGTGGAGCGCGTCGACGGCGACGCCTTCCTGCTGGCTGAGTACATCGCCCAGCAACTGGAAAAACGTGTGGCCTTCCGCCGCACCATCCGCATGGCCGTCCAGCGCGCCCAACGCGCTGGTGTTCTCGGCCTGAAGATCCAGGTGTCCGGCCGCCTCAACGGCGCCGAGATCGCCCGGACCGAGTGGACCCGAGAAGGTCGCGTTCCCCTGCACACCCTGCGGGCGGACATCGATTACGCCACCAAGGTGGCCAGCACGACCTACGGCGTGCTGGGCATCAAGGTGTGGGTCTTCAAGGGTGAAGTGCTGGGCGACGAAGCCCCGCAGATGCCGGTGGGGGCTTCCCCTCGCCGCCGGGCCAGCCGTCGGCCCCAACAGTTCGAAGACCGCTCCAACGAGGGTTGAACAGGAGGCCTGAACCATGCTGAGTCCAAAACGCGTCAAATTCCGGAAAATGCAGCGAGGCCGCATGCGCGGCGTCGCCACCCGGGGCAACACCATCGCCTTCGGTGAATTCGCACTGCAGGCCCAGGAATGCGGCTGGATCACCTCGCGCCAGATCGAGGCCAGCCGTCGCGCCATGACCCGCTACGTCAAGCGTGGCGGCAAGATCTGGATCCGGATCTTCCCGGACAAATCGATCACCATGCGCGCCGCCGAAACCCGGATGGGTTCCGGTAAGGGCAACCCAGAATTCTGGGTGGCGGTGATCAAGCCAGGTCGCATCCTCTTTGAGATGGGCGGTGCCGAAATCACCCCCGAAATCGCCAAGGAGGCTATGCGTCTGGCGCAGTACAAGCTGCCCGTGAAGACCAAGTTCATCGCTCTTGATGAACAGCAGAAGCAATCGGCTGCGGAAGCACCGGCTGCTGCTGAAGCCGTCAACGTGGAGTCCTGACCATGGCCCGTCCCAACGCCGCTGAGGTCCGCCAGCTGTCCGATGCGGACATCACTGAACAGATCGATGGTCTTCGCCGCGAACTGTTTCAGCTCCGCTTCCAGCAGGCCACCCGCCAGCTGGCCAACACGCACCGTTTCAAAGAGGTCCGCATCAAGCTGGCCCAGCTGATGACGGTGCAATCGGAGCGTCAGCGCTCCGCCGCGTCCTGATCCCCCTCTCTGTACCCATGGCAGTCAAGGAAAGGGTCGGCACCGTCGTCAGCGACAAGATGGAAAAAACGGTGGTGGTGGCGGTGGAAAGCCGCTTCCCCCACCCCATCTATCAAAAGACGGTCAGCCGCACCACCCGCTACAAAGCCCACGACGAAGACAACTCCTGTCGCGTCGGGGACCGTGTGCGCATCACGGAAACCCGACCGATGAGCCGGCACAAGCGCTGGGCCATCGCCGAGGTGCTGAGCCACAGCCCGAAGGCTGACAAATCAGCCAAGAGTGCTGCTCCCGCCACCGAGGCTGCGGCCGAGGAGGTGAGCGAATGATCCAGCAGGAGAGTTATCTGAGCGTTGCTGACAACAGTGGCGCCAAGCGCATCCAGTGCATTCGTGTGCTGGGCACCAACCGTCGCTACGCCCATGTGGGCGATGTGATCGTCGCCGCCGTCAAGGACGCCATGCCCAACATGGGCGTCAAGAAGTCCGATGTGGTGAAAGCCGTGGTGGTTCGCACCAAGGCAACCCTCCGCCGCGACACCGGCAACTCCATTCGGTTCGACGACAACGCAGCGGTGATCATCAACGCTGACAACAACCCCAAAGGCACCCGCGTCTTCGGACCGGTGGCCCGTGAATTGCGCGAGCGCAACTTCACGAAAATCGTGTCCCTCGCTCCGGAGGTGATCTGACCATGGCCACCGCAACCAGCAAGGCCAAGCCCAGCGATCGCATCAAGATGCGCATCCGCAAAGGCGACACCGTTCAGGTGATCGCCGGTAAGGACAAGGGCAAAACCGGCGAGGTGCTCCGCACCCTGCCCAACGAGAACCGCGTGATCGTGGAGGGCGTCAACATGCGCACCCGCCACGAGAAGCCCACCCAGGAAGGTGAGACCGGACGCATCGTCAATGAGGAAGCATCCCTGCATGCCTCCAACGTGATGCTCTATTCCACCGCCAAGAAGGTGGCGAGCCGCGTCGAGATCGTCGTCGAAAAGGACGGCAGCAAGAAGCGCAAGCTCAAGAAAACCGGTGAAGTCCTCGACTGAACCCGACTTCTGACCAAGCCCAGAAGCACCCCACACCCCCCATGTCACTCAAGAAGCGCTTCAGGGAGACCATTCAGCCCAAGCTGCAGAAGGATCTCTCCCTCACCAACATCCACGAAGTCCCCAAGGTGGTGAAAGTCACCGTCAACCGGGGCCTCGGCGAAGCCGCCGCCAACGCCAAGTCCCTCGAGGCCTCGGTGAACGAGCTGGCACAGATCACCGGTCAGAAAGTGGTCGTCACCCGTGCCAAGAAGGCCATCGCCGCCTTCAAAATTCGCCAGGGCATGCCGATCGGTTGTGCCGTCACCCTGCGCGGTGACCGGATGTATGCGTTCCTGGAGCGCCTGATCAACCTGGCGCTGCCCCGCATCCGCGACTTCCGCGGGGTGAGCCCGAAGAGCTTTGACGGGCGCGGCAACTACACCCTGGGGGTGCGGGAGCAGATCATTTTTCCTGAGATCTCCTTCGACAAGATCGATGCCATCCGTGGCATGGACATCACCATCGTGACCACCGCCCGTTCAGACGAAGAGGGCCGGGCCCTCCTCCGCGAGATGGGAATGCCGTTCCAGAGCAACTGAGCCCTCCCCGTCGACACCTATGGCCAACCACGACCCCATTTCCGACATGCTCACCCGCATTCGCAATGCGAGTGAGAAGCGTCACGAGACCACCAAGATCCCTGCATCCCGCATGACCCGCAGCATCGCCAAGGTGCTGCAGCAGGAGGGCTTCATCTCCGAGATCAGCGAACAGGGCGAAGGCGTGCGCACCGAACTGGTGCTCTCCCTCAAGTACAGCGGCAAGCACCGGCTGCCCACCATCCGCTCCATGCAGCGGGTGAGCAAGCCAGGTCTGCGCATCTACAAGAACACCCGTGGCCTGCCCAAGGTCCTCGGCGGTCTTGGCGTTGCAATCATCTCCACCTCCAAGGGTGTGATGAGTGATCGCGATGCCCGCCGCGAGGGCGTCGGGGGCGAGGTGCTCTGTTACGTCTACTGATCCGGAGCTCAACCATGTCACGCATCGGCAAAAATCCTGTTCCCGTACCCGACAAGGTGACCGTCTCCCTCGACGGCCTCACCGTGAAGGTCAAGGGACCGAAGGGCGAACTGGAACGCACCCTTCCTGACGGCGTCAGCGTCAGCCAAGACAACAACTGCATCGTGGTGGCTCCATCCACCAGCAAGCGCTTCTCCCGCGAACGCCACGGCCTGTGCCGCACCCTCGTCGCCAACATGATCGAGGGCGTCAACAACGGCTACAGCAAGAGCCTCGAAATTGTGGGCGTGGGTTCGAGGGCCCAGGTCAAAGGCAAGACCCTGGTGGTCAGCGCCGGCTACAGCCACCCCGTTGAAATGGAGCCGCCTGAGGGCATCACCTTCAAGGTGGAAAACAACACCAAGGTGATCGTCTCCGGAATCGACAAGGAACTGGTGGGCAACGAGGCCGCCAAAGTCCGCGCCATTCGCCCGCCCGAGCCTTACAAAGGCAAGGGCATCAAGTACGAGGGCGAGCGCATCCTGCGCAAGGCGGGCAAGTCCGGCAAGAAATAAGCCTTGTCCTGACGTTCCTCTCCCTTACCCACCATGTCCAAACTGTCCCGCAAACAGCAGACGCAGAAACGCCACCGGCGTCTGCGTCGCCACCTCACCGGCACCTCCGACCGTCCGCGGCTGGCGGTGTTCCGCTCCAACAATCACATCTACGCCCAGGTCATCGACGACGACGCTCAGAGCACCCTGTGCTCGGCCTCGACCGTTGACAAAGAGCTGCGTGCCGGCCTTGAGGCCAACGGCGGCAGCTGTGATGCATCCGTCGCCGTTGGCGAACTGGTCGCCAAGCGCGCCATCGCCAAGGGGATCCAAAGCGTGGTCTTCGACCGTGGCGGCAACCTGTACCACGGCCGGATCAAGGCCTTAGCCGATGCCGCCCGGGAAGCGGGCCTTCAGTTCTGATTCCTGCTTACCCATGACAGATTCCTCTCCCCAGTCCAACCCCAACGCGGTGCCAGGCGCCGCCGATGTCCCCGCAGCCGCGGAGGGCCAGCAACAGGAGCAGCGTCGCGGCGGTGGCCGCGGTGAGCGTGGTGACCGCCGTGGCGGACGCCGCGGTGATCGACGCAATCAGGAGCGCGACTCCGAATGGCAGGAGCGCGTGGTGCAGATCCGCCGCGTCTCCAAGACCGTCAAGGGCGGCAAGAAGATGAGCTTCCGGGCCATCGTCGTTGTCGGCAACGAGAAAGGCCAAGTCGGCGTCGGTGTCGGCAAGGCCGGTGATGTGATCGGTGCTGTCCGCAAGGGCGTCGCCGATGGCAAGAAGCACCTGGTCAAGGTGCCGCTCACCCGTCACAACTCGATCCCGACCCTCTCCAATGGCCGTGACGGTGCCGCCAGCGTGCTGATCCGTCCCGCCGCCCCCGGTACCGGTGTGATTGCGGGCGGCTCGATCCGCACCGTGCTCGAGCTTGCCGGCATCAAGAATGTCCTGGCCAAGCGTCTGGGCAGCAAGACCCCCCTCAACAACGCCCGGGCTGCCATGGTGGCCCTGTCGCTTCTCCGCACCCACAAGGAGACGGCCAAGGAACGGGGAATCTCCCTCGAACAGATCTACTCCTGATTCGCGATGACGACTCTCCGACTCGATTCCCTCAAAGCCAACAAGGGCGCCCGTCGCCGCAAACTGCGCAAGGGCCGTGGCATCGCCGCCGGCCAGGGCGCCAGCTGCGGCTTCGGCATGCGTGGCCAGAAATCCCGCTCCGGCCGTCCCACCCGCCCAGGTTTCGAGGGTGGCCAGATGCCGCTCTACCGCCGGGTGCCGAAGCTCAAGCACTTCCCCCTGGTCAACCCCAAGCACTTCACGGTGCTCAATGTTTCGGCTCTCAACAGCCTGAAGGACGGCAGCACCGTGAACATGGATTCCCTCGTCAAGGAAGGAATCGTCACCAGTCCGAAGCATCCGTTGAAGATCCTCGGCAACGGTGATCTGACGGCCAAGAAGCTGACGGTTCAAGCCGCTGCCTTCACCGCCTCAGCCCGCACCAAAATCGAAGCCGCCGGCGGCAGCTGCGAAACCCTGGACTGATCCGGCCGGGTTCACCGTCCGTCAGCCCTAAGGTCTGAGCCGCCCGCTGGAAGTCATTCCACGGGCGGCTTTGCTGCATTCAGCCCACCCCATTCCTCCTGTCCATGCTCGTCAGTCGGGGCCGCAATCCCAACGCCGCCGAAGTCATCAGCCAGCTGATCGGCAACTCGGGCCTGCGCAATCGAGTGCTCACCACCCTGAGCCTGTTGCTGCTGGTGCGTCTCGGCATCTACATCCCCATCCCAGGGATCGACCGCGAGGCCTTTGCCAGCTTCATCGAGCAGGGCGGCTCCCTGCTGGGTTTCCTCGACATCTTCACCGGCGGGGGCATCTCGACCCTCGGTGTGTTCGCGCTTGGAATCCTGCCGTTCATCAACGCTTCGATCATCCTGCAGCTCCTGACGGCATCCCTGCCACAGCTGGAGGATCTGCAGAAGAACGAAGGGGAAGCCGGTCGGCGCAAGATTGCCCAGATCACGCGCTATGTCGCCTTGGGCTGGGGCCTGATCCAGAGCGTCGTCTTCGCGATGATCCTGCGCCAGTACGCCCTGGAAGGGATCAGCGAGGTGGTGTTCGTGGTCCAGACCGCACTGTGTCTGGTCACCGGATCAATGGTGGTGATGTGGTTGAGCGAGGTGATCACCGAACGGGGCATCGGCCAGGGGGCATCGCTGGTGATCTTCCTGAACATTGTGGGAACCCTGCCCCGCACCCTCGGCGCCACGATCGAGGCAGCTCAGACCGGTGACCGCAACACCGTTCTGGGCATCGTCGTGCTGGTGCTGGTCTTCCTCGTCACCATCGTTGGCATCATCTTTGTGCAGGAGGGTGCACGGCGCATCCCCATCGTCAGTGCCAAACGTCAGGTCGGGGGTGCCGGTGTCGGGGTTCTGCCCACCCGTCAGAGCTATCTGCCGTTGAAGCTCAATGCCGGCGGCGTCATGCCGATCATTTTCGCTTCAGCGGTGATCTTCCTCCCGGTCACGATTGCCAACTTCACCAAGAACGAGTGGTTGATCCGGGGAGCCAGCCTGCTGAATCCTGGCGCCGCCAACCCATGGCCCTATGCCCTGGCCTTCTTTGCTCTGATCCTCGGATTCGCCTACTTCTACGCATCACTGACCGTGAACCCAACCGATATCGCCTCCAATTTGAAAAAGGGCGGCGTTGCGATCCCGGGGGTGCGTCCTGGCAGTGCCACCGCCACCTATCTCTCCGGTGTTCAGAACCGGCTCACCCTCCTGGGCGGCCTGTTCTTGGGAAGCGTCGCGATCATCCCCGCAGCGGTGGAGCGCGCCACCAATGTGCAGACCTTCCAGGGCCTGGGTGCCACCTCACTGCTGATCCTCGTGGGTGTGGCCATCGACACCGCCAAACAGGTGCAGACCTACGTGATCTCCCAGCGCTACGAAGGCCTGGTGCGTCAGTGATCAACAGCGGCGGCAAGCCCCTGTTTCCTTTTTTGTTCTCCATCCGCACACACCAATGAAATCCCGTCTCCTCTTCCTTGGCCCCCCTGGAGCAGGAAAGGGCACCCAGGCAGCGCGCCTGTGCGACGCCAACGGCATGAGCCACCTCTCCACCGGTGATCTGTTGCGATCTGAGGTCGCAGCCGGCACAGCCCTGGGCCAAGAGGCCGAAGCGGTGATGAACCGTGGGGAACTGGTCAGCGATGCCCTGGTGCTGGCGATCGTGGAAAGCCAGTTGAAGGGATTGTCCAGCGGAGGCTGGCTCCTGGAC
>OZSS01001701.1_pt1 | contig 10004 bp, 8 predicted proteins | sample 1779911 | NCBI WGS metagenome assembly OZSS01 (sample SAMEA2603589, study PRJEB24840) | metagenome | biome: Water; feature: Photic zone; material: Seawater sample | place: Mediterranean Sea | collected 2013-11-12 | depth 10 m | reverse complement strand
ATCAAGTATTGTTTGATATGCTAAAGTTGGATAAACAGCTGTTGCTCCAAAACCAATTAAACATGCTATTTGGTGAGTGTCTCTAGCAGAAGAAGTTGTAACTATAATATTTGCATCTGATCTTAAGCCAAGTTTAACTAAGTGTTGATGAACTGCACCAACAGCCAATAAGGCATTTATTGGTAAAAAACCTTTATCTGGCAAATCTTCAATTAAATGAATTATTGAAGATCCAGATTTAACAGCTTTTTCAACATCCTTTTGTAATTTTTTAACTGCAGATTTAAGGCTTGTGCTTTCAGCAAAAACTAAATTGACTTCAGCTGAATTGAAATAAGGATTAGTTATAATTGAATTAAGTTTTCTATAAGACAATACTGGCGATGTTGTCACAAGTCTTTTTGCATGCTCTGGTGTCTCTTCATAAATATTTAATTCAGGCCCATAACATGTTTCCAAGGTCATGACAGCTGCTTCTCTTAAAGAATCAATTGGAGGATTTGTAACTTGAGCAAATTGCTGTCTAAAAAAATCATACAGTTGTCTATGCATTTTGCTCATTACTGCAAGAGCAGTATCATCACCCATAGAACCAGTGCCCTCTTGAGAATCAATAGCTAGTGGCTTAAGAACCGATGTTCGTTCTTCTTTAAACAATAAAAATAGCTTTGAAGATTGAAGAAATTTAGATGCTTCAAATTTTTTTCAGACCAGGCCCTTCGTACGAATCTAAGCTAGATTCTATGTAGATGGCGTTCTCTTTTAGCCATTTTCTATATGGATATTTTTGCTTTAAGTCTTCATCTATAGAGTATTCATCATATATTTTCCCCTTGGAAGTATCTATTGCAAGCATTCCTCCAGGTGCCACTCTTCCTTTTTGGACAATATCAGATTCATTGACAGGATTTACACCCGTTTCAGATGCAATTGTAATTATGTTGTCTTTATCTAATTGAAATCTTGCAGGTCTTAATCCGTTTCTATCAAGAACACATAGTGCCCATTTTCCATCCGCCATAACAATACCTGCTGGTCCATCCCATGGCTCCATATGCATAGAGTTATATTCATGGAATCCTCTAACATCAGGATCCAAAGTTTGGATATTTTGCCATGCAGGAGGAAGCACCATTCTTATTGCTCTAAAAATGTCTACTCCGCCTTTTACTAAAAGCTCAATCATATTATCTAGCGATGAGGAATCAGAACCAGTTTCGTTTACAAGCTGCTTGAATTTTTGAATTTTTGGTATTAAAGGTGTTTTGAATTTTGAGGATCTAGCTTTTACCCAATTTCTATTTCCTCTAATAGCATTTATTTCACCATTATGTGCTAATAATCTAAACGGTTGAGCTAAATGCCATCTTGGACTTGTATTAGTTGAAAATCTTTGATGAAAAACACAGGTTGAAGCCCGAAAGCTTTCTTGATTAAGATCAAAATAAAATTCTTTAATAGCATTTGGCAACATTAAACCTTTATAAACTATTGTTTTTGATGACATGCTGCATATGTATAATTTTTCATCATCCATATATATTTCTTCAAGATATTTTCTAGCTTGGATTAAACCTGTCTCAAAGACATCTTGATTAAAGTCCTTTTCATTCGGTTTAATAAACAATTGAAAAATATTTGGCATGCAGCTGTAAGCAATTTCACCTAGGATTTTCTCATTTACTGGTACTTTACGATAAGCTGCAAGAACTAAGTTTTCTGACTTAAGAATTTTTTTAATCTTAGGCAAAAGATATGAAATATCTTGATTATAAAAAATTTGGCTGATTGCAAAATGCTCACCAATATCAATATTTTTTTCTTTTAAAAGGCTATCAGAAAAGAATTGATGATCAATGTCAAAAAGAAGTCCACATCCATCACCAGTTTTACCATCAGAGCCCACTCCACCCCTGTGGGTCATGCTAACTAAAGCATTGATGGAATTAGTAATAACTTTATGAGATTTTACCCCATTAATATTTGCAATTAAGCCAAATCCGCAGTTATCTTTAAATTCTTCTTTTTTTATTAATCCGGGCATATTTTTGAGTGTGTTCTGTAATTATATCACAAAATCATTTCATTTAATTATAAAAAGTGTCATACTTCGTCATACACAGCACACAATTTAATATGAATAATAAAAATAAGCAATATAAGATTGAGAAAGGAGTCTTACTATTCACTCAACCAAGATCTCCATATTTTTATGGCAAGTTAAGAGTGAATGGTAAATATATTACAAAATCATTTGCTCCTGTCGAAGATTATGATGCTGCACTAGAAATGCTTTATAAGTGGAGAGAAGAAATATTTGGAGAAAATAAAAATAAATTCAATATTGGTTCTTCCTCCAATACCACAAACTTCAGGGATGAATATCTATCTCACGAAAAGCTTGATAACGATTTCCAGTTTCTTGACGTTGGGAGATTTGACCCTGCGAAAAAAACAGCTGAAGAAAGAAAGATTAGCTTTGTTGAAATTTATGGTGAGTATAATCAAGTTCAGGCCTCAAATCAGGCACACAGATGCTTAGATTGTGGTAATCCATATTGTGAATGGAAGTGCCCTGTTCATAATTTTATACCTGACTGGTTAAAACTCGTTAATGAAGGAAATATTATTGAAGCAGCAGAGCTATGCCATTCAACTAATAGTTTGCCTGAGGTTTGTGGGAGAGTGTGTCCACAAGATAGATTATGTGAGGGTGCATGTACATTAAATGATGGTTTTGGGGCAGTTACAATTGGATCAACAGAAAAATATATTACTGAAAAAGCATTTGAAATGGGATGGAAACCAGATATGTCTCATAGAGAATGGACTGATAAGAAAGTTGCAATAATTGGAGCTGGTCCCGCAGGAATTGCATGTGCAGATGTGTTAACAAGGTCAGGAGTTCACAGTCATGTTTATGATAAAAATGAAGAAATTGGTGGCCTTCTTACATTTGGAATTCCTGAATTTAAATTAGAAAAATCTGTAGTTAAAAGAAGAAGAAAAATTCTTGAAGAAATGGGTGTTCAATTCAACCTTGGTAAAGAAATAGGAAACGATATTCCTTTCAAAAAAATATACGATAGTTACGATGCAGTATTTTTGGCTATGGGTACTTATACCTCTCTTCAAGGTGGTTTTAATGGAGAAAAATTACCTCAAGTTTATAAAGCAATTGATTATTTAATTTCAAATACAAAGAATTTACTGGGATTGAAACAAAAAAAAGAAGATTACATTAATTTGAAAGGTAAAAACGTTATTGTTCTTGGTGGAGGTGATACAGCCATGGACTGCAATAGAACTGCAATAAGGCAGGGAGCTAGTTCCGTTAAATGTTTATATAGAAGAGATGAGTCGAATATGCCTGGTTCTAGGAGAGAGGTTCAAAATGCTAAAGAGGAAGGTGTTGAGTTTGAGTTTAATATTCAACCAATTGACATAGTCGGTGATGATAAAGTTGAGGGTGTCAAAATTGTAAAGACACAATTAGGTGAGCCTGATCAAAATGGGAGAAGAGTACCAATACCAATACCAGGTTCAGAAACTATATATGAAGCTGATGCAGTTGTGGTTGCATTCGGGTTCAGAGCAAGTCCCTCAGATTGGTTTGGTGACTTTGATATCAATACACAAAAAAATGGACTTGTCATCGCTGAAGAACATCAAGAATACAAATTTCAAACATCAAATAAAAAGATTTTCTCCGGTGGAGATATGGTAAGAGGATCTGATTTAGTAGTCACAGCCATCTGGGAAGGACGTGAGGCAGCAAAAAGTATAATAGAATATGTTTCATGAAAACTTCAGATTCAATATTTTTGAGAGCTCTCAATAAAGAATCTCTAAAAATACCTCCAATTTGGTACATGAGGCAGGCAGGCAGATATATGCCTGAATACAGAGCTGTTAGAAGAAAATTCAAAAATTTCTTAGACATGTGTAAAAATCCAGAGGTATGTTGTGAACTCGCACTTCAACCAATAAATGCATTCAATTTAGATGCATCAATTCTATTCTCTGACATATTAACAATACCAGATGCTTTTGGTTTAGGAGTAGAATTTTTAGAAGGCGAAGGACCGGTATTTAATAATCCAATTAAAACATCAAAAGATATAACCAATCTTCCTGAGTTTAATCCTGAAGATTTGTCCTATGTTTACAAAGCTGTATTTAATATTAAAAGCGCTCTTCCATCAAATATCCCTCTTATAGGATTTTGTGGTAGTCCATGGACTTTGGCAGCGTATTCAATAGAAGGTAAATCCTCTAAAGACTTTAATTACACTAGAAATTTTATACAGCAAAACAAAGATAGCGCTCATCTTTTTTTAGAAAAGTTAACAAATGCTTGTTTTCAATACTTAAAAAAACAAGTTCATGCAGGAGCAGATGTAATACAAATATTTGATTCATGGGCTAATCTGTTAAATGAGGAAGAATACAATCTTTATTCCATGTGCTATATCAAAAAACTTATTGCACTTTTGAAAGAGGATGAAGAAACATCAAAGATACCAATTATTTTATTTGCAAGAGATCCAAGTTTTAGCACAAACAAAATGACAGAATCAAATTCAGACTGTCTTAGTCTTTTCTGGAACATTGATAAGATAGATAAATCATATCTGCAAGGAAAAGTTGCACTTCAAGGCAACCTAAACCCAAAAATTCTTCTTGAAGATGATAATCTTATCAAGGCAGAGTTAAATAAAGTACTTAATATATTCTCTAATTATCCAGGCTATATATTTAATTTGGGGCATGGAATCACGCCAGATATAAATCCAGATAAAATTAAATTCATTACAGAGCTAATAAGGTCTCAATAAAAATTTACTTTTTTTCAGGCCAAAGTCTAATCAAACCCTCTTGAGCACAAGAAGCAACTAGCTTACCTGACTTAGAAAATATAGAACCTCTTGAAAAGCCTCTAGCATTTCTAGTAATAGGACTATCTATTGAATACAAAAACCAATCATTTAAATCAAGTTTTTTATGGAACCATATTGCATGATCCAAACTAGCATTTTGAAGATTTTTGGTTAAAAAATTCACGCCAACAGAATTATTGGCTGCTGCTATTAAGCCCATGTCTGATATATATAAAAGAAATGCTTGTTGGATAACCTGATCATTTGGAATTATGCCTTTTGGTTTAATCCAAGTATTTTTATATGGCGGCATTCTCTTTGGTTCAAAGTAATCTTGAATTTCAACCGGCCTCATTTCAATTTCTCTTTGCTTCAAAAACATAGGCATATCTTTGCTATCAATATTAAGCTTTTTAAGTATTATTTCTCTAATTTCTATTTCATCTTTTAGCTCTTCTGGAGAAGGAACATCTGGAATTGAAATTTCATGCACTAAACCGTCCTCGTCTTTTTGGAACGAGATAGAGCAGCTGAATATAGCTTCTCCATCTTGCAAGGCTTTTACATTTCTTGTAGTAAAACTCTTGCCGTTCCTTATTCTGTCAACGGTAAATATGATTGGTTTATCCATATTACCAGGTCTTAGAAAATAAGAATGAAAGGAGTGAGCATAATGTTCTTCATCAATTGTTTTGTATGCAGCAATCAACGTTTGAGCCATTACCTGTCCACCAAATACTCTTCCCCACCCAACATTCTTGCCAGTCCAGCTATAAATATCTCTATCTACTTTATTTAATCTAAAGAGGCTTAAAGATTTTTCTATGGTGTTTTTTTCTTCGGTCATTATATGTTTTTAGCAATAAATTATTTTAAGCTGAGCTCTAATTATAGTGGTTTATCTTACATGGTATGTAAAAAAACTAGAACTTTCATATTTCAAAAAGTATGATGTCATACCTAACTCAATTAATATTAAATAATGACTGTTAATAAAAGCATTGAATTGGCTCTAAAACCAAACGAAAAAATAGAGGTATCTGACATTTTCAAAATTGATACAAAGATTTCAGTTAAGCGATTTAAAGAAAAAACAGAATGGGTTCCAGAAATTGATGAAGGTTACATTTTTGACAAAGAAACAACATTATCAATTTTAGCAGGCTTTAGTCATAACAGAAGAGTAATGATTCAAGGCTTTCATGGAACAGGTAAATCTACTCATATAGAACAAATTGCTGCACGCTTGAACTGGCCTTGTGTAAGAATTAATTTAGATAGTCATATAAGCAGAATAGATTTGCTTGGTAAGGATGCAATAAAACTTAAGGACGGAAAACAAATAACTGAATTTCAAGAGGGCTTGCTCCCATGGTCTATACAAAATCCAGTTGCGCTTGTTTTTGATGAATATGATGCAGGAAGACCAGATGTAATGTTTGTAATACAAAGAATCCTTGAGGTAGAAGGTAAGTTAACGCTACTTGATCAAAATAAAGTAATTGAGCCTCACCCCTCTTTTAGATTATTTGCTACTACTAATACTGTAGGTCTTGGTGATGTGACTGGCTTGTACCACGGAACACAACAAATTAATCAGGGTCAAATGGATAGATGGCATATCTTATCTACCTTAAATTATCTTGATGTTGATCAAGAACTTAAAGTAATTTTATCTAAAGTTGGAGATATGAAAACAATTAAACATCAGGAGGTCATTAAAAATATGATTAAACTTGCAAATCTAACAAGAAATGGTTTTGCTAATGGAGATATATCAAAAAGAATGCCATTCCCAGAACAAGCTCCAGCAGCAATATTTTTTGATGGAAATACTGTTATATCATGGCATTGGTCTGTAGGACTTGTTTCTTGAGTATCTTCTCCATGATCTCCTCCAATCCAAAGACCACCCAGCACACCAGTTTCTGGATTAGCAAAAACTGCAGGACTACTAACTATTCTTGATTCATGAGGACTATCAATTGGTATTTCAATAACGTCTATTCTAAAGAGGGCAGTTCTATTATCTCCAGCTATATCTCCGATACACTCTTTCATTTCTTCTTCATCTCTTACACTGGCAGTACCTGAGTTATAAATAATTATTTTATTATTCTCAGTTGGGCCTTCCACAACAGAATGGGTATGTGAGCCTCTGCAAGTTTGCACTGCAGCAACTTGAATTGGATTTTCAAGATCTGTAATATCAAAAATTCTAATACCCCTAAACCTATCCGGACTAGCATCTCTCGAAACACCTTGTAAACCACAATCAAGCCTGCTTCTTGTTTGCTCAACTGACATTATTAATATATTCCCGACTATTGATACATCACCCTGTCCTCCAGGACAAACTATTGATGATATTAAGCTTGGCACTCCATTTTTATTTATCTTGAACATATTAAAACCATGATAATTTCCGGCCACCAATAAGTTATCTCTAAAAGCCATATCGGTATTCGCAAAATCCAAGATAGGAGATTTTAATGCTCTTGATTTTTCTATAGTTGTTAACTCCTTTTCTTCGTCAAGATCTATAGTAGGATCCTCAACTCCTTTTTGAGCAAGGTCCTCTGAATCATAAAAACCAGTAGGTTTCTTTAATGAAACAATTAATTCAAGATTTAAGATAGCCTCATCAGCAATATATAAACCTGGAGAGAGTCCAGCCCTTGGATCATCTGATAGATTTACAGCAATAGAATTCATTCTTTCAATTTCTACACCTTGATCATTTATAAGATCGGATACGAACTCATTTAGAAGTGGTTCATATGCTGATCCAGGATATTTCTTTAATTCATCAACCATTTCTAATGCACCGTCATGATGTGCAATCATAAGCTGAAGAAATAATCTATCAAAGTCAGTAGCATTTGAATTTTTTAGCTTTTTAAGCTGAGCATCACTTGCCATTCCAGACATTTTGATATGCATATCATGGTTATGTTTCGATTTATGATGCATTTCACCTTTTGATTTTAGCCAAGATTCCATAAAATCTATTTCGTCTACTTGGGAAATATTAATGCGATTAGCTAAATCAAGAATTATTTTGTTATTAGTTCTTTTAGTAGCAAGTTTCGACATTAATATAGCTTGCTTATGATGAATAATCATTCCTTGTAAGAATTTAATATCAGCTAAAGTATATGATGTGCCTGCAATATTAGAAGCTAATTCAGCATCAAGTATTTTTGATTTTTCCCCTGGGGCTCCTGGTTGAATAATAGGCGCAGTATTTGCCGATAATTGAAATACAAATGTTAATAGAAATATAATTGTATAATTACTTCTTATCTTCATTCTTAATCTCAATAGACTCACCTTCAATAATATTATTGGATTCTTTGTTACCAAATCTATTAATTCTGTTAGTCCTATCTAATTGTTTCCTTGAGGCTTTTACTTTTCCTAGGTTAAAAAAAATAAATAAGGACATTATGGCTAGGGCACCAAATATAATTGTATTCACAAACTATCTGCTTCTCATTTTAGCTATCAATCTTAGTATCTCTAGATAAAGCCAAATAAGAGTAACCATTAGAGAGAAAGCACCATACCATTCCATATACTTTGGCATACCTTTTTCAGCACCTTCTTCAATAAAGTCAAAGTCTAGAACAAGAGATAAGGATGCAAAACAAACGATACCTATAGAAAGCCCAATACTCATTAAAGATCCGTTTGTTGGAGATAGTAGACTTATACCAGAGCCAAAAAACCCCATTATAAAACTAACCAGATAAAGCAAGAAAATACCACCAATGCCTGCAACCACCATTAACTTAAAATTTTCAGTTGGTTTTATTAACCCACTCTTATAGCACATTAACAATGAAGCCAGTATTCCAAAAGTTAAGCCAATTGCTTGAATTGCTATACCATCAAACATACTTTCATACATTAATGTAATCCCGCCAAGGAAAATGCCTTGAGCCAAAGCATATAAAGGTGCAGTCGATCTTGCCTTTGATGGATTTCTAAAAATAGTCACTAATGCTAAAATGAAACCAACAATCGCAGCAGGCCAGATTAAAGTAGGAATATTCCACCCTATAAAAGCACCAGAAAAACATAAAGCAAGCAGAATACCTGTTTTATTAACAGCACCATCAAGAGTCATTTTTTCATCAAGAGTAGTGCTGTATGATGCTGAATCAAAGCCTCTACTAAATGCTGGATTGGTAGATCTTCCAAATCTATTAATAGCTGAGTGTCTGGACATATTTTTTCTCCTTAATTTTTTTAAAGATATATTAAATAGGTATGGCCGCTAATATAAATTTAAACCCAGTTATTGGCTTTTAGTTTAGAAAGAGCACAACTAAGTTAGATAGCTTCAGGAATTTTATCAAAAGCTTCTAGCGGTTTTTTTAGTTCAGTCCAATCGCATTCAAAATCATCAGGAGCATGCTCATATTCAAGCAGCCCAAGAGCTTCAAATTTTGGACGAACTTTTTCAGTTAAAAGTCCTATTCTTGAGAGATTAGGTATCACTCTTGAGAATAAGAAATTTCTGAACATATCAAAAGTTGCAGTATTTAATTGAAATTCTCTTGCTTCATCAGGGGACATCCCTAAAAATCTTTGTTCTGATTTGGTATTTATTAACCTCTCTCTGGAAATAACACAAGCCTCATATGCAAACTCAGCTCTGTCTTCAATTTCCTCTTGAGAAAGAGTTTTAATATAGTCCTCAAGATAATTAATTCCAAAAGTAACATGTCTAGCTTCATCTCTAACTACATAATGCAGCAATTGTTTTAATAGAGGATCTTTAGTTATAGTCTTTAACATTTGGAAGGCAGCTAGAGCTAAGCCTTCAATGATTATTTGCATACCAATAAATTTTAAGTCCCAGCGCTCATCTGTAAGAATTTTATCGAGTAAAGTTTTTAGAGCAGGATTTATTGGATAATGAATACCTATTTTTTCTTGAAGATATCTATTGAAAACTTCAACATGCCTAGCTTCATCAAATGTTTGTGATGCAGCGTATAGTTTTGCATTATAGGTAGGAGCACAGGATGCTAATTGTGAAGCAACTAAAAGCGCCCCTTGTTCACCATGCAAAAATTGACTCATTAATCCTGCAGTTGAGTGACGATCGAATAA
>OZSS01001698.1_pt1 | contig 10015 bp, 9 predicted proteins | sample 1779911 | NCBI WGS metagenome assembly OZSS01 (sample SAMEA2603589, study PRJEB24840) | metagenome | biome: Water; feature: Photic zone; material: Seawater sample | place: Mediterranean Sea | collected 2013-11-12 | depth 10 m | reverse complement strand
TTTTTCCCAATCACCCTCTTCTACTGGCACTTGCATGTTCAGCAACTCTTCGTCAGTTATGCCTTCAGCAAATTCACATTCACCAAGTTCTAAACTAGTAAATTCTTGTACAAGATCATCAGATATGACCTACAAAAAAATTATTATCCAAGAAGTCTACAAGACGCATTGCCTTAATTTGCTTTCTATGTTCAGGAAAAAGGTCTGCATTCACATGTGCATTGGTAAGAGAATAAAGGATGATAAACGAAAGAACGCCAATAGACTCATCTTGTAGTCGTTTATCTTTCGTTAACCAATTGGTTGGGCTGTTTTCCCAATCAGAATCCGTATGTAAAAATAAATTTTGATACCGAGAGATATGAATTAACAACATCAATGAAAAGCTGCCATCGTCTAGTTTATTAATGAGATCAATAACTTTTTCTTTTTTTGCTTCTAAGTTTGAATCCATAGTTTGATGGTATACCCAAAATGGGTCTTGGTTAACATAAATATAGCCTATAATCCTTATTGAATTTAAAAAAATTGGAAGTCATAATTATAATTATGAAAAGTAATTTAGCTAAGATCGCTCAGCAAAAGAAAATCAAATACTTCTTAATAAGTTTTGTTGATTTGTTTGGGATCCAACGTGCAAAATTGGTTCCTGCTCGCGCTATTTCTGATATGCAAAAAACCGGTGCTGGATTTGGTGGTTTTGCAACATACCTAGACCTTGATTTTGCATCTCCTGACATGTTTGCCGTTCCAGACCCTGAAAGTCTCATACAACTACCATGGCAACCAGATGTTGCTTGGTTGGCCAGTGATCTGGTTATTAACAATGCCCCTATGGATCAGTGCCCACGTGTCATTCTCAAAAAACAAATTAGCCAAATGACAGATCTCAATTTTAAAATGATGACGGGTGTAGAGTGTGAATTTTTTATACTTAATGAAGCTGGAACTGAGGTTGCTGATTCAAGGGATGATGCTCAAAAGCCTTGCTATGATGTGGCAGCATTGATGAGGCGCTATGATATTTTAAAAGAGATTTGTGACTCCATGATCAAGCTTGGGTGGAAGCCCTATCAAAATGATCATGAGGATGCCAATGGGCAGTATGAAATGAATTGGGACTACACTGACTCACTTATGACTGCAGATCGACATGTTTTTTTTAAATTTATGGTAAAATCTATTACTGAAAAACACGGATTAAGAGCAACATTTATGCCCAAGCCATTTGATGAATTAACCGGAAATGGTTGTCATGCACACGCATCTTTATGGGACTTAAAGAAGAAGCAAAATCATTTTCTTGATCAGAATAATGAGCTTGGATTATCCAAAATGGGCTACCACTTTATTGGTGGGATAATGAAATCTGTTGATTCATTTTCTGCTTGGTTCAATCCCTCATTAAATAGTTATGATCGTTTGAATGCGAGAACAACCAATTCAGGATCAACATATTCACCTACTGCTGTAACTTACTCAGGAAACAATCGAACACACATGATCAGAATACCGGATGCCGGAAGGATAGAATTTAGACCTGCTGATGGTGCAGTTAATCCCTATCTCTTGCAAGCTGGGCTGATTGCTATGGGATTGGATGGAATAAAAAATAAAAGAAATCCTGGCAAAAGGATAGATGTGAATATGTATTCACAAGGACATAAGTTAAAGAGAATTAAAAAGTTACCTCACTCTCTTATAGACTCACTTAATAAATTTAAAGCCAGTGAAGTTGTAAAAAAATCTATAGGCTCAAAAGTTGTCTCTCAATACATAAAACTTAAAAAAAGAGAAATTGCAGAACACAATAAAGTTAGCGATGAAAATAAAAAAAATTGGGAAAGAAAAAATATTATTGATTGCTAAATCTACTTTGTACCTAAAACGGTCGCCACTAAATGAATTCGATCTTCTTCACCACCATTGATGGCTGTGTGATACTTAGTATTATCGGTTAGATAAATATTTCCATCAGCAGGAATATGATGACCTGTATGCTCAATAAACATCCTGGCACCATAATTTGTTTTGATGGCAACGTGAATACGTTTCTCAGGATCACGATGCCAACTCAGAGTCGTTCTAGGAGGCATTTTAATAACTCTGCATCTTCCTACTTCAAAAAACTCATTAATTTTTTCATAGACAAATTTGAAGTAAGTATTGTTTAGTTTTGGATTGAATAATGTATATCTCGTTTCATCAATATATGGCTCACGTTCCATCTCCTCAAAAGAAGAATCAGGCTTTGTCCAATATTTTCCTCTTATATTACCCCCAAACCATTCATCCAATTCCTTTTCATCATAGTTCAAGCAGATTGCATTGGACTTCAACATACCTGGTTTTAAGTTTTCATTTTCAAAAGGTCTGATCTTTACAAGCTCAGATACTGCTTTGTTCAATTCATCAACATCAAAAGAGATATTTTCCAGTCTCTCAATATATTGGTTAATAGGCGTGTACATAATGTAGTTTTTAAAATTAGTATCTCATTAAATATAATATCTTAAATGTAGAAAGAAAGAAGTTCAGAAGGAGAATTGGGGCTAAAATTGTCGCAGTTTTGCGAAAAAAAACATTAAAATTGCTCAAAAATCGATTTTCTTAGCATTGTTTCCCTCTCAACGTTTTCATAGTATATGAATAGAAACAATGATCAATGAATTAGAAGTATATGACCTATAGAATCGATAATTTACAATATTGTAATTGGTCAGAAGAAATTTTTAAAATCAATAATGAAGCTGGTTTAAATGCAATTCATGTAACCATTGCTTATCATGAAGATTTTGATGAAGTAAAAAATAATGTAGAGCGGTGGAATACGTATTTTGAAGAATTTGATAATTTATTGATACATGGTAGAACGTACAAAGATATAGAAAAAGCAAAAGAGGAAAATAAAACTGCAGTTTTTTTTGGCTTTCAAAATTGCTCGCCCATTGAAGATGATATTGGTCTTGTTAAATCCGTACATGATCTGGGAGCAGTTTTTATGCAGCTCACCTACAATAATCAATCTCTACTCGCAACAGGTTGTTATGAAGATAACGATAGTGGTGTTACTCGAATGGGCAGAGAAGTTATTAAAGAAATGAATAGAGTTGGAGTCGTTGTGGATATGTCGCACTCAGCTGAGCAATCAACGCTAGATGCGATAAAAATTTCAGAAAAGCCCATTGCTATCACCCATGCCAATCCGTCCTTTTGGCATCCAGCTAGGAGAAACAAATCAAATGAAATATTAAAAGCACTTAGTCAGTCAAAAGGCATCATAGGTCTTTCACTCTATCCTCACCATCTTCTTGGAGGAACTAATTGCACTCTGAAAAGTTTTTGTGAAATGACTGCAAGGACTGTAGATCTAATGGGAATTGATCATGTAGGTATTGGATCAGATTTATGTCTTGATCAACCTGACTCTGTTGTTGAGTGGATGAGAAATGGGACTTGGACGAAAACTAAGGATTATGGAGAAGGGTCGAAAACTGATGCGGCATTTCCAAGACAGCCGGATTGGTTTAAAAATACTTTAGGGTTTAACAATCTTGAATCAGGCTTAAAAGAAGTTGGCTTTGATAATAAAGAAGTAGATGCAATATTAGGTGACAACTGGTTTAATTTTTATAGAGAGAATATTCATTAATGCATAATCAAATTAAGCACCGCGATCCTCATGAAGTCATGACACTTAAGCGATTAGGCTCCTTTCATCAAACAAAGCTATCTTTTCTGAGAAGTTTTGTGAGAGAATTTAAAAGTTGGACATTTAAATGTGATTTATTTGATCTTGATGAACAAGGTTTTGGAACTGCTGTTTATTCAGTAAATAAAGATAGTCGAACCTATTCATTGATTTGCTTTGCTAATGAGCTTGATGCTTCAGAAAGGTCCGACAGAGTAATTGCTACGAAGTGGGATGCAGCATTTGTTCTTCACGATGGAATACCAACAGAAAAAGATATTCAAAGATTAAAATTGAATGTTCCTAAGCAAGAAGTTGGCCGATGCAGTTATAAAGAGTTAACATTATCGAGAGCAAATAAGTCTGTAAGAATTTTTAATCATGTTGTTGAAAAACTATCAAAGGGAGTTCAACCTGATTTATCTTTGATAAAAAAAGTTGGCTACCTCTATAGAACCACAGCGGTTTATGGATCTGGCAAATTTGGATTAGCTGATCGATATAGAATTAAAGACCGTAAAGAAATTAATGGTCCTTTTCGACTTGAAATGATGTTGGTTTATTTAGTGCGTCAGTTTACTTTTGACCAAGTTAATCACATTGCTAAAAAGAAGAATCCTATATTGGCTGTCACACTTGATCTGTCAATAGCACGTAAACTTGGAATAGGAAATTCAACAGGACTTGGTATGGCTCCTTTTATTATTAATCATCCATCTCTGTTGCATCAGTGGATTTTTGCTAAAGAAGAAGCGTTAAAACAAATTAGAGAAATAAGTAAAGTTAAGGCAAGTGAATTAAATGTATTTAAGGAATGTCTCAAGCTTTCTAAAAATATGATTAGTACTTGGGAAACAGAAAGCGAGTATCAAATAAAAAAAATAAAAGATTTAAGGAATGATATTGAAAAATTTGAAAGTGAATATCTTCCAACCTTATCTGTAGATAAAGAGAATCTTTGGGATCATCTTTATACATGGATTGAAAAACATTTAAGTTTTGAAGGTATTGAATTTATCGTTTCGCTAATGATGGAACCTTACGACTCAATTATTAACCCTTTAATATCAAATATGAGTTCCAATGAAGATTTATATTTCAATATACCAACTTATAAAAAAGTAAGTGAATTAAAGAATATAATTTCTCGAGGTTACAAAGATATTATCGAGATTGATTTCTCAAAAAATGAGCCAAATGAAAAATTCTGGTTTATCTCAAAAAATAAAGAGGAGCCAAGGTTAGCAAACAGGTTTGATGACGAAGGATCTGAGTTGGAACAGCCTCTTGCCATCGCTCGTGATATAAATGATTTGTATTATCGTATTTTGGATGTTCCTGAAGACCAAATTTTGTCAGAGTTTTTAAGGAAAAATAGCGATTTAAGACATGTGGTAAGAAGATGCTTTATAGCTGAGAAGTTACCATATTCAGAAATTCAAGATAATTCGATCGGTTCAAATTTAATGCCCATTGATATGCTGAGATTAAAGTTATCTTTTTTTGGGGCACAAAAATTTGATCCTCGTTCTGATAAATGGTTGAGAATATGTATGTATCAAGGAGCTCCTCTGATGAATGAGATAGGTCAAACTAACGACAGATGGATCTATTCATAATTTCATGAGGTCTTCGAGTGAAATCATTACAGTTTCAAAAAGAGCTACTAAAGCTGCAGGATACTCATGGGGCGTAGCTGAAGAAGTTGGAAAAAATATTGATGTATTAGAATTAATAGGAATTGCTGGTATTGAAAATTTAAAATCCTATTTAAGCGTCATAAAAACTAAAACACCAATTGGTCCTAATGGCATAAAGTCCCAAAACAAAATAGATAATGAAAGTCTTTGCCCTATTCTGACAGGAGTCAGTCTGATAGATGATTTCAAAAATATAGAAATTTTAAAAGAAATTAATTTTTATAATGTTAACTTCCCTCTTCTTATGATCCCTTTCATAAGTAGACTTTCATTTCTTATTGGGAAAAGAGTCAGCATTGAGATTGACGATTACAAGTTTAAATTTAATTTAGACAAGTACATGTTTAGTAATAGTGATATTAATTCATTGATATTAGAAAATACAAAAAACGTTAAAATAGAAGTTATTGAAAATGAGGATTCGTTCTCTCAAGAGGTTTGGGATGAGTTGTATAAATTATCAACAGATACCTTTGTTGAAGAAAATGAAAAATTAAAGAGCACAGCTGCTGGAGCTGGTCTTGAAGATAATGATTAATTAAAGTTGAATTCCAACATTCTTTAATTGCAAATAGCTTTTTATAGCTTGCTGACCTTTTTCACGACTATAGCCAGATTGTTTATAACCACCAAAAGGAGTTGCGATACTTCCCGTAAACCAACTGTTCACATAAACTTGTCCGCCATTAAGCTTAGCTGCTGTTTTCGTTGCCATATCAACATCTTTAGTAAATACGCCCGCCGCTAAACCATAGTCTGTATCATTTGCAATATGAACTGCTTCTTCGTGATCTTCGTATTCCAGCACGGATAAGAATGGACCAAAAATTTCTTCTTGAGCAATGGTCATATCAGGCTTCACATCAGCATAAATTGTTGGCTCAAAGAAATATCCTTTACGATCAACTCGATGACCTCCAGATATTGCTGTCGCTCCAGCTTGTAAACCTGATCTTGCATAGTTTTCTACTTTTTGAAGTTGTTCTTCTGATATTACAGGTGTGAGATCAACGCCTTCCTCATTGCCTGGTCCAACTTTTATCGATTTGGCTAATTCTGATAGCTTATCTAATACCTCATCTTTTATAGATTTATGAACGATCATGCGTGACATTGCTGAACATATTTGTCCGGCTTGACTAAATATTCCAACTTTTGTTGCGTTAACAACTTTATCTATATCAGCGTCTGGCAAAACAACGGCAGCTGATTTACCACCTAGCTCTACTACTGCTGGCACAGCTCTTTCTGCAGCAGCATGAAGTATTGTCTTTCCCGTTTTCACAGAACCAGTGAATGTGATTTGAGCAACATCATCATGTGATGTCAATGCAGCTCCAGCTTCAACGCCGTATCCAGTTACTATATTAACAAGTCCCTTCGGTACGCCTGCATTGTGAATAGCCTGTGCAAAAAAAGAAGTGGTTGCTAGAGGAGTTAGCTCAGCTGGTTTTATAACTGTTGAATTTCCCGCGGCAAATGAACAGGCTAGAGAACGTGCCAACATTGAAATAGGAAAGTTCCAAGGCACAATATGACCTGAAACACCATAAGGTTCATACAAGGTATAATCCATGACCTGATTGTTCACTGGTATAGTTTGACCTTCAATTTTGTCAGTCAATCCACTGTAATAGTCAAAATAGTTTGCGGCGTCCAAAAACTCATACTCAGATGCACCTAGCAATTTTCCATTCTCTGCACATAGTAGTGCACCACCATCTTTGCTGATCTTTCTTAATTCATCTGCGATGCCGCGCATTAACTTTGCTCTCTCCATTGGATTCATATCGACAAGCACTCGTGACTCATAAGCTGATTTTGCTGCCGCAACAGCCAGGCCAATGTCATCTTTATTAGCAGCTGAAATTTCCCCTATAATTTCTTCTGTCGCAGGATTGACAACAGCAATAATTTCATTTCCTGTAGAGTCAATCCACTCTCCATTTATGTAATGTTCATATTTTTTCATTTTATACTTTGTAATATCTTGTTTTGGCTAATTAACGAACTTTATTATAATTTTTATCTGTAATTAATTTAGTTTAAATAACCCTAGATTCCCAACTATTTTTACCTTAGTCTGAAATCATGAGTGGAAAAAAGTCAGATTTTGTAAAATTTGAACAAGTTGACAAAAGTTATGACGGGAAAGAACTGGTAGTAAAAGGTCTAGACCTTGATATTGCTGAAGGGGAGTTTTTAACTTTATTAGGGCCTTCAGGTTCCGGTAAAACAACTACATTAATGATGCTTGCAGGCTTTGAGACGCCTACTAATGGAGAAATTTATTTTGATGGAAACCCAATCAATAACATACCTCCTCACAAAAGAGGCATTGGTATGGTTTTTCAAAACTACGCTCTTTTCCCTCACCTTTCAGTATTTGAAAATTTAGCATTTCCATTAAAGGTTAGAAAAATTGATAAGGCAGAAATAGAAGAGCGTATAAATAAGACCCTAAAAATGGTTTCACTAACGGGCTTTGAAAACAGAATGCCTGCTCAACTGTCTGGCGGTCAACAGCAACGTGTCGCTGTTGCGAGAGCATTGGTATTTGATCCTAAATTAGTTTTAATGGATGAACCTTTAGGTGCGTTAGACAAAAACTTGCGTGAGAGCATGCAATACGAATTAAAGCATATTCATGAAACATTGGGTGTTACGGTCGTATATGTTACACACGATCAAGGTGAAGCATTAACAATGTCAAACAGAATTGCCGTCTTTAATGATGGAAAGGTGCAGCAGCTTTCTGGTCCCAATGAATTATACGAGACACCAGTTAATTCTTTTGTTGCTGGCTTTATTGGGGAAAACAATACTTTTACTGGAACTGTAAAAGAACTAGCATCTGGTTCTGCAAAAGTTGAGACAAGTACAGGCGAGATAATATTAGCGAACCCAATAGCAGTATCCTCTGCTGGTGAAAAATCAAGGATTTCACTTCGACCTGAAAGGGTTAACATAAATCCGACTGAGCAAATTGAAAATCGATTTGAAGCTGAAATAAAAGAAATCATTTACCATGGAGATCATACAAGAGTACGTGTGAATTTGCTGGGCAATGATGATTTTATTCTTAAAGTTCCAAATGCGAGTAGTAATTCAAAGCTTAATCTTGGTGACAAAGTAAATTTAGGTTGGTCTTCTCAGGACTGTCGAGCACTAGATTACTAAACCTTTGATACTACATATAGATTCAATCCTAAAATATTGAAAAAATTTACCTTTTTTTGTTGCGTTTTTGTTAAAGCCCCTATGTAATATCTTCTTTATATAAAAAAAGGAGACGATTAATCATGTTAAGATTAACAAAAATAATGTCTTTGGCTGCTTTATTAGTGGCACCTACAATGGCTACAGCTGCGGAAGTAAATGTAGTATCTTGGGGTGGCGCTTATACGGAAAGTCAAAAACTCGGTTACGGGGACCCATATCAAGAGAAGAGTGGCGTTCAAGTAAACTGGATCGACTACAGTGGAGGTTTGAGTGAAATTAAAGCTCAAGTCGAGTCTGGAGCAATTACTTGGGACATCATCGATGTGTATGCACGTGATACAATTATCGGTTGTGACGAAGGATTGTTTGTAGAATTTGATTTCGACAATGACTTCCCAGCAGGTGTAAATGGTATGAAAGCAAGTGATGACTTCTTTGCTCCAATGCCAAGTGATTGTGCTGTGGGTAACATTCTTTACTCATGGAACTACGCTTACAACACTGATAACATAAATTTTGACGGAAGTTATCCTGATTCAATGGAAGACTTCTTCAATCCAAGCAAATATCCAGGAGTAAGATCTCTGTATAGCTCTGCAATGTCAAACCTTGAGTTTGCATTAGTTGCAGATGGTGTTCCAGGAGCTGACGTGTATGACTACATGGAAGAAAACGGAATCGATAGAGCTCTTGATAAGCTTTCAGAACTTTGTAACGACCCTAATGGTGGTTGCATATTCTGGTCAGCTGGTGCACAACCACCTGAGCAGTTAGTTTCTGGTGAAGCTATTATGGCTACTGGTTGGAACGGACGTCATTTCAACGCCATTGTGAACGAAGGTTCACCAATGAAAATGGTTTGGGATGGTCAAATTCTTGATTATGAGTACTTCGTACTTGTAAAAGGTGGTCCTAACCAAGCTGAAGCAATGGAAGCATTAAAATACTTCACAAGCTCTGAAGGATTGGCTGGAAGTGCAAAGCATATCGCTTACGCACCTTTCAGAATCTCATCTCTTGACATAATCATGGCTGATGAGCCTTGGTTTAATTCACCTCAAGCAGGTGCAGTTGAGATTATGCCTCACATGCCTACAGCTCCAGCAAACACTAAGAACTATGTTCTTATGAACCCAGAGTGGTACGCTGATAACAATACTGATATCAACGACGCATGGGAAGCTTGGAAAGCTAACTTATAAAAGACTAAAACTTGGGCAACCTATGGGTTGCCCAAGTCCTTTAAATTAAGTATCCTCATACTTAATGTCAGCAGAAATTAGAACATCAGATGGAGAGCTCCTCTCTGTAAAACTCAGAAAAGTTGAACGACGACGACGAACAACAGCCTTCTTATTGGCTGCGCCATTACTGTTTTTTATCGTTTTTGCCTATGTGATTC
>OZSS01001697.1_pt1 | contig 10017 bp, 6 predicted proteins | sample 1779911 | NCBI WGS metagenome assembly OZSS01 (sample SAMEA2603589, study PRJEB24840) | metagenome | biome: Water; feature: Photic zone; material: Seawater sample | place: Mediterranean Sea | collected 2013-11-12 | depth 10 m | reverse complement strand
GTAAACAACATAACATCGGTTTTCAGAAAAAGCTCACTCACTTCTTGCTCGGACTTGGACCCAACAAGCTCGACACAAGCAGACAATCCAATTCGATTAATTTCCTTTTCTAAAGCTTTCTTCAGGGGACCGCCCCCGACTATTTGCAATTTAAAATCCACTTTCTGTCTTTGATTCAATAATTCTAAAATTCGTAATAATAAGAAATAGCCTTTTTTTTCGACTAATCGACCAACGCATAAAAGCGATAATACTTTTGGATTAGAGAGATTAAAGGCCTTCCTCGTTGGCCAACTTGATAAACCCCTGCAAACAACAGTCACCCTGTCTTTGGCCAAGCCAAAATCATACAACCTATTAGCCGAGGAGTTGGAAGAGGTTCGTATCAATGATGCATGTTCAATTTTTTCCCTGAGAAGCCAATCACCGCCCTGGCGAAAAAGATCATAAGCATGGGCTCCCATTGAAAAGGGAACATCAATAAGTTTACTTACAGTGAAAGCAGCAGTAGCAGGCATGGTTGCCCAAACAGCATGTAAAATTTGAAAGTTTTTAGATTTGATATTTTGAGCTTCAACCAGAGCAAACCCTAAGCCCAAAAAAGTTTCATTCCAATTCTGCAGGTTTGGACAAGGTCGGTGCCAGAGTGCTAATAAAACTTCACGAAAAGACTGAGGTCGTTTGAATGCCCAATATGGCAACCAAAAGATTAGACTAAGTAGCTTTGAAAGTTGGAATTTCTCTATTTTGTGACCTTCCCAATTCTTATTGCCTCTCCAGATAGAAAATAAAGTGGGATTAAGTCCTAACTCAGAAATTGCCCGGAGTTCTCTTCTGACAAATGTCTCGGTAGATCGGGGGAAAGTTGCGTAGAAAAATGCTACTCTTTTTAGGCTGTCAGGTCCTGAGCCCATAAAGGGCAAAGCTTAGCTATTTGAAGAAAACTTTACAAACCTCGGACTGACTTCCTCTTTATTGGAACCCTTTGGTTTATTTGGATGACTGCCATTGCCGTTACTAGAGTTATGCCCTCGCATCTCAGCAGTTGTGGAAACTTCACCATCAATTACAGGATAGTAATCGAAGGCCAATTTTACTTCTTCAGCTGTGGATGTTTTTTGACCCTCAACCGTAATTTCCCCTTGAAAACTAGCAAGAGGATGGCGGATTCGATTTACTTTTACTTGCATTTCCAAAGTATCACCTGGCTTGCAGATCCTACGGCATTTCACTCCGTCACAAGAAGTAAAATAAATCGTGTTTGGGTTAACTTTTTGTTCAATGGCTTCATTTTCACCTTTGAGAAGGAAGAAGACACAAAGCTGTCCGAGCGCCTCGATCATTATGGATGCGGGAAAAACGGGGTTTTCCTTAAAATGCCCTTCTAGAAAATATTCATTTCCAGAAATCTTATAGCGGGCTGTTGCCGTGTCCCCTGCGATGGTGGCAGATTCAAGAAACATAAAAGGCTCTTTGTGAGGCATTAAGGAAGCAATTTCTTCAACCCGGTAAGTTTTCATACGTTTGGGAGGTTCCTCCCCTTTTGCTTTCGCATTTAAATAAGCTTTTACATCTCCAATAGTTCGGAGGTCCCGTAATTCCTCGTTATCAATACTTACCTCAAGTGTTTGCTCAACCAGCATGACCACTTCAAGCATGGTCAATGAATCCATCCCCAAATCTTCGTACATCCTTAGCGTATCATCACTGTCAGCAAGGATTTCTCTTTGCTCAGGTTCAAGGTGGCGGTCAATTATTCCCATAACAATAATCTCAACTTGAGAAATATCTTTGGATTTCCTAAAAGCCAGAGCTGCTTCAAAGGTACCGACGGGGCATCTCTTCAATAGTTCCTTGAGATCTTCTTCAACGGTGGGGTCCGGTTGTTTTGTCATCTTTAAATTGGGGAAGTTTTTGATCGTGACATCTCTTTGCATCAGTTATGAAAGAGACTTTGTAAGTAAGCATTATAATTTGATGGAAAAAGACAATTCAGGCAAACCAAAACCCACAATTCTCACCTGTGCGCAACCCACTGGGGTCTTAACTCTAGGAAATTATTTAGGTGCTGTACGGAATTGGTCTGAGATGCTCGATAACCATGATTGTTACTTTGGTATTGTCGACCTACATGCCATAACCACCCCTTCCGAGCCTGCCGTTCTTCGCCAAAATGTATTCCAATGTGTCGCCCAATACATCGCATGTGGACTGGATCCTCAGAAATGTCATCAATTTGTACAATCCCATGTCATGGGACATACTGAACTGACCTGGGTGCTCACCTGCATAACCCCCATTGGTGAGCTTCAACGAATGACCCAATTTAAGGATAAAGCAGCCAAACTCGGGTTCAAGGTTTCAGAAAATACCGAGGGAGATGATTTAAAATTTGAACATCAAGGTGCCCGGGCTCAAGCTTCCATCAACGCAGGATTGCTCTGCTATCCCGTGCTTATGGCTGCGGACATTCTATTGTATAATGCCAATCTTGTACCGGTCGGTGAAGACCAGCGCCAACACCTGGAACTCTGCCGCGACCTTGCCCAACGTTTTAATCACCAATACTCGGAAACCTTTGTCATTCCGGAACCCTACATTCCAAAACAAGGGGCCAAAATCATGTCATTGGCAGACCCTTCACGCAAAATGTCCAAATCCGACGACAATGAAAGGGCCACTCTTTACATCCTGGACGAACCCGATCGAATCCGCAAAAAAATTGCTTCTGCGGTCACCGACTCAGGATCTGAGATCAAAGCCACTCCTGAAAAATCAGGGGTCACCAACCTGCTTACCATTCACTCTGCATTATCCGGAAAATCAATTCCTGACTTGGAGGAACATTTTTCCGGCAAAGGCTACGGCGAACTCAAATCCGAACTCACCGAAATCATTGCTGAATCCCTCTCTCCCGTACGCACGAGGTATAAGGAATTGATTGAAGACAAATCCTACCTCAAATATGTGCTGGCCGAAGGAGCCGGGGCCGCCCAAAAACGAGCCTATAAAATTCTTTCAAAAGTTTACCGGAAAGTCGGATTCCCGGATCGCGAACGGAATTGAATACTCTTCAAAATCTTCATTTTTCGCTTGGTTCTTTTTGATATTTCGATCATGTAATTCCTTGGCGGATATTATTTTGTGATGGATTTTGAAGAACGAGATGACGAACAGGAAGGTTTGCCCAAATGGCCATTCCTTGCTTCCGCCCTTTTTATACTTAGCGGAGCTCTAGGCTTTGCCTATTATCACTACCACTTTTCCGGTCAGCTAGAAGTCTGGCAACTCCTTGTGTGCATTTTGGCATCAGGTACGGCATCGCTACTCATTTTCATGCCATTTCTTTTGGAACGCTCCCTGCAACTTTGTCTGCAAACAGCCAACCGCAAGGACGATGAACTGTTCCGTAAGGTATATTTTGATTTAAAAGAAGTTGGCAATAATCTCGAGACACTTGCCGTAAAAGTAGACAAAGTTCCCACCCTGGTTGACAAAATTGTCTCCGATTCCACCAAGGATCTCACCCAACTTGCTGAATTATCCGAAGCCCTTACCGAGACCAAAGAGGAACTCGCCCTCAAACTTTCAAACCTTGAGGAATTAGCCACGCAGGAACCGAAGCCCCCTGAACCGGATCCTGAAATTGCCCGGGCTCATCAATCGATTACCGCACTTGACAAATCCATCACCAACCTCTCCGCCCAACTTGCCGAGATCAGTGCACAGATCGAAAAACTCCCAACTGAATTTCCCGCCCCTATCATTCATTCGTTCCAAGAAGCCTCTTTGAAAGTTGAGGAAGAACAACCACCTGAAAAGGTTGATCCCAAGGAAAAGCCTTCACCTGATCCATCTTTGGAAGAAATCTTAAGCGAGGATGCTTTTTCTCCCGACCTTCTGGAAAATGAAACCCCGGATGATCCCGATGAAATCCTGTCGGAAATCCCATCGGCTGAATCAGAGCCTATCCTTGAAGAACTTGAAGATTTTATCGACGAGGAAAATTCCGGAGATGGTGCATCAGATGAAAAATTGGAAGAAGACAAAGAACTTGCCGATGAACCATCCGACGATGACTCCCCAGAAGAGCTGGAGGATGAAGACTCCGAGTCAACAGAACCAAGACTTGAGGAAGAAACTTTCGATGATCTCGAATTAGAAGAGCCAGAGGAAGAAGTATCCGAAAATTACGAAGGGGAAGATGAACCTGCTAAAGAAGTACCTGTAGATGAGGAACCTCCTCCCCTGGATGAACCTGCAGAACTGGACCTCGGTCTACCCGCCCCCGAAGAAACTCTTCGCAAAGTGGATGCCCTGCTTGCTGGGGAATCTACTGCCCCACCTCCCGTAAAGGAAGAGGAAGCCACCACCAGGAAAGCCCCCGTAGGCATGACCACGGTCATTGCCAAGGTTATGATCGGCATTGGTAACAAGCCCTATGTCCGCGGCGAAGGCCCGGGCTTGAGTTGGGAAGAAGGGTTGCCGATGAATTTCCTGGAGATTGGCAAGTGGGCCTGGTCTCCCTCGCGAAAAAATGCCTCGGTCACTATTCAAATTTACCGTAACGATGAAGATCCCGACAACTCCGGTAAACGCGAGATAAAGCCGGGCGAGAAATTCGAATTAACCCCTTATTTTGAATAAAATTTAAATTTATCAGCATCTCATCTGTTTCTCTCAAGGCATGATTAATTGACGCGTCGGTCGCTATGCTGCTTTCGAGTAATGATTGTTATGTCCAACACCATTTTTTGTGACACGGTCATGATTAAAAATATTAAAACTGGATCACCATCAACAGGTATCCTGTCCGGAGCAAATGGATCCTCTCTAACATATGACAACATCGTCAACAGTGCTCTCTTTTTCAGGGCACTGGACCCCGAAGGGCAAGAGCTCTGGAAATTTGATCCGTAGAAGCAGACTTTTGAATATCTAATCATACCCAAACAAACCCTTGATTTTTTATTTTTTGATTCATAGGATTAATTAAGCTTTACGAACATTGAGATAAAATCATGAACGCAGTCACAAAACCTTATCCTATTTTGTTATCATTCTTGGTCTTGCCCGTGCTGGGATTTGGGCAGCAAGTTCAATACTCAATCACTTCGGATAGCTTCGCCCCCCTTGCCGGGCACAGTGCATCTTCTTCCTACTCACAATTTTCTGCGGTAGAACCAATAGGTGGTGCTGCTGCAAAAGATTCTCCGGACTTTAAAAACTTTATCGGATTCATCGGACAACTTCCTGCTATTCCTCCTCTTGATCAGGATAATGACGGAATTCCCGACAAAGAAGAAATCGTTCTCGGAACTAACATAAATAATGCCGATTCCGATGGTGATGGATTGACCGATGGAGAAGAAGTGACCCTTGGAACCAATCCTACACTCGCAGACTCCGACAATGATGGATACTCAGATTATTTGGAGATTAATTCTCAGACTGACCCTTTAGCAGCATCAAGCAACCCTAATCAGGCACCCGTTATACGAGGGATTGGAGATGCTTCTGAAGGTACAATCGAAATTCAGGAAAACAACACCGAGATTCCTTCATTTTTAAACTTTTTCAGCCAACAACATCCCTACCGTATTAGTGAAGGAAGTTTCAACGCCTCGAGCTTGGATCAGTATTCAAAATCTTTGAACCATACCATCAATATCGAGTATGAAGGTGATTCTTATTCACTATCTTCCCCTACGCCTTGGAATTTATTAAGTGAATTCAGCAACTCGCCAGGTTTACCTCTTCTTAAACCCGAAGATGGTTTTAATGAATCAACAACTATCGGTTTATACAGCGGAGGGCAGGCCACTATGATTACCGATTACAATGGAACTTCTTCCGTAGTAATAGACAATTCAACTTACCAAGTTCATAAATTCAAATTCACTCTCTCGTATAACGAACCTCACATTGCTGAAACTTATTTTGAAAAATCCAACTCTTCGGAAATTTTGATACACAATCATTTGGGTGTTCTTGGATATTCCAGAAATTCATCCGAAATCTTTTATGATTATGCTGGTTCAGGAGAACTTCAGCCCAGTCAACAAACGTCCGGCAGTGTCACTGCGAATGTAACCGGACTCGGTGGCATCAATGCCTATGATCCGGACGGCGATGAATTAAACTGGGTTCTTGCAGAGTTTGGGGATTACGAACACTTCTCACTCACGCAAACCTCCCGGCTTGGTTATCTTTTTCCATCCTTATCCTTTAAAAGTTCTCCTGACTTCGAAAACCCTCAGGACATCGGAGAGGACAACAAATATGAAATTGTCCTAGTTGCGACGGATGGTCGCTCAAGCACCGATTTTGCGATTAATTTGGAAATCAAGGATACATCGGAAGATAACGAAACAAATAATCCTGATAATGAGGAAGAAGTCGTTGATAACGAGGAACCAACGACTCCCGGGGATGGAGATGAGTTAGTCGATAACGATGATACGAACAACCAAGATGAAGAACAGATATCTACCCCTTTAATCTTAAATGTTTCTACTCTTAAACCTACTCTAAATCTTAGATCAGCGACTCTTTACGGTAAGGTTACTTCTTATTCAGATCATACACCGCTCATGAGTGGCTTCATCATCTCTCAAGATATTCTCTTTCAGAACCCCGACACTGTAATGGTTGTTGAATCTGAGAGCTTTTCCGAAGAAATTAATGCCACGGTCTCAGACTTAACCCCAGGCGAGACATATTACACACGGGCTTTCGCATCTTTTGAAAATGATGATGACAAAATCTTTGGCACAATCCAAAGGATTCGAATGCAAAAGCCACTACCTGACTTTTTTGATGGCTTTGCTATCGAAGCAGGTTGGTATGAATCTGAGTGGTTTGGAAATTTCAAAAGAGCCAATGAGAACTGGGTCTACCACACAGATTTGGAATGGTTGTATGTTGCTTCATCTAGTCCAGAAGGCAGTTGGCTATGGAGTGAAAAGTTTGGGTGGGGTTGGACCCGTAAGGATTTATGGCCTTACATTTGGACGAACTCACCCGAGGGATGGTTGTACTTTTTTGGTAATCAGCAGGGAACACTCACCTTCTGGAATTACACCAAGAGCGGCTTCCTTAAACTCTGATTATAAAATTCGGATAATTCGCTTCGGGTGCTCAAACCCGAGTAGAATTTCCTATCCAAACAAAGGGCTTTGGTATTTTCCCTGTTCGACCAACTCCGCAATTGATTTAATAACCCTGTCTTTGTCTTCCTGATAGGTCACGCCCATCCAGGAGCAGGAAGCTGGGTATACCAAAACTTTTGCTTCTCCATGGTGGATTCCCGCATCCACGGCGGCCGGTAAATAAAACTCGGAAGATAGATCTCCCGTCTGATTCTTCTCAAGAAATTCGATAAATTCTTTCTCCAATAATCTTATAACAGCGGAAGGAAAGCCCCAGACATTCATCGAAACGATTTCAGTACCTTGCAGACTCCCCTCGGTCCCCGCAGAATTGAGCCCAACCAAAGGAGTTCCCCCAATCTTGGTCCATTCCTCCACAGATTCCAGATATCCATCGGACTCCTGGCAAATACCCCGTGAGACCACGCCATGTTCGGAAAGGGTTTCGGACAACCGAAAGCCAACCATCGAGAAAATATTCCCATTTCCGTCTTCATCCATTTTTTGAAAAGATTGCATCAGGACTTCAAAAGTCTCCGCACCATAGAAATCATCGGCATTAATTACCGCAAATGAACTGTCCCCAAGAGCATCTCGAGCGGCCCAAACCGCATGGCCGGTTCCCCAAGGTCGTTCTCTTTCCTTTGGACAGGTAAACCCTGTCGGAAGATCGTTTTTATCCTGGTATGCATAATCGACATCCAGAATTCCGTCATACTTACTCCCAACTTGTTGCTCGAACTGTTCCCGCATTTCCTCCCGAATCAAAAAAATAACCCGGGAAAACCCCGCGTTTTTGGCATCGTGAATGGAAAAGTCCATCAGCGTTTCTTCGGAAGGTCCGATCTGTTCCAGTTGTTTGAGCCCGCCGTACCGGCTGCCCAAACCTGCTGCCAACACCAGTAAGGTGGGTGAATTTATTGATTCAGAAGTCATTTCGTAATGCAAAGGATAAATAAGTTAAAATTTCAGTAGTGCGGACCGATTCCTGTCCATGCTGACGGGCCAAAGCCTCGGCTGCCCGGCCATGCCACTGAACCGCAAGGGCAGCACTCTCTTCGTTTGGGAAAGAGCCCTTGGCAAGCAAGGCTCCCAAAATTCCGGCCAAAAGATCACCACTTCCCCCACGGGCCAATAACGAACTTCCCCCGAAGCAATATAGATCAACATTGGAAGATAAAATTTGGGTATGGCCCCCTTTTAAAACCAAGGTGCATGGATTCTCCTCCATCCATTTTTTGGGAACAGTATCCCCGGCCAGTCTCTTGTACTCTCCAGTATGGGGAGTGATCACCACATTTGCCGTTTGTTTCAACTTCGAAAAGATTTCGGGACGGATGGCGTCCGCATCGAGCAAAGTTGAACCGTCAAAAAGATTACATACCTCCCGAACTAAGCAATGAGTCTCTTTTTCAATCCCCAATCCGGGACCCGTCACCAGGGCGGTTGCCCGGTCTAAATATTGTCTGATCTTGCCCAGTCCCTCCAGGGCCAGGGAACCATCCGGAGTTTCCGGCAAAGGCACCCACATCACTTCCGGCACCTGTGCCACAAACGCAGGATGCAAGGATTCAGGGATACCAGCCGTGATCAGCCCCACTCCTGCCTTCAGGGCTCCCTGAGCCGCCATCATGGCCGCCCCGCCCAATGATCGTGAACCAGCGAGCAAGAACAAATGACCATGTGCCCGTTTATCTCCATCCGCACGGCGTAGTTTTCGCAAGGCCCGCAAAGCATCTGATCTCAAAACCCGGCTTGTATGTCCACTTGGGTCAGCATCCTTAAAAAAGCCTAAATTCAAATAACGAAGACGCCCCACCCATTCCGCATTTGGCGGGTCAAGCACGGGCTCCTTTACAATTCCCGTGCAATAGGTAAAGTCCGACCGTAATGGATTCTCAGTTCCTTCCGCCGTCACCCCGGTGGGTAAGTCCACCGCTACCCGAACCGCAATCTTATCACATTGATTAATCCATTGCAGAATTTCCGGCAACGGATCCCGTAGAGGAAGCTTGGCCTGCATCCCCAGAAATCCATCCACCAATACATTAAATTCATTTTTCTCCACCGCTTGTTCGAGCTCCGTAACGGGATTGTTCCCGGGATCCATCACCTGAATACGCTTCTCCGCCGACTCTTTCAGTTCTCCCCATGCTCTCCGGGTGAGCGGACGGCAGTCGTCCCATTCAGCAAGGGGTAAAACAACCGCCCGGGCGGTGGGAATGGTACGCAAAAATCGTTGGGTGGCAATCAATGCATCCCCCCCATTATGTCCCTTACCCACCAGGGCCAAAATTCTTGGCCGAGGAGGAATCGTTCGCAATTCCCGCATATCCCGGAGCAGGGCGTCGCCCACCCCTTCTCCCGCTTGGGTCATCACCTGCCACTCATGTTCTTCATCTCCCTGAAAAAAATCTTTTTCAAAGGCCAGGCTTTCCTCACAGGAAAGAATTGGATCTGCAGGAAATGATTTCATTCGTTGATCAAAACAACGATCGAACTGGCCACGGACTCGAGATGAGTCAGGCTGACCAGTGCCCGGCTCCCCCCCTTGGATTCCAGCAGTCTTTTGGCTTTTTGATTCAGTCGGACAATGGGTTCCCCCGAATCTCCGTGGATAATTTCAGCATCAAGCCAGCCAAATTCAGCACCAAATCCGGTACCCAATGCTTTGGAAACCGCCTCCTTGGCCGCAAAACGGGCGGCCAGACAGGGGGCCGGGTCCGCCTTGTCCTGGCAATACGACTGTTCCTTTTCCGAAAAAATCTTTTTCAGAAAATGATCCCCATGTTTTGCGAAGGAGTCCCGAATTCTGGAAACTTCAATCTGATCAATCCCCACACCCACAACATTGGGCTCGAGAATT
>OZSS01001696.1_pt1 | contig 10017 bp, 8 predicted proteins | sample 1779911 | NCBI WGS metagenome assembly OZSS01 (sample SAMEA2603589, study PRJEB24840) | metagenome | biome: Water; feature: Photic zone; material: Seawater sample | place: Mediterranean Sea | collected 2013-11-12 | depth 10 m | reverse complement strand
CGGGTTTCCGTATATTTTTCTGACCTATAAGGGAAGCTCAAAGGCTTAAAAGCGCCACCCCTCAAAAAATGAGCTCCCGCTTTCTTGACATTAATTGCTGTTTCAACAATCAGGTCCTCACTTTCAACCATATTGGGTCCAGCCATAATGGGGATTAATGAGTCACCGAAGGGAACGTCAGACACTTCAAATTTGGAATAATGTTCATTATTTTTTTTCGATGCTAAAGGAAACTTTTCTTTCATATCCTCTGCTGAAACGTCTTTTCCGGGAGCTTTATTCTGTATCATTTGCTATTCCTAGTTTTGAACTGCTTAAATTTTCCGATAAGTCTATTTTTCGACCTTTCTCAACACTAGCATAAATAGAGTGTATTAGTTGTAGAGTATGGATACAACTCTCTGCTAAAAACGGGACTTTATCAGTTTTCCTGCTGCGGAAGGTCTCAAAAATCATTTTCAGTTGTCTGTAGTGACTAATTCCGTAACCATTTTCAACTTCCTCAGAGAATTCCTTGTTTACCTCTTGTTGGTTATCAGGAGGGTCAGAAAAACTCCATTTTTCGATCTTATTCAAGGCTACTCCCCCAATTTCCACCACTCCTTTTGTGCCAGTAATGGTGATTGAAGCTTCAAGATCTTTTGGCCTCGCGGCCGTTGTCAGCTCTAATGTTGCTAAGCCACCATTTTCTAGCTGAATAGCTGCCACAAGAGTATCTTCTGCCTCCAGCTGATTTGCTCTTTTTGCTGAAATTGCGCTCACAGACTTCACATTCCCGCAAATCCACGTAAGCGCGTCAATATGATGGATAGCTTGTTGATTCGTAACTCCACCATCTTGTGCCCATGTACCATGCCAACCGTCGTTATAATATTCTTGTAATCTGCACCACCTCAATCTTACAGACACTGATACTAAATTTCCAAACCTCTTCTTTTCAAAAGCATTTTTGGTCGCTACTACTGCTGGGTTTAACCTGTTCTGAAAAATTGATGCACAAAACTTACCGGTATCAGCCGAAATGTTAATCAACTCTTGTGCATGATCAATTCTTAATGCCAGTGGTTTTTCTACTATTACATTTAAATAATTTGATAAGCATATTTTTGAATGTTCATAGTGTTGGCCACTTTTAGTAAGTATAACAACTACCTCCATGTTTTTTTGCTGAACAAACTCCTCAATACTATTATAAGCTTTGCAGGAAAAAATATTCGCAACATAGGTGCTTTTCCTTATATCAATATCACATACAGCAATTACTTCGAAAAGGTTGCCAACCCTTTCAGGAACTAATATTTTCTGTATGTAATGTTCACACACTCGACCGCATCCCAGAATACCTATCTTTATCTTTTCTTTATTCATTGTTAATCTTATTCATCAATTTGAAACGAGTATGGATATTTTGGTACAGGCGAAAGCCCTACCTTATTTTCCAATATTCTGTCATTTCTAATGTTGTCCACATATGTGACCGACCCTAACCCAAATAGGTTAATATGTATTTTTTCAGGTTTAATATTCCTTGGCTCCATTTTGTTGTCACCTATCGCGTTGATTTGACCTTTAGTGTCCAACCAGATACTTCTCTCTTCAATAACTGACGCACAAACCGTATCAAACCCACCTTCAATTATATTGTGAATTAATTTACTCAGTAATCCTGTTGGTCGGAAAGGATAATTCTCCTCCGCAATAACTACCAAATCAACATTCCTTAAATTTTCTATTTTCTCAACAGTATATTTCAAAACTTCTGGCAAACTTACATTTGTTGCTGAAAGCTCAATCGGTCTTATGAAGGGTGCTAGTGCTCCATTATCTTTTGCCACCATTGCCGTATCTTTGTTATCTGTTGATACGTAAACGTCAGAAATGAGATCGCACGATTTTAGATATCTTATACTTTCAATAAGCAAGTTTTTACTCTCAAAAGTGGTTGGCGAGCCTTTAATTGGAATTATGCCAATTATGTTTAATTTATCCAATATAAGCTTTGAAAGGGAGATGGGTGACCCTTCTAAGTTTTCAATAATGCTTACGATCTTTTCAGCTCGATCAACCTTCCCTCCGTGATTTATTCCATGATAATGATAAACACTGGCATGAGGAGTATAGAAGATATGATAACCGCTTTTGATAACCTCAGCACCCCATAGTCTGTCCTCAATATTAGTAGTAGTCTCATCAAATGGAAATCTTTCCCACATATCTCTTCTGAAAGCACTATTTGCATTATGAAAAAAGTTATCTTTTCTTTGAATTCGCTCATCTAAGCCGAAAACGACAGTCAAATCTCTTTTATCTAACGCTGAGGAAGACGAAAAAGGTTCCTGGCGACCGTAAACACCAGCAAGTAATCCTGTGCGATCATCTTCTAAAGGCTCAATTAATTTCTCGAGCCACATATTGTTCTTTGGTATGCAGTGTCCTGATGTAATAGCGATAAATTTACCCGATGAAGCTCTGATACCCTGGTTTATAGCCTTCCCAGGATAGAATTCAGTAACATTTATGATTTTATCCGTATATTTTTTTGCAATTTTTACAGAGTTATCATTGGAATTGTTATCTACTAGTATGATCTCATAATCTTGAATGCTTTGTGTCGCTATGGCACTCAAACAATGGTCTATCCATCTTGCTTCATTTTTTGTTCTGATAATTATCGAAACTAGAGGCGGTGAGAGTTTCTTGTTTGCACTCATAAAAATAGCTTTACTTTTTCTGGATTGTGTTTTTTTAAGTACTCAAGAGCTTTTTCTGCTAAGAAAAAATCAAACTCGGTATGAATATCAATTGATGTTTCAAAGTTATCGTTAATGATCATTTCAACATTATTTCCAATTCTTTTACCACTTCGCCATAAGTAGGACCGAGAAGCACATGCTAAACCAGTGTCTTCTCTGTATATTGGCTCTTTCTCCTGCCTATTTGAATAGACTTTCATTTTTTTTGTAACTCTTTTTAGCTTTCCAGCTTTATCCTTATGCCAGAAATTTTTATGCGTTGGGTTAGCAGCAAAAACGGACTCAAGTGCTTCATTATTTTCTAACTTCTTTACAGCACTAGTAATCCAATCGGTATCCCGAAAAATATCCGTACATGTTAAGAAAACGCATATATCAAAATGTTGCTTTGTACTTTTTTCAAAACTATCCAATGCGTATTTTAGGGTTGTTTCAGTCGTAGAATTGTCTTGAGCTAAATGAGATGGCCTCAAAGATGGAACGGAGGCCCCAAATAGTTTTGCTTGTGTAGCAATTTCTTCACTATCTGTTGTTACTATTACAGTGTCGATATTTTTACATTTTTTAGCCGCGATGATAGGCCACGCTATTAGTGGCTTGCTATTGAAAAGCCTCAAATTCTTTCCAGGTAGTCCCTTTGAACCGCCTCTAGCGGGAATTATACAAATTGTTTTTAACTTTTTGTTCATGGACCTATGTCTATATCAAGCTCTAATAAAACTCAATATTATATGATATCTGTATATAGTGTTTTTATGAGGGGTTTTTATAACTAAAGTTTTTCAATAACCTTCTCTATAGAAATAACACTAATAGTACCATATTTTTCATTTCCCCTAAAAAGAGGAATTTTTATTTTATTAGTTAAATTATAGCCGTAACTTATAAATTCTTCTTTTATCTCAAAGTCATTTTTTGTATGAATAAGTCTAACATCAATTAGTGTCATGAAATTTTTATCGTTTAAATTTATGAATTTAAAGTGATTGCTATTGGGACCGATAACACCAACTGGGTGTTTATAGTTAAAAGCTACAGTCAATTGCCCACTGTCATACCAGTTAAGTGTCGCCAAAGAAGCTAATTCCTCTTCTTTAAGATTTTTGGCCAAAATATCAGCGACAAGTCTCCAATCTAGAAGCTCTCTAGTATTGTCCCAAGATGGTATTTTATCACCATAGCTTCTGGTAATAAACCCTGTTCTTGCATGGTGAATGAGACTTGATATCAGAATAACAGCGACCAGTGCGCTTAATGCCTTAAAGATTATAAACTCAAGCTTAAATGATTTCATGAATATTAGATGGTAGGACGCAATAGGAATTAATAACATCCATCCCACCATTGACCAATGAGCAAAACTATTATCGGAAAGTAAAATAAAAAAATTAAAAATAATTATTGTTGGTAGAGCCAAAAGAATAAGAAATTTTTCATACTTACTTGTCGGCTTGTTATTCAGGCTTAAAAAAATTAAAAAACCAGTGGTAGGTAATAAAAAGAATAGTTGAGCAAATAGAGAGTAAAAAATGTTCGAAAGATCGAAGACAAAGCTACTTCTATTTCCATGAAAAGCAAAGCTTTCAAAGTTGTTACCAATGTTCCAGAGTAATACAGGAAGCAACCCAGCTACAGAAATTAATAGAGAGATATTAAAGTTTTTCGTGAACAGAACATTTTTTCTCCAAAAAAAGAAAGCAAAGAACAATGCTATACCAAATAAATAAGCTTGGTATTTTGATAGAAATGCTATTGATAAAAGAAAGCCTAGTGCTAACCACAAGATGATATTATTCTCATTATTAAAAATGAGTCTTATCGCTATATAGGTTGCACCAGCTATCGAGAAATTTAAAGACGCATCGGGTACAATAAAAAGACCACCTGATAAAAAGAAAAAAGGGGAAATAAAATATAGAATAGCTGAAACCACACCTATTTCCTTTGAATAAACAATCGATCCAATTTTAAAAAGGAAAAAGCTCGTAAATATACCAAAAACGATGTAGGGAATTCTAAAAATATGGAACTCAATAATCTCAAATTGGTGTATAAAGTACGAAATCCACATCATTAACGGTGGATGATCAAAGTATGATAAAGAAAAATGTCTACTAATTGTAAGCGAATAAGCTTCATCGTTAATCAAAGGAACATGTTTAATTATAGCGAGTTTTATAAAACAGAAAATAATAAACAAAAATATAAGCAAGTGATCCTGACTATATAATCTACCCTTCATTTCTTCACTTAGACTTCCAAGTGAAAATAGATGTAAGTGTAAAATTCCAGATAGCACCAAAGACGGCACCGATAAAACTGGATATTAACCAGTTTGATGAAAAATCGAAAATATAGCTTGCGATAGCGACATTTGTAAATGCACCCAAAGAACAAATTAAATAAAAGGAAAATAACCCCCTAACTAATTCAAAGGACTCTAACTTACGCTCCTTGAATGTAATACTATTATTCAAAAAATAATTTGAGGTCATAGCTGCAATTATTCCTAATGTTTGAGCAGTAGGAAACTGATTTATGAAAAACATGGAAGCACCGGTAATTAAAAGCTGAACAAAAATTCCGCTAAGCCCAACCATACAGAAAAGAATAAATCTTATTGATACTCTGCCTTGAAATATCTGAGAAAATACAAGGCCTATCAATTCTAACGCTGTTAGAAAACTCATCTTACTCTCGCCGGAAATACGATTCTTAAATTTATACCCTAGTTCCTTTATTTCTATATTTTTTCCTTCTGTGGCTAGAAAGTCCGCAAGTATCTTGAAACCTTGGGTCTGCAACTTATCCGTACTTCTCAAAAAAGTTTCTTTCTTAGCCATAAAGAAACCTGACAAAGGATCGGAAGAGTTTATATTAAGCAACTTTTTAACTAAAAAAGTTGTGATCTTACTACCTAGCTTTCTGAACTTAGAGAATGCGATATCAGATATTTCTCCTTCCTCCGTAAACCTACTTGCAATAACTATGTCTAGCGAAGCACTTTTGGAAAATAAGTCCAGCATATCAGAAAGTTTAGTTTCGTCATGTTGAAGATCACAGTCCATTACCGCAACCAATTCGGAATTTGCGGCAAAGAATCCCTCGATTACCGCTCCAGACAAGCCTCTTCTCCCAATTCTATGAACAAGACGTATGTTAGAAGACCTTCTCATAAAAAATTTGATCTCCCTGCTCGTCTCATCAGGGCTATTGTCGTCAACAAATATTATTTCATGAGTAATACCCTTCAACGCTTCCTTTAGCTTTTCTAAAATTTTAGAAATATTATCTTTTTCATTATAGGTCGGGATAACGATTGAAAGACTAGGCTTTTTCAAATTTACTCTCCGTTTACTTAGTTTTAAAAAACGATGGTGTTCTTGTAAATGATAAAGTGTTATCTTAAAATTTTTTGGGAGCTTTCATATGTGGGGTGGTATTTATGCGGTTTTGTTTTCGATTTCGACCATATTATCCGTTGAAGAGCCAATAAAAAATGGCTTTGTAGAAAATCAAGCTGAGAGTTATACAAAATATTCGTTGTCCAATGTGGAATTCCAAGACGAAATTGTTGGAAAAGAGATTCAATATTCTTTCTATGAAAATAGGAAATTTGGGCCTCTTCAAAGGGGGCAATCGATATCAGTAACAGATCAAGGAGGTGTCTGGGTCGGCTACGGTTTTATAAGGAAAGTAAGGTTAAGTAACAGTTTTTCGTTTAACTTTGATTTTTTTCCTGGAGTATATTTAAAAAATAGTGAAGAAGATTTAGGAGGGTGGTTAATGTTTCGATCAGGTCTAGAGATAGAATATGCTTTAGATACCGATTGGAAAGTATCATTAGGCTATGATCACAGGTCAAGTGGAGATATATGGGAGTACAATCCTGGTATGGAAACGATCAAAATCAGCTTTATAAAAACTTTCATATAACATTTTCTCATAAAAATAGTTCAGAATTTTCTATCTAAAATAATGCTTTTCAGCACGCAATAGACTCTGAGGATCTTTTTCTTAGAAATGTATTTAGATAAAACTACACAGGATAATTAGTTTTGAAGGAATAATGACCTATATCAAACTCTTTTTTTTAAAAATGCTAATGAATTTCTCATTAAAAGAATTCTTTCAATAAAAATTATAGGTTAAGGGACTCTTAGCTATAATTCTGAAGATAAAAAAAGGGGACCGGCAAGCCCCCTTTTTGTCAAAACTTTTAGCGCTTCAACTACGTTGTAGTCGTTGAAGAGCTTGATGTTTGCAATGCAACTACCACCGCTGCTACAGCTGCGGCAGCGATTGCCACTGTTGTAGCTGTGGCCGCTGCAGCACCAGCTGCAGCTCCTGAAGCTGCAGCAGACGACCCAGCCGCTCCTGCTCCTCCACTGGAAGCTCCAGTAGAAGAAGACTGCGCAAAAGAGGGCGCTGCCAATGACATTACAAACACTATTGTTGATATTATTTTTAAAATACGCATTAAGTTAACTCCTACGTTTAGCTAGCTGAATCATTTATACAGCAAATCTGTTTCATTTAAAATAAATATTTATATTATTTTTTTTTTTCGTAAACGATATTTTTGAATGTGTTAAAAGGGCAACATTAATAAAAAATTAGTACGATTAAAATTTCTGAAATGCGTATAGATTATAGGTCAGAAAATAACTGTTAGTTGGACTTATCCATTGTTTGGAGCTCACTACTACAGTGGTGCCAGATAATAAGTCATATTCATTTGTGTATCTGTGCTCTGCGTGAACACATGTTTCTACGTATCTGTCAACAAGCAGAGTGTACTCTACAATTTTTATGGATTTTTGGGCCTTTTTCCTCCCAGTACATTTAAATTGAATATCGTTATATCTGTTTTCTCCGTTGATATATCGATGCGTCTTTTTGTATTGAAGGTAGTCTGATGAAAATATCTTGCTTGGCTTTTCATAACGCAGGGATAATAAATCTTGAGAATAGCCTCTAGTCGCAATCAAAACTCCATTATCATAAGAGAGACTAATACCATCAGAGCTAACCCATGTAAGGCGTTCTGCATTATTTCCTAAAGCAACTAGAGTTGCCTGGTTTTTTTTGTCAGTTGAGGAGGTTAAAATAATTGGCTGGTTGAATTTTTCTAGCCACTTTTTGGTATCAGGAAAAGCAGAAGATTGACTAATTACTGAGTTTTTTGAGTGAGATTTTTTTGTAATATTTTTAAAAATCCCCCAAAGCTCTTTTTTCTCCAGTTCAACCACGTCATCTGAGGCGCAGGCAGTTAAAAAAGTCATCAATAGAATTGTCAATAAAAGTAACCTCATCTGAACACTCTTGCCCAGTTATCAAGGATATTTTTTTTAGAATATTCACTAACTTTATAATAAAGATATTTCTCTTTGCTCAGGTGTAACTTTGCTCCTCCATCCCCTGTTATTGGTTTTATTGTTGCACTTGAATAAGACCGAGATTTTTTACCCGAAAACCAATTTAAAGGAGCTTTTATTGTTATGCCCTTGTCGAAAGAGCCTTCTCCAAATGTGCTGAAGGGAACGTCAGTTAATGTAGCATACGCTCCAAATTCCCAACCATTATTAAAAGTTCGTTCGATAGAGATAGTAGATCCAAAATCTCCTGCTAAGTACCTTCCACCATCAACTTTTATAATCCAATCATTTGGTAAGTCATAATACATTGAGGCTAAATATGTATTGAAATGCTCATTCTTCAATTTAAACCCTCCGTAGGTATCTCTTTTTTGAACCTGAGCAACATCGAGACCAAACCCATAAGGTTTCGTATTTTTTTTCCAAATTACCTCCGCTCTGACACCAGCATGCATCAATTCTAAAAATCCGACGTTTACCATAGCGTACAAATTTGGTGAGGGCTTTAAGTACTGATTTAAGGTGAGGTAATTTATGAATAAATTAGAAGAAATATCTCTGTGGTAATTCATGAAGTCCGACCTTACATTCGGGAGCCCCGTTTTTGGGCCTCTCTTAATATCATCAAGCGTTCCCATTATGGGTTGCCTGAAAGAACCAGAAATAGAGGTTAGCGGTAGAAATTTATACTTTGCCAATAATTCTGCTCCAACCGTGAATCTTATAGGATCATCAGGATCAAAGAGGCTAGTATCGAGGTAAGGATATAAAGACCAAGAAAGCCTTGCAATGCTGGTCCTATCGGTATCAAAAAAACTATTTTTGGAGTTGCTTATTGAAACGGTTTCCCACAACTCTTCCGGACCATTAAATTCTAGTTCACTTTTAGCAAAATTTTCTCTCTTTATAACTATTTCAGATATAAACAAATTAGATTCAAAATCTATTATATTTATTCTAAATTCTTCAATTTCTGGTGGTGTTGTAAGCGACAGAATCCTAACCACTCTTCCAACCATTTGAGACACATTCATATACTTTCTATTGATAACACTAGCCTCTGCTATGCCTCTGGAGAGCGTCATCGTTTTTAGTTCAATTCCATCGAGCCCCAGCAATCTTTGGCTCTCAGCTAAAATATCTTTCAAAAGTTTTGGTTCCTGAAACTGATTTTTTTTTTGAAGAATAGGCATAGGAGCTGGCTCAGTGCTACTGTAAAAAGGGCTATTCTTAGGGTTCAGGCCCATGTTCACTGTAAGCCCTAGCGTATCCCCGTGCAACCAAGTCGCTATTATTGTAAAAGTTGGATCTAGAATGTACTTTATACCTAAGTTTACGTCACTCCTACGAGTGAATCCTTTAGAGGAAGACGTTTCGCGCGCAAAGCTGTCTGGGGATAACTCTGAAATAAATTCTAGTTCATTATTAATTTTATAACTTACAGAAAAAAAGGGAGAGTTATTACCTGTAAAAAAATGACCAAAATTAAAAGTCCCTCCCCCTCCGACGTTTAAACCCTTCCGACTTTTGGAACCAAAGATATTATTGAAGCCATTTTCCCCGGCTAACCTACCCCAACCTATACCTGTAGAAAGATTTAGCTTGGATCCAAAGGATTTTGAAGCAACAATATATTCTCCAGTGTATATACCTGTACCTATAAAGTCTCTTAAGCCTATTGCAATGGAAGGAAAAGAAGATTTTTCTCTATGTAATAAATAATGAAGGTCGAAACTTCTGTCCCAAGTGTATCCATTGTAGTTTCCACCTGGAATTCGCGCATACCTAAAGGCCGCAGTGAGATTTTCTAAAATTTGAAAAGATAGATTAACTCTTATAGTTCCACCAACTACGGAAGAAGACACAGAAAATTGTCCGTCAGGTAA
>OZSS01001693.1_pt1 | contig 10026 bp, 6 predicted proteins | sample 1779911 | NCBI WGS metagenome assembly OZSS01 (sample SAMEA2603589, study PRJEB24840) | metagenome | biome: Water; feature: Photic zone; material: Seawater sample | place: Mediterranean Sea | collected 2013-11-12 | depth 10 m | reverse complement strand
TTTGAAAATTCTATCTCCGTTTATGAGGAGGAAAATTATCCTGGTGATTGGGAGACCGAAGAAAAAATTAGACACTTTATAAGATGGAATGCAATCGTTATGGTGCTGAAAGCCAACAAAGATAAAGATCTTGGTGGTCATATTTCAACCTATTCCTCTGCTGCAACTCTATATGAGGTTGGTTTTAATCATTTTTTTCGAGGAGATGAAAATGGTCTTGCAGATATGATTTACTATCAAGGACACTCATCACCAGGGATTTATGCTAGATCATTTTTAGAAGGTATTTTCTCAGAAAGTGAATTAGATAATTTTCGTCAGGAAATAGATGGAAATGGGCTTTCATCTTACCCTCATCCATGGTTGATGCCAGATTATTGGCAATTTCCTACAGTATCTATGGGGCTTGGACCAATAATGTCGATCTATCAAGCTCATGTGATGAAATATTTAGAGCAAAGAAAATTATTAGACTCATACCCTAATAGGAAAATTTGGATGTTCTGTGGTGATGGAGAAATGGATGAGCCTGAATCTCTTGGAGCTATATCTCTCGCCGCAAGAGAAAAACTTGATAATTTAATATTTGTAGTAAATTGTAATTTGCAAAGATTAGATGGTCCTGTTAGAGGGAATTCAAGAATTGCAACTGAGCTTGCTTCAATTTTCAAAGCAGCAGGATGGAATGTGATTAATCTTATTTGGGGGCGAAAATGGGATGAGCTTTTTAGGAAAGATTCTAAAGGTGCGCTTAGTTGGATAATTAATAATACAGTTGATGGAGAATATCAGAATTTCAAAGCAAAAGGAGGTGCTTACACGCGAAAACATTTTTTTGGCAAGCATCCTGATGCATTTGAGCTCGTTAAAGATATGACAGATGAAGAAATTGAAGAACTAAATAGAGGAGGGCATGACCCACTTAAGATCTATAACGCTTACAAAAGAGCCTATGAAGTTAAGGATAAACCTACAGTTGTTTTAGCCTTCACTATTAAGGGGTATGGTTTTGGTTCAAGACAGGCAGATAATACTGCTCATCAAGTAAAGAAATTGAGCAAAGATATCCTGCATGATTTTGTTACTAATTTTAAACTTCCTGTAACTGAAAAAGATTTGGATGATCCGCCTTACATAAAGTTTCCTGAAGGAAGTGCAGAAAAAAAATATCTAGTTGAATCAAGAAAAAAACTTGGGGGAAGACTGCCTTCCAGAAAGGTAAACCTAGAACCTCAGAATTTTGATAATGATAAACTCTTTGAGGATTTTAATCATGAATCAAAAAGAGAGATGTCTACAACCATGGTATTTGTAAGACTACTCACAAGCATGCTCCGTGATAAAAAGATTGGAGAAAAAATAGTTCCAATAGTGCCCGATGAAGCTCGTACTTTTGGCATGGATGGGCTGTTTAGACAGTTCGGTATTTATAGTAGAGAGGGTCAGAAATATATACCTGAGGATGTTGACAAAGTCATGTGGTACAGAGAATCAGAAGATGGTGTGATGTTAGAGGAAGGTATCACAGAAGCAGGAGCATTTTCTGCATGGCTAGCTTTAGCAACATCTTATGCTAATAATCAATTACCAATGATTCCATTTTATATCTTTTATTCAATGTTTGGATTTCAAAGAATCCATGATTTGGCATGGGCTGCTGGGGATGCAAGGGCCAAAGGATTTTTATTGGGTGCTACGTCAGGCAGAACAACACTAAATGGAGAAGGCTTGCAGCATCAAGACGGCCACAGCCATCTCTTGGCACAAACAATTCCAAACTGTAAGTCTTATGATCCATGTTTTGATTATGAGCTAGCTACCATAATAAAAGAAGGTATGGATGACATGTATGTAAAGAATAATGACAATTATTATTATTTAACAGTTATGAATGAAAACTACATTCATCCTAAAAGACCTAGTACCGCTACTAATGCAGCAATTATGAAGGGTGCATATAAGTATAAAAATGCTAAAAAACCACATGTGAGAATTCTTGCATCAGGATTAACTTTAAGATTTGCTTTATCAGCAAAAAGCATTTTGTCAAAAATGAATATCAACGCAGAGATTTGGAGCATTACTAGTTTTAATGAATTAGCAAGAGAAGGAACTGCAACTGAACAAGAAAAATTATATGAATCTAATAAAAAAGAATCGTACGTTGAAAAATGTTTCGGTACTTCGATGCCAACAATTGCAGTTTCAGATTATCAAAAGCTTTATGCAGAACAAATAAGAAAGTGGGTTAAAGGAACTTATGTTTGTTTAGGTACTGATGGTTTTGGAAGAAGTGACACTCGAGAAAAATTACGCTCTTTTTTTGAGATTGATGCTGAACACATAGTTTTTAATGCCCTAAAAGTACTGAGTATGGATAAGGAGGCAAAGAAATTTGCTAAAGAAAATAACATAAAGTTTAATCCAAAGCATTATTTAAAGAGATGAAAATAGATTTGAAGATACCCAACCTAGGTGAAGCTGAGGATACAGAAATTATAGAAGTGTCTGTTTCAAAAGGTGCAAAAATAAAAAAAAATGATCCTTTAATTGTGCTCGAATCTGAGAAGGCAGCAATGGAAGTGCCTGCTGATTATGATGGCGAAGTTATTGAAGTTCTTGTCAAAGAAGGCGAGAGCGTTGCAGAAGGAAAGATATTTGCGATATTAGAAATCAAGGAAGAAGATTCTAAAGAAGGGAGCAAAAAACATGTCGAAGAAAAGATTGAAGATAAACCAACAGAAGTAATTAACACAAGCAATCAAGAAAAAGAGAAAGTCACTGAAAATTTAAAGGATTTTGAGGGGGTCAATACTGGACCAGCTGTTAGAAAAATCTCTAGAGAATTAGGCATAGATTTATCGAAAATTATTGGCACAGGAAAGAATGGCTTCATTACAAAAGATGATGTAAAAAATTATATTCAATCTCTTTCAAGTGAAAAAAGACAATCGTATGCTGATTTATCTGAGTTAGAAAGTTTTGGAGACTTTATTATTGAAAACCAACCAAAAATAAGAAAATTAGGGGCAAAAAATCTTTATAGTTCATGGTCTACAATTCCACATGTAACTCATTTTGAAGAAGTTGATATTAGCAATTTAGAGAATCACCGAAGAAAACTTAATGAAGTTTCAAAAAATAAGATATCTTTGTTGGCTTATATTATAAAAGCCTGTTCAATAATACTCATCAATAAACCTATATTAAATTCATCACTTGTTGGTGAAGGTAAATTAATGCTAAAAAAATATGTAAATATTGGGTTAGCAGTTAATACAGATCAAGGTTTAATTGTCCCAGTAATTAAAAATGTTGAGGAACTTAACTTGGGCCAAATCTCAGAGAAAATATCTGAGTTTGCAAATAAAGCTCAGAAAAAAACAATAATGGAAAAAGACCTAAAAGGTGCAACTTTCACAATATCAAGTTTAGGCAAGATTGGTGGAACAGGCTTTACTCCGATTATTAATCCTCCTGAGGTTGCAATCCTTGCTGTTTCACGCTCGAAAAAAACTTTAGTTCTAGAAAATAATGAAATTTTAGAAAAGACTTTAGTGCCTTTAGCTCTTTCATATGATCATAGAGTTATAAATGGTGTTGATGCAGGTGAGTTTATGCAAGAGATAAAAAATTTAATGGAAGATTATTCATAATGACTGACATTTTTCCAATATCTTTTCTTTTTTCAATTTTGCTTATATTTATTTCAAAGATTGTTGGAAAAAAAGGAATTGTCAATATTCGACCATCTCCTCAAACATTGCATACAAGATCAGTGTCTCGATTTGGGGGTAGCGCTATTTTCTTCTCACTTTTATTGGTCAGTTTAATTGATAGTAGTGAAAACTATCAATTCATGAGGATAGCTCTTTACTGCTCATCGCCAATTTTTATTTTAGGCATACTTGATGATTTTCAATTCCAAATAAATGCTTTTTTTAAGTTGTTAATAGTTTTTCCCTCCGCCTTTTTATCCTATTATTTTTTAGGTGTAGAAGCATACTCAGTAGATATCCCATATGTAGATTCTTTATTTGAATTTGAAATTTTCTCAGTTATTTTTATTTGTTTTGCAATAGCCGGAATGGTAAATGCATTTAATATGATCGATGGTATTAATGGGCTTGTTTTACTCTATTCTCTTACAATATGCATACTAATTCTTTTATTTCAATCATCTTCATTAAGTCCAGAAATCAATCTTTTCTTTGTAGCTATATTTTTTGCAATATTAGCTGTATTTGTTTTGAACTTTCCATTTGGAAGAATCTTTCTTGGTGATGGAGGTGCATATTTCTTGGGAATTATGCTCTCAATTGGAATTGTAAAATATTACCAAATAAATGCCTTATCGCCTTGGTATGTATTTAGTGTATTTATTTATCCAATCACTGACGTATTTTTTTCAATAATTAGAAGGGTTATTTCTAAAGCTTCAGCACTTAAACCAGATAGCAAGCATCTTCATCATATAGTTTATAAAAGAGTGAAAAAGATTGGACTTGAGTCTGAAAATACCAACCATGCAATAACTACTTTGCTAATCTTTATTTTGTATTTCCCCTTTCTTCTTTCGGCGAATTATTTCGCAAATAACTCTTTGATACTCCAAATTCAATGTCTGATATTTGTATCCTTTTATTTAGCTTTTTATATTCTTTTAAACCCAAAAGACTTAACTTACCGAAAGACATAAAGAGAAACTTCTTGTTATTATTAAGAAATAAAAAATAGTTATTCAAAAATGGATTTAAAAAATAATTTAGAAGCTGCAATAGTTGCTGCAAGAAAAGCAGGAGAGTTCTTAATAAAGAACAAAAATCAAACAAAAAAAGTATTAGTTGAACAAGGAAGAGATATTAAAATCGAACTTGATAGAGAGTGCGAGAATTTAATACGAGATGAACTTAAATCAACACAAATAGAAATATATGGTGAAGAATTTGGAGGAGAGATATCTCAAGATGTAATTAGGTGGATAGTTGATCCTATTGATGGAACAGCTAATTATTTTCGCGGTATTGATCAGTGTTGTATATCAATTGCTCTAATGGAAGGTATGAAATCAAAGATTGGAGTTATTTATAATTTTAATACCAATGAGATTTTTTATGCATCTTCAGGTAATGGCGCTTTTTTAAATGAGAAAGAAATTCAGGTGTCTGATATCTCTGATGTAAGTAAAGCTTCTTTATTCACTGGTTTTCCGGCATCTGAATCTATAGAATCACAAAGCCAGTTTCTTAAAAATTTAGCAGTTTGGAAAAAAATAAGAATGTTTGGCAGTGCAGCTTTATCGTGTGCATATGTGGCATCTGGTAAGGGTGACTATTATGCAGAAAAAGGGGTTTATCTTTGGGATTTTGCTGCTGGTATATGTTTGATTGAAGAAGCCGGTGGTAAAGCGGAATTTTCATTAATAGATGATGACAGATACTCAGTAAAATTTTCAAATGGTAAATTATGAAAATAGCTATAGTAGCTGATAAGAAAAGCGGTGATCTTAGTCATTGTTTGGGTTTAAGAGACGTCTTACAGGACTATAATCCTAAAAAAGATATTTTTTATCTGCATAAAGACCTTATTTCATTTCCAGGATTTCTTGAAAGATCATTAAGGTTAATTAATGAAAAATTTTTACACTTTATTTTAAGATTACTCAATCCAAGTGTGGTTGATTATAAATTTGATTTTGTTATTTGTTCCGGCACTAGAACTGCTGTTCCCGCATATCTTTTGGCAAAAGCTTCAAAAGCAAAAATCATTTACATTGGCAGTCCAAAATTAAGAATAATCAAAAAGTTTGATGGTGTTGTTTCTGAAAATTCTGATGTTAGCAAAGTTTATAAAGTAATTTCTTCTGAGTTGCCACCAACTAGACTAAGACCATATGAAAATGAAAGACAACCAATAAGGCAAAGTCTAGTTCTAATTGGAGGGGATGGTAATGGATATGATTATTCTGAAAAAGACTGGTATAGGTTAGCTTTTGAATTTAAAAATATAAGTAGCACTTTTATCAATTCAAAAAGAACACCGAAGTTTGCGTGGCAAAATTTAAAAGAAAATTCTGGCTCAGAACATAAACATCTTGATACTGAAAATACTGATTTAGAATTATTAACTAAAAATCTTGATGAACATAGTCATATCTTTGTTACAGCAGACAGTACTACAAGAATTTCTGAAATTATCAGTAGGGGTTATTTTGTCAATGTGATTGAAATGAAGGGCCCAATCCAATATGAAATGCATCACGATTTTATGAAAAATCTTCAAGAAAAAGGCTTACTCAAAATAATGAGACTTGATGAGCTGCACTTATCCGAGAATAAATATCATGGAAATGTCAAAAAATTTGTTGCGACTGAAAGAGATGCCCTTAAATCAAAACTACAAAAATTATTATGAAATCTGTTTGTTGGTTCAGGAACGATTTGCGCGTTCTAGATAATCCTGCCTTCTACCATTGTTGTCAAAACAGTGAGGAAGTTATTGCGATTTTCTTTGTTAACAGAAAACAATGGCTTGAGCATAACGATGCTGATGTAAAAGTTAATTTTTGGATTAGAAATTTAGAATCATTACAACAAAAATTAAATGAGTTAAATATACCTTTAGTTATTCTTGAGGCTGATAAATATGCTAGTACTATAGATGTGCTTCTTAAATTTTGCCAAGATCACAATATCAAAAATTTATATTTCAATGTTGAATATCCGATTAACGAGTTAAAGAGAGACAGAGAAATTTTTCAATCATTTCAAGAAAGTGGTATTGGTGTATTTCATTATCATGATCAAGTTATACATGAGCCTGGTACTCTAAAAACTAAAACTGGGAATAATTTTTCAGTGTACAGTCCCTTTAAAAGAAAGTGGTTTGAAGAATTAAGGGATGAGCAGCTACAGATACTGAATATTCCCTTGAAGAAAAAAGCAATGTCTGTTGAACAAACAGATCTCCAAACATACCTTGAAGAATTTAGCCATGAGTTCGCTGATCAATGGCCTGCTGGTGAAGAGTATATTCAAAACTACATATCAGAATTTCTGAAGATAAAAGGAGCTTCATATAAGCAAGAAAGAAATTTTCCCGCGATAGATGCAACTGCAAAATTGTCACCTTATATTAATGCTGGGATAGTTTCCTCGAAGTGGTGCTTAGTTAAAGCTAAAGAATTTAACAACGACATGCTGGATGATGGCAACAAAGGTATAGTGCATTGGGTTTCAGAAATTCTGTGGCGAGAATTCTACAGACATATAATTTATAACTTCCCTAAAGTATCAAAAAACCTTCCCTTCATTGATTACACAAAAAATATTCCATGGAATGAAGATAGCGTTGCTCTCCAAAGTTGGAAAAATGGTAAAACTGGAATTCCAATCGTTGATGCAGGTATCAGGGAAATGTTAGCAACAGGTTGGATGCACAACAGATTAAGAATGATTGTTGCAATGTTTTTAAGTAAAAATTTATTAATAAACTGGCAGGAAGGTGAAAAGTTTTTTATGAATAAACTTATAGATGGTGATATTGCTTCTAACAATGGAGGATGGCAATGGAGTGCATCAACTGGTACTGATGCTGCTCCTTATTTCAGGATCATGAATCCAGAAACTCAGTCCATAAAATTTGATCCTGACGGTGAGTATATTAAGAAATGGGTACCTGAACTTAAAGAATGCAGCACTACTGATGTTCATATGCCGGTAAACCCAAGTCAATATGGTTACCCTGAGCCCATCGTAGATTTAAAAGAATCAAGAAAAAATGCAATTGATGTATTCTCTGCAATCAAAAGTTAAAATATAAACATGGAAATCAATAAGTTTTACATAGCCGGGAAATTTATCACTCCGGATGGTAAAGAAATAATAGACTTAATTAATCCTGCAACTGAAGAAAAAGTCGGTCATGTTGTATCAGGCTCAGTAAAAGATGTAAATGATGCCGTGAGTGCTGCAAAGCACGCTTTCCAAGATGAAAGTGCATTGTCAGTAGAACAGAAAAAAATAATCTTACAAGAAATTATTGACGGCATGGATGAAAGAAGAGAGGAGTTTGCTCAAGTAATTTCAGAAGAAATGGGTTCACCAATAAAAGTAGCAAGAGGAGCTCAATTCAGCAGTGGGAAAGTACACTTTGTAAATACTCTTAAAGTCATCGACAGTTTCAGTTTTTCTGAAGTTCATGACAATATCACTTTAAATAAACTACCTATTGGTCCAGTGGGTATGATCACCCCATGGAATTGGCCCCTAAACCAAATGTGCACGAAAATCGCATCTGCAATTGCAGCAGGCACATCATTCGTTTTAAAACCAAGTGAGATTACTCCGGGAGCAGCTCACTTATTTGCAGAAGTTGTTGATAAAACATCTATGCCTAAAGGAATGTTTAACTTGATTCATGGTTATGGTGCGACTGTTGGTAAAGCAATGAGTGAACATAATGATTTAGAGATGATCTCATTTACTGGATCAACAAGAGCAGGCATTGATATTCAAAAGACCGCTGCTGATACTATCAAAAGAGTATCTCTTGAATTAGGTGGTAAATCTCCAAATATCATTTTGGATGATGTGGACCTAGAAAAGGCAGTAAATATGGGGATGAAACAGTGTTTCTTTAATACTGGACAGTCTTGCTCATCGCCTACTAGGATGTTGATACCAGAAGCTATGCTTGATGATGCAACAAAATTTGCTGTAGCAGCAGCAGAAAGCATGACTACAGGAGACCCTCAAAACGAAGAAATATTTCTTGGACCGATTTCAAATCAAACACAATATGAGAAAGTACAGTCCCTGATTCAAGAAGGTATCGCGGAAGGTGCAACACTTGCTTGTGGTGGGACAGGCAGACCCGATGGTTTAGAGAAAGGGTATTATGTGAAACCAACAGTTTTCACAAACGTCAACAATAAAATGACTATTGCTCGTGAAGAAATATTTGGTCCTGTAATATGTTTAATTCCTTACAAGGATTTAGATGAGGCAATAGAAATAGCTAACGACTCTCCTTATGGATTATCAAGCATGATTTCCTGTGCAGATGAAACTAAGGGGCATGAAATTGCAAAAAGAATTAGAACTGGTCAGGTTATAGTGAATAGACAGTCAAGAGGAGAGTTTCCTGCGCCTTTCGGAGGATTTAAAATGTCAGGAAACGGCAGGGAGCACGGAACATTTGGTATAGACGAATATTTAGAAGTTCAGGCAGTGATTAATTAATCCAATAAGTCTGGTTCTTCTTCCCAAAGCACATCGACAGTAGGTTGAAAACTTACGAAGGCTGATAAATCATTAGCAACATAATCACGAGTAGCACATGCTGTTTCATGGGGAATAACAATAGGCTTTCCAACTGCTTCTGCAAGTAATTGTGATTTGCAAGCATCCTCCATATTGAGAAAATACCATATAGTTGTATCGACCATCGTGCCAGTGGTTAAAATTCCATGATTTTGTAAGATCACAAAATCCTTATCGCCTAAAGCTTTTGCAATATTAATACCTTCATCAGGACCATTCGCAACACCATCATAATCTGCAAATAAAGCAGTTCGTTCGTAGAATGCGCAGGAATCCTGAGATATGGGATCTAGAGTTTTACCCAACGTAGAAAATGTTTTGCCGTACATTGGATGAGCATGAGCAATTGAATTAATATTTTCTCGAGCTTTATAAATCTCTGAATGAATACAAAATGCGGCATCACCTGCTCTAACTTTTCCGTAAGCTAGTTCTCCATCAAGACTCATCAGAACTAGATCACTAACTTTCATTTGCGCAAAATGATAGCCTAATGGATTGATCCAAAAATGATCTTTAAATTCAGGGTCCCTAAAAGAAATATGACCTGCTACACCTAGATCAAAACCTCTGCGTGAAAAAATTCTGAAAGCAGCAGCAAGCCTTTCTAAACCGAACCTTCTTTGCTCTTCAATTGTGCAAGCTGCTATGTTTACTGAATTTTCGAGACCTCGACCTCTGTAGGGAAGTTTCCCCTTATTAA
>OZSS01001691.1_pt1 | contig 10035 bp, 16 predicted proteins | sample 1779911 | NCBI WGS metagenome assembly OZSS01 (sample SAMEA2603589, study PRJEB24840) | metagenome | biome: Water; feature: Photic zone; material: Seawater sample | place: Mediterranean Sea | collected 2013-11-12 | depth 10 m | reverse complement strand
CTATATACTGTGTGCTCTCGACTATCTGTTATATACTTTAGACTATATATTAATAAAAATGTATTACATACACTATACTGCTTACAGTATAGACTAAAAGATATACTATATTCCATATATTATATGTAATATACTACAGGATATACTGTATATTATGCACTCGAAAGTACTCAATACACAATAAATACCATACTATATACACAATTGACTATATATTATATAACATATACTATATAATATATACCCTATACATTGTACTAAAAACCATATTCTATGTTCTATATACTATACATGATATGCCATTTACTATACGCTAGGTGTTTATATAGTATACAATACATGATTTACATATCAGAATAAATAATATACACTATATGCCAATTACTATATGCCAGTTACTAGATGCTACACATCTTATAGCATAAAAATATATACAATACACCTTATAGTATTATATAAAATCTAATATATATTATAGCCTATGTACTAAATTTTTAATTTTATGCAATAAATATGTATATCATATACTATGCACTATATATTTTACTCTATATCCCATATCCTACATATAGAAAAATAGATAGAAATAAAGAGAAGAGGAGTACAAATGACCATAGAGACTTAGAAATAGAGAGGGACAAACAGGTACAGAGAGAATCAGACTAAATACACAGACACACACAAACGCATACAAACACACACAGGCACACACGCATACACCCTCACAGACACACATATTTACACGGACGCAAAAAGACATAGTCGTACACACATATACACAAATTCATTAATAGACACACACATACACACAGATACATAGACACAGACACACACAGACACACATGAAACCCCAACCTACCCAGACCTTGCCAAACTCATTGAAATGCATACACACACACAAACACACACACACAACGAGACTCAAACAAACACTGACCAAACAGACACACAAACATGCACAGACACGCACACAGACATACACAGAATCACAGACAGATATAGAAACACACCAAAGCAATCAGAGACACACACGCACACACGTACACAAATACACATGCACAGGAACACTCGTACAGATAAACACGCATAGACGCACGTGCACACACATACACACAGTGACACACATAAACGGATACAGATACACACATGCTCACATGGACACATACCGAGACACACAAACACATAGCGATACACTCGTAGACAGCTCGTAGACACATGCCGACGCACACCGATACACAAGGACACACGTAAACACACATAATATACACATTCACGCACAGGCATATACACATATACACACAGACACACATGGTCGTACACCGACTCACGCAGATACTATCACAGAACCTCGCATACAGACAAATACACACAGTCAATCACGTAAAAATACAGACATACACACTGTCACATCGAAACAAATTGACCTCCAAAAACACACAGACACACACAGCCTCACACAGAAACACACAGATAAATGCTTACATAGATATATCTACAGACAAACACAGACACACACAAGCACACCCAGACACACACTGACTCACACAGATACACAACGAAACACACATTCACACAGCGATACACAGACACACACAGACACACCTAGACACACACGCATACAAACATATACACAGACGCAAAACACACGGACATACGCAAAAATACACATAGCAACACAAACACACGCAGCCACACTCAGACCCACACGATCTGACACACACAAAGAGACACACACGTACACTCAGACCCAAAGACACACAAAATACACACAGATACACACAGACACAGCTTTGGATATATAGACACAAACAGACACACAGGCATACACAGGCACACACAGTCATCCAGGCATTTACACACGGATACATAAAGTCATAGACAGACACTCTGGGACACCTATACCCTCACATGGACACACACCTATACTTATACATAGACTACAACGAGACACAATGACACACACAGACACAAACTGACATACACATAAACACACAGACAAACGCGCAAGCTCACACAGACACACACCAACACAGACATAGAAACACACACAAAAAACACCGATATACACTGTAACACATAGAGACACACAAAAAATACACAGTAACACATACAGATACACACGTTTTCAAACTCAGACACACGTAGATACACAGACATAGATAGACATACACAGGCACACACAGACACACACGGACACACATGAACACACACAAACTCACAAATAGACAAGCATAGACAGACACTCTTAGATAGTCAAAGAAAAATGCATACAAACACAGACACATAAAAGCATACAGGGACACATACAGACATACACAGACATATACGGACTTACACAGACACATACAGACTTACAGAGAAACACACAAATACACACAAGTACACAAGCAGACACAAGCGGGAACACAAGATCACTCGGACAAACACAGAAACACACACGGAACCACACACAGAGATACACCCAGGCACACTCAGACATACAGGCACACTTAAACATAAAGAGAGACAAAAACACACACATGGACACAAAAGACACACATAAGGACACAGAAACTCACATATGCACACAGATACACAAAAGTGTACAGGGAACAAACAAAGCCACACACGAAGACATACACAAACAGACAATTACATAGACACATACAGATACACACTCAAAGACACAGTCACACACGGACACACACATACATACACAGAACCACACAAAAAAATACATGCGGACACACAGGAGCCCAGACTCACACACAGGCACACACAAGCACAAATAGGCACAGCCAAAACGCACAGACATAAACAGACACGCCGACACACACAGACACAAACAGAGTCACACGCTGAGTCACACACATGTTTATACTCAAAGTTATACACAGACGCACATACAGACACACAGCTACATATCCAGACACACAAAAGATCCGCAAAACACACACATACACACAAACACGTGCAGAGATAGCAGACAAAAATGTGCCTGGAATCTTACAGATACATACAGACTCACACAAAGAAAGAAGGAGCACACAGACACATATAGGCACATAAACACACACGGACATACACACGGACACAGAAGTGGACATGCACTGACACAGACAGACACACATAGATACATACACACAGACATAGACACACAGGCACAGATACACAGACACAGACATTCACAGACACACACAGAAGCTCACGGACACACAAAACTCACACAGATACACACAGACACATAGACACATAGACATACACTTACACATAGAATCACCCAGACACATACAGACACCCGAAGACTGGCACACACATGCACAGGTACACACAGACACACAGAGAGACACACAATAACACACAGATGCACACAGACACACCATACACACAGACACAAACAAACACACACAAGCACTAACGCACGCGTATATATGCACAGAGATACACTGACACATGCACATACACCAAGACATACATTCATACATACAGACACACACATCCACAAGAACACACATAGACACACATGGACACCCTTAGATACAGACAAACACACACATCCACATGCAAACATACATACACACGGACAAACACACAGACTCCCATAGAAGTGCACATATACACACGTACACAGAGACACACATACACACAGATACACACAAAAATACTAAAATACACAAAGACACACTCAGAATCCCATCAACAAGATGAAACACAGACACAAAGAGATACAGATGCACAAAACATACCCATACACACACAAACTCACAGACACACACAGAACCACATGCAGACGCTCACTCATAACACACAGATACACACAAACACACAAAGACACACACAGACACATACATACAGTCTCACACAGACACAGAAGCTCACATGGACACTCACCGACACACACGCACAAAACACACTGACACACAGTGACACACACACTGACTCACCCTTACACATACTGGCTACACAAGAATTCATACACTGACACACACTGACACACACAACACAGACACATAGAAACACACAGTCACACACAAGCACACACACAAGAGCACACAGGCTTACAGGCACACACAGACACACACGAAGACACTCATGGACACACACAAACACACACAAAAACAAAGAAAGACACAGAAACACACAGATACACACAGACACGCATATACACACATACGCACACACAGACACACACAGATATATGCACATACACACCGGGCATATCTAGACATACATAGACAAAAGCATACAAATATACAGAGGCACTCTTTTACAAAGACAGAATCACGTAGACACACAGACATACACAGACAGACATGGACACATACATCCACACCTAGATAGACACAGACTCAAACAGACTCTTACATACACTGAGGGACACACACAAAACACATAGGCACACACAGACATACATAGAAAGGCATCCCGACACACACAGCCACATAGATACATAAAGGCACACACAGTAGCACACAGACACACAGGAGATCACACAGACGCACAGACTTACACAAGCACAGATGGACACACAAGCTGACACAGACACCGAAGATATACACACATACACAGATACACACAGACACACACTGACATGCACACACACACATATATATATACAGACACACATAGACACACACAAACACACAAGGACACACAAGGACACACAGAGATACAAAAACACACAAGCACACACAAACACAGGTCGAGGACACGCAGAGACTTGCACAGACACACACTGAGACACACAGACACAGACATAGACTAAGGTACAGACAAAAACACAGACACACATAGATGCACATTGACACAAATAAACACAGCGAAACCTTAACATAAAAACAAGCATAAACAAACACAGACGGACACACATAGACACACACAGGCACACACAAAGGCACACGCATGCACTCAAAGATACACACAGACCCACAGAAACACACAGGCACAGACAGATCCCACACATACATATATACACACATACACACAGAAATATAGAAACAGACAGAAACACAAGGACACACAGAAACAGACACACAGATATAGACGCTCAGACACAGACACAGATACACAGATACATATACACATAGGCACAGGAACACATACACCCAGACATACAAATAACGAAAGAGAAACACAGACACAAACACACTGATACATAGGCAAAAACACAATGGCTAGCACACAGGTACAGACTACAGACCCACAGACACATACAAATAGATATAGGGACGCATTCACACAGATCCACAGGTAGACAGATACACAGACACATACATGCTTACAGATTTACAAAGACACATACACACAAACTGACTGACACGTAATCAAAAACACATACACACAGAAACAGACATAGACACACCTGACACATACACACATAAATACAGCACACTCAGCCTAAGACACATAGACACAAAAAATTAGATACATAGACAGACAAGCAAATTGACACAGTCATAAAACCTCACAGACACACATAACTAGACACATATACACATTAATACTGAAACACACAGAGATAAACACACAGATATACATAAATACACACAGACATACATACACCTTCAATCCGACACAAACATACAGAAACACAGAAAAAGAGACATCCAGACTAGCAGACAAACAGTAACACTGACACACAAGCACACAGACAGACAAACAAACACACACATTCACACAGCCACACAGACAGTAACACGCAGACATACAAGAACAGACACGTATACACAAAAACAGAAACGGAGATAAGGACACACAGACACACAGAAACAGACACAGCGACACAAACACACAAACATTCTGACATACAGGCCCACAGGCACAAAGTATCAGAGAGGGACACAGAAGCATTAACACAGACACATACACACAGCCACATATACAAACATACACACAGACCAACATACATACAGACAGACGTGGGCGCACGGGGCATAAACACAGACAAACAGACACAGACACATAGATACAGGCACACAGACACATACGCACAGGCTCAGAAATGCAGACAGAGACACACAAACAGAGACAAAGACAGACAAACAGACAGATATACAAAAACACTGTCCAGCAGACGCACGGACACACCGACAAAGACAGACGGTTTCAGACACATACACACTAGATGCAGATACAGACACACAGACCAAGATACATAGACATACAGACACGGACACACAGACACAGGCCCACAGACACATAGATACACAGTTGTACAGACAACCGGATATATACACGTAGACACACATGCACACATATACACAGACACACACCTAAAAACACACAGACACACAAACAAACAGATACACAGGCCGCAGATACACACGCACTATAATGCAGACACAAATATAAATAAACACACTGACACACAGATACACTAACACATTTAAAACCTGATACACAGACACACTGACACACAAACACACTGAAACACAGACATAGACACACAGACACACAATCACACAGACATAGGTACACAGAGACGGACATATAGACACAACTACACAGATATCCAAACAAACAGACATACAGATGCATTAGCATCGACAAAAATACTTAGACATAGATAGAGACACAAAAAACACACATATACAGACTGATCGTCTCATACATACAGATACAGACACACCGACATAAACACATAAAAACACGATCCAGATGGATAGACATAGATGCAACTACGTACAGAAAAGGACATAGACAAACAGACGCACAGCTACAAGATCAAGTAGATACTCAGAAACGCATCTCGACACACGGACAAAGATACACAAGCACAAAGAAACATATAGACAGACACACAGACACCCATGACTTCAGACTCACAGAACCAAGACACACAGACACGTAGACACACTCAATATAACACAGACACATACAGACACACACATACACACAGACACATAAAAAGTACCCTACAGATGCACAAAAACACACACAGACACAAAAAGTACAAACAGACAAACGCAAACACACGAGGACACATGCTGACACACAAACAGACTCACTAGGACCCACATAGATACACACAGACACACATGCACACACACGCAAACACAGACACACACATAGACACAAACTGATACACACACAGAACCACACAAAAAAATACATGCGGACACACAGGAGCCCAGACTCACACACAGGCACACACAAGCACAAATAGGCACAGCCAAAACGCACAGACATAAACAGACACGCCGACACACACAGACACAAACAGAGTCACACGCTGAGTCACACACATGTTTATACTCAAAGTTATACACAGACGCACATACAGACACACAGCTACATATCCAGACACACAAAAGATCCGCAAAACACACACATACACACAAACACGTGCAGAGATAGCAGACAAAAATGTGCCTGGAATCTTACAGATACATACAGACTCACACAAAGAAAGAAGGAGCACACAGACACATATAGGCACATAAACACACACGGACATACACACGGACACAGAAGTGGACATGCACTGACACAGACAGACACACATAGATACATACACACAGACATAGACACACAGGCACAGATACACAGACACAGACATTCACAGACACACACAGAAGCTCACGGACACACAAAACTCACACAGATACACACAGACACATAGACACATAGACATACACTTACACATAGAATCACCCAGACACATACAGACACCCGAAGACTGGCACACACATGCACAGGTACACACAGACACACAGAGAGACACACAATAACACACAGATGCACACAGACACACCATACACACAGACACAAACAAACACACACAAGCACTAACGCACGCGTATATATGCACAGAGATACACTGACACATGCACATACACCAAGACATACATTCATACATACAGACACACACATCCACAAGAACACACATAGACACACATGGACACCCTTAGATACAGACAAACACACACATCCACATGCAAACATACATACACACGGACAAACACACAGACTCCCATAGAAGTGCACATATACACACGTACACAGAGACACACATACACACAGATACACACAAAAATACTAAAATACACAAAGACACACTCAGAATCCCATCAACAAGATGAAACACAGACACAAAGAGATACAGATGCACAAAACATACCCATACACACACAAACTCACAGACACACACAGAACCACATGCAGACGCTCACTCATAACACACAGATACACACAAACACACAAAGACACACACAGACACATACATACAGTCTCACACAGACACAGAAGCTCACATGGACACTCACCGACACACACGCACAAAACACACTGACACACAGTGACACACACACTGACTCACCCTTACACATACTGGCTACACAAGAATTCATACACTGACACACACTGACACACACAACACAGACACATAGAAACACACAGTCACACACAAGCACACACACAAGAGCACACAGGCTTACAGGCACACACAGACACACACGAAGACACTCATGGACACACACAAACACACACAAAAACAAAGAAAGACACAGAAACACACAGATACACACAGACACGCATATACACACATACGCACACACAGACACACACAGATATATGCACATACACACCGGGCATATCTAGACATACATAGACAAAAGCATACAAATATACAGAGGCACTCTTTTACAAAGACAGAATCACGTAGACACACAGACATACACAGACAGACATGGACACATACATCCACACCTAGATAGACACAGACTCAAACAGACTCTTACATACACTGAGGGACACACACAAAACACATAGGCACACACAGACATACATAGAAAGGCATCCCGACACACACAGCCACATAGATACATAAAGGCACACACAGTAGCACACAGACACACAGGAGATCACACAGACGCACAGACTTACACAAGCACAGATGGACACACAAGCTGACACAGACACCGAAGATATACACACATACACAGATACACACAGACACACACTGACATGCACACACACACATATATATATACAGACACACATAGACACACACAAACACACAAGGACACACAAGGACACACAGAGATACAAAAACACACAAGCACACACAAACACAGGTCGAGGACACGCAGAGACTTGCACAGACACACACTGAGACACACAGACACAGACATAGACTAAGGTACAGACAAAAACACAGACACACATAGATGCACATTGACACAAATAAACACAGCGAAACCTTAACATAAAAACAAGCATAAACAAACACACACAGATACACAGCTAGAAAATGACACCAAGAGAGACAAGGATATAAGAAGAGAAGGAAAATGTGAATTATCGTAATACTGAGAGAGACAAAGTTAGACAAATAGAGACGGACGGATACAGAGACCCATACCCTCACGGAGACACACACACTCAAAAGCAAATCGAAGCATAGAAGTGTTTAGAAAAGTACAAGAGAAAACACACACAAAAACACATGAAAACGGAAACGAACATACACAGGAAGACACAGAAATACACAAACACATAAAGTCACACAAATACAAAACAGACTCATATGGACACACCCACACATACTCAGACAAAAGTGGACCCAAGCAAAAACACAATTCCACACACAGATAGGAGACCCAAGACCAAATGAAGTAAAAAAAAGGTAGACATAGATCGAGACAAGCAAAGCATATGCCCAAAATGACACAAACAAATACTAGCAGACAAGCAAAGACACACACAAATATGTACAGAAACATACAGGTACCCATAAACCATATACCTTGTAATATATACCGTACAATATATACTATACTATTATGTACATTTAGTTAATTTGATGTAATGGATATATCTAACGGCTAGAATGTATACTAGCCCCACACTGATATCCCGTAAGCATGCCTTTTTGTGATATAAAGTATGTAGCAACGAACTAAGGTATTCTATATCGTACATAAAATTTAATAAAAATCATGCTATATATCATATTATGTATATTAAATAGCACATAACATAGGCTACTTGCTATCTTATTTTTTTATATTCTATGAATTATGTAGTATATAGGATGTACGTTAAATTATATATGGT
>OZSS01001689.1_pt1 | contig 10038 bp, 11 predicted proteins | sample 1779911 | NCBI WGS metagenome assembly OZSS01 (sample SAMEA2603589, study PRJEB24840) | metagenome | biome: Water; feature: Photic zone; material: Seawater sample | place: Mediterranean Sea | collected 2013-11-12 | depth 10 m | reverse complement strand
CTTCAATATTCATGTGGAAGAGGTCGGCAAGCAGGCGAACTCCTGAGGTATCGAGGTTATCTAAAAAGTTTGCGGCAGGTTCGAAGCGATTGAACAAATTTGTTTCGTAGCGGTTAAGTGGTTCGTAGATTAAGAAAGTTCCCCTTTGGGCAGCCTGCTCCCCTAGTTCGTTTAAGGCTTCGGCCAAATATTCGTTCGCTTCTTCAGCAGAAACGCCATCCCCATGATTGCCCTGCATGGAGCCAATAATGGCTGGAGCATTGAAGTCGGCTCCAAATGTAATCATTTGAGTAACGAATTCCTTGGCCTTTTTACGAATAGATGGATCCTTGTCGGTCAGAGTCAAACCATGGAGAACCTTGCCGGCTCCTGTTCCTACTGCTCCTAAGGTGAGTTCGTACTGATTGAGTAATTGAGCAAGTTCGTTTGGTTTTCCTGCGACCGGTTCTGCGGTAAAAAGTTCGACTGCTTCGAATCCGAAATCAGCTGCTTTGCGCAAACCCACTTGCAGTTCATCCCAAAGAATCCAAGGTCCTCCTCTAAGAGAGGGTACGAGAGATAAGGTGATGCAGGATTTCATTTATTATTCGTCGGTTAGTTGTAAACTGAAGGGGTGAGGAACATTATCGTTTATCAAGCAGAGAATTTACTTCTCTTGCAACCTGCAAAGAGCCGTTTTCCATCTCAGGCTTGTTGACTGTGATTTTTTGCATGGAAAGGTTCTTTGCTTGTTTCAACCAAGCACCCGATTCGAATTCCTCAACGGTTATTTCCGCAGCAGTCATTTCCTGATTTGAAAACCTCCGCAGTGTTTCGGATTCTCTAAAATCTTCTCGATAAACTCCAAGTAAGGGAGTGCCTGCGGCCCAGCATTCGACCAAGGTCCCATACCCTACCTTCCCCACGACTAAATCCGAGGCACAAACGAGATCCGGAAAGTGGAAGTGACTGCTCATGGGGATCCGGATGATATTATTACTAGACTCCATACGATCAAAATTTCCAGCAAGCAAGAAAGTGTGGTCCGTGAAGTTTCTGAGTGATTGGATGAAGTCATAATTTTGAGCGATACCTCCCGTTGTGATAAGGACAAGGCGATGACCGGAAGGAATGTTGAGTTTTTTTCTGACTTCAGGTGCGGGTTGGACTTGGAGGCGATGAATGGGGTTTATGGTAATCCCATTGGCTGCCTTTTTGCAGAAGGGGGTTGCTTGGAGTCGCACATCAAAGTTTTCGTATAGATCGGATAGTTTTTGGTTTATTACTTTGAAGTGTGGGTTTTCCCCTGCGTAGATCTCGAACATCCAATCCCAAGTGAAATTCTCGATGAGCACGGTTGGGATCCGCAGGGATTCACCAACCGAAAGACCTAAAGGCGAAATATCGCAGAGAATGCAGTCGGGTTTGAATTCGTTGGTTAAACCGAGGCAGTTGGTGAAATTTCCGCTCGAAAATGAAAGGAAGTCCATCCAAGCTCGTGCTGATAAATCGATATCGTGTGAGAAAGGACTTTTTTGGATGAGTCCGATATCGGTTTCCGCTTGGATGCATTGGTAATCTGTTCCGCTGAGGTTTTCCTTCCAAAACCAATTGGGTAGCGTACTGAAAATCATAAACCTGGATGGATGCCGTTTGTTTAAGGCATGAATCACGGCACATGCTCGGGTTGCATGTCCAAAGCCGTGAGAGGTTACGAAATAGGCAAAGGTATGTGGTTTCTTAGCCAAGATTCAGGCCAAATATGAGTTCAAGGTAGGTTTTGAGTTGGTCGGAGGGAACGAAATTTGAACCCTCTTTTAAAACTAATTTCCTGCAGGGTTTGTTTTGCATTGCTAGATCGAAGCTGAGAATTTTGATCATCGGATCTTTTGTGGAGGATTGGGTGCTCGGGTCTAATCGCAAGGGGATACCAAAGGGGCCAAAGGAGCAATCCCATGCCTTGAAGGTAGAGCCTTTCTTGAAAGTAGGTGCAAGTGTGGGATACCTTATTACAAAGTCCGGGATTTTTTTGGTTTTAATTCGGACTTTCGTCTGAATAGGTAATGACCTTAGGTACTCAATGGGTTTAGAAAAAGATTTTTTTTGGAAGGATGCGTAAAAGGGAATGGGGTCAATTCCCACCAAATTAAAGCCACTGTAGTTCCCGTGACGATTGGCGGTTTTAAAGTCTTTACGGGAAAACCACAGTTGAAATTCATCAGTCAAGCGAAGACCTATTTCAAAATGCAGGTGAGAGCGCTCCAATGGGATAAAGTAGGATGCACTGTTGCCCATCTTTCCCAGCGGTTTGGCGACATCAACGATCGACCCTTTTTGAAGATTTGGCTCGATCGAGGCTAAATGAGCATAAAGAGTATAGAGACTGGGTTGAAGATCGGAGTGTTCCATTACCAGGTATTTTCCATAGGCACTATGGGCTGAGTTCTTGTTAAGGTGAACAATTGTTCCTTTCATTGCGGCAAAAACCCGATCTTCGGCTTGACCCTGCCTGTCCCTTTTTAGCGGATACAGATCTAAGCCCTCGTGAAACTTGTACCCATTGTTGCGCACACATCCGAAGACCCCGGAAGAAAACTCTTTGCTGGGGCCAGTTTTCTGAATAAAGGCTGAATAGCCCATGCCTCTTGCAAAGGCTGGATTTGGGGTTGGCCAAGACAAGCGAAGTGGTGAATCGCTAAAAAGACAAACGGGAAGGGCAATTGAAATTACCCAAAACTTTATTCGAGAGGAAAAATTAATAGAAGTTCGAGTCATTGTTTTTGCTCTTCAAATTCTGCTTGTATGTGGACTAAAGATTGACTGAGTTCCTGATACAATTGCACAGCACTCTCCTCCGTAACATTATTGGATAGGATAAAAGGAAGCATGCCATTCGAAATGCCCTTTTCAATGGGATGAATACCAACTACTTGCCCTCTGATGATTAATGATAGATTTTTTCCTACATTACGCACCGTCTCCTTTTGTAAAGTCATCGCACTTCTGCGATCCAAGGCAAACCAAAGGGTGAAGGTTCTGTCAGCAGTATCGGAGGGGAATATGTTAGCGATTGTCCCAATTTGCACTCCCCTAAAGTCATACTCGTCCAAAACCGGTATAGGAGCAGCTCCTTCCATGAATACCCTGGGCCTCATGGTAATTTTAGAAGGATCCGATCGAAATTTATTACAGCCCCAGAATAGTAAACTGCTCACACTGCATAAGAGGAAAAAAAGGAAAGTTTTGTTTTTCATGGTTGATTTCATTCAGCGAAAATGAATGGTGGGACAGGCGGTTGATGATAAGGACGGGTTGTAAGATGTAAACTTTGGTTTGGTTTAATCATCAATCTTAAACTTTATTATTATGGTTAATTTCGAAAATGAAAATAGATATTCTTTTAAGCGTGTTTCTGGATTGGTCTTGGACATGCAACCACGTTTGCTTGGCGGAATTGCAGAAAAAGATGATTTGGTCGATGCGGTGTCGATCTTTTGCAAGGCTATGAACTTATTTGATATACGAACGGTCATCACCGAACAAGTTCCCTCGAAATTGGGAGAAACTGCTACTCAAATCTCTAGTCTTTGCACCGATTCGCCTAGATTTTCCAAGAAAACCTTTTCAGCTTTCGGAGAAAGTTCCTTTGCTTCATGGGTTGAGAAAGAAAAGATCCAGCACTTAATCATTACCGGGATAGAAACGCCGATATGCGTTTATCTTTCAGCAGTCGATGCAATCAAGCAGGGAATGGATGTAACGGTGCTAACGGATTGCATCGGTGCGAGGAGGCTTGGAGATGCCAAGCAGTGCCTTGGGCAACTAGAGAGCATCGGTTGTCATTTGTTGCCTTTAGAAACTTTGCTCTACTCTTTACTCGGTTCTGCCGACCATGAAGTTTTTAGATCTATTTCCGGACTTGTTCGGTCAAGAGCCCCAATGATTTAAGAAAGGGTAATACTTATGTTGGCTGTTACCTATTCTGGTGCGATTCTTGGCGTAGAGGCTTTCCCGGTAACCGTGGAGGCAAATAGTGGTGAAAAAGGGGAACCTCGTTGCGTCTTGGTGGGTTTACCTGACACTGCGGTTAAGGAATCGATGGATCGCGTGTTCTCGAGTTTAAGTAACACCGGTTATTCTAAACCTAGAACTCATGTAACAATCAATCTTGCCCCGGGTGACTTAAAAAAGGAAGGTGCCTCCTTTGACTTGCCTATTGCTTTAACCTTGCTGTCTTCAATGGGTAATCTTCCCAGTGATGAGTTGAGTGACTATCTGGTTGCGGGGGAACTTGGCTTGTCTGGTGAAGTTCGTGATATTAGAGGCGGTCTGACACTTGCCATGCTTGCCCGCAAGATGGGGAAGAAGGGAGTCCTGTTGCCAGAAAAAGCAGCGGATGAGGCTTGTTTGGTGGAAGAGGTGAATGTTTATCCGGTTAAGTGTCTTGCCGAAGCCGTGGCCTTTTTTGAATCTTCCGAAAAGCCGAGCCCTTTGATGAGTAAGGAAAGCTCTTTTGCCCGGTCCGAACTGCCTCTGGGAATGCCGGACTTCCAAGATGTTAAAGGCCAGTTTAACCTGAGGCGGGCCGTTGAGGTGGCGGTTGCCGGTTCGCATAATATGTTGTTAATTGGGCCTCCGGGGTCAGGCAAATCAATGATTTCCAAGAGGATACCCACAATTTTGCCTGTTCCTTCGACCTCGGAATATTTGGAGATGTTGAATGTATACTCGGTTGGAGGCCAAAGCCAAAGGAGCAAGCCAAATGGTTGGGTTCGTCCTTTTCGGTCGCCTCATCACACCATAAGTGATGTAGGTTTGATAGGGGGAGGGACTTTGCCTGGTCCGGGTGAAATTTCCTTGGCACACAATGGGGTTCTTTTCTTAGATGAGTTACCTGAGTTTAAGAGATCTGCACTCGAGGTTTTGAGGCAACCTTTGGAGGATGGCGAAGTTACGATTTCTCGGAGTGCAGGTAAAGTCACTCTTCCAAGTCGATTTATGCTGGTTGCGGCAATGAATCCATGTCCTTGTGGATATTTGGGAGGGATTGAAGGCAGATGCCGTTGCTCGATTCCTCAAATCGAAAGGTACCGATCCAAGATAAGCGGTCCATTGCTTGATCGAATTGACATACATGTGGAGGCCCCAGCGGTAAGAATCGAGGAATTACAAGAATTCGAAAAAGGAGAAAGTTCTGTTGCTATGAGGAAGCGTATTGAAGATTGCAGAAGGATTCAATCTGAGAGGTTTGAAAAATTTCCGATTCAGGCAAACGCCTACATGCCAGAGGCTCTTATTGAGGAAACCTGTAGGTTGGAAAAGGGGGAGATGGATCTTTTGAGAACGGCCATGAAAAAGCTATGCTTGTCCGCTCGTGCCTATGGGAGAATTTTGAAAGTGGCTCGTACGATTGCAGATTTGAGTTTTTCAAGCCAAATAAAAAAAGATCATTTACTAGAAGCTATTCAGTATAGAAGTTTAGACAGAACGCACACTAATTAGTATATTCTTTACAATAATTAAATTGGTTTTTATAAAATTATTTTTAACCACAAAATTACATTTATTATGGATATAAAAGATAATGCATCAATCAAGGAACTTGAAGCCTTGAAAAAAAAGATCGATAAACAGATATCTGTTCAAAAATCGAATAAAAAAGATCAATCTCAGTTATATAATTTGATTAAAAATGATCACGAACAACACAAGCGAGAAGATGGAAGGAAAGTCTTTCGTGGGGTTGTTGATTACTTAGAATGCTACATTAATGGACTGCCCCCCATTGCGAAAGCTAAGTTTTATGAAAGGTTTGGCATCGAAGGCAAAAGGGGGAGGGTAACTCCAGAAATCGTATCACAAGCGAAACAATTGCTTTCCGAAGGCAAGACTTTAGCTGAAGCTGCCGCTGCAACGGGCGTTTCAACGGCCACTTGCCAAAAGATAAGAAAGGGCGATTACGACTCTTAAAATTTAAACTTTTTTATAGGACAGAGTCGTGCCATTGGGGCACGACTTTTTTGTTTTTTTAAGCCTACCAATGGTTAAGAAAATCAAAGGAGAGTATTTCCTTAATCGAACGGAGACGATCGAATACTTGATGACTGCTTATCAATTAAAGTGGTGTAACACAAAATGGGTGGATGGTTTAGTAGTCATATCATCGGAAGATATGAAAGGTGTTCGATCTAGAGTTAAAGTATCAGCGTACAAATCAAAAAAAAGCTCGACGGTGAGATTTCGTAAGAAGGAATTGGATTATGAATTCATACGAAGGCTGGGCTAACCACCCAAACCCCTCGTTCACTCGTCCTTAAATGTCTTCTTCCTCAGGGATCTCAAGTCTATGCATTGTGGTTTCTTCACCTTTTGAATCCACAGTTATAACTTTCATGATCTTGCAATCCTTGCCTTGAGCTTGGAATCTCTTCGGTTCGCCATCTGGACCGATCCTTTGCATGAGCCCCGGTTTCTTGTCGATTTCTACGCACTCAAGCAAGTCCTTACCGTTGTAACCCTCTTCATGGGAAGTCGAATACAAACCGTCGGGGTGAACGAAACAGACAATCTTGCCGAAACGAATGGTACCGCCTCTTTTATGTCTGACCACATCCCCTTTCTCAAAAGTTTTCTTGGAGAATAATTTCTTTCGGGGAGTGTAATGTTTAAGTCTTGACCGTTTTGCCTTAAAGGTTCGAATCCCATCGGTTCCCTTTTCTAATGGAGTTAATTCATCGGGATGAACCTCTACACACTCAAGAGTAGGGTCTCCAGGGTTATCCTGAAGAATCATAAGAACTTCTCCACATCTTTTCTTACCTTTGCTTGTTACGGTTTCCTTTACATGATCACCGATCTCAATATCTCTCTTACGCTTTTTTTTGGTTGTAGATGGCATTTCTTTATACTTACTTCATCGATCCTGTATCTGCCAATCTTTTTTCCCTACAATCCGAGCAGATACAAAATTTACCATGACCATAGTCACCTGGCCCGGGCAGATCTTCGAAAAGTGAAGTTGTGGATTCTTCAGCGACTGGCTTCAACTTTTCACCTTTAGCAGAGCTTTTGGCGAGTTCAAGTTTCCGCAGTCTTTCTTTTTCAAAATACTCTCGTTGTCTTTTTCGAATTTCAAAAAGGTATGCGACTCCTTGTTTAAAATCAGTTTCCTTGATGTCGATTGTCGCTCTTAACTTGGAGTTAAGAGATGGCGAAATTGTGAGTGTGTTACCTCTTAACCCTAATGCAACTACTTCTTCTCCCTGAGGAAGCGAAGATGTTGCAATCACTTGTCCCTGAGTCGAAAGAACTTTAAATGTTACTGGAGACTGCACATTCACCGAACCCAAAGGAAAAACCGAAGGAGGAACTCTTTTCCAATTTTGGACCGCTTGTAGAAGTTCCTTGCTGAAACTAGGCATTTGGGGAGCAGTGGCTGCTTTAATTGGCTTTGCTGCTATTTCCTTTACCTTTTCTTCAGGTTTGGGAAGATCAGGCATTGGCAATTCCGGAGGGGGATCATTTACTTTCTTAGAAAGTAATTCGGGGGGGACAACTGGTTCCGGCTCAGTTTCTGATTTGGTTTGTGAACCATTATCTTCTGGGGGAACACTTTGCTGGTTTTGGTTTTCACAAGATGACAAAAAAATCATCAGAAGAAAGGAGAGGAACACTTTGGAGAGTTTCATAAAAAATATTCTCGAAAAAGACCTGACCAAGGCAAGTATATATGTAAGTTTAATTTCTATGTTTATTTTGATGTTAGAAAAAGTATGACTTTTCAAAAAAACTTTATTCTGCGTATTCGTTTTAAATACGACTTTATTCCTTTTGCTACCTCTCTCGTCCGTTTTGAAGGATGCCAATGCTTTAATGCTGGAAACCATCCTTCTTTCATTAGTCGGAGTTTCCCTTAATGTTTGTATGTTTTTTTCTTCTAGAAAGTGGGTAAAGATTTCCACTGACCAGAAGCTTCCGGACGAGAAATCGCAAGAAGAGATCATGAGCGATTTGGACCAAGAGGTCACCCGAAGACGAGAAATAGCCAAGTTGGAGAAAAACTGAATGACTGATTACAGGAAATCCCCTTTACCCACAAAGGGAATGCCTTCGGGGATTCCATATATAATTGGAAATGAAGCCGCCGAACGATTTTCCTTTTATGGGATGAAGGCGATTCTCGCAGTCTTCATGACTAAGTACCTCGCAGATTCTGCGGGAAATCCGGATCTGATGAGCGAAGGGGAGGCTACTATTTGGGTGCATACCTTTAATACGGCCGTTTATTTTACCCCTTTGGTCGGCTCTTTTATTGCCGATGCGTTTTTGGGGAAATACCGAACGATTATTTCGCTTTCCTTGGTTTATTGCCTTGGGCATTTGACTTTGGCTTTTGATGAGAGTCGGCTGGGACTCACCTTGGGACTTACTTTGATTGCAGTTGGGGCAGGTGGAATAAAAGGTTGTGTCTCCGCCCACGTCGGTGATCAGTTCGGCAAAGCAAACGGGGGGATGTTGGAGAAAGTATATGGTTGGTTTTACCTTTCGATTAACCTTGGTGCTTTTGCATCCACACTTCTCACTCCATTTCTCCTGACTCGGTTCGGACCGTCGCTTGCTTTCGGTGTGCCTGGTTTTCTGATGCTGGTCGCAACCATTACCTTTTGGGCGGGAAGAGGTGAATTTGCTCACCTTCCCCCCAAGGGCAGGGAATTTATCCGGGAAACCTTTTCTCCCTTGGGTTTAAAAACCATGGGCAAGCTGATGATCATTTATTCGTTGGTAGCCATGTTCTGGGCATTGTTCGATCAAACCGCATCGACTTGGGTTTTTCAGGCGGAGAAGATGGATCGAGATTTTTTTGGTGTAATCTGGGATGCATCTCAGATTCAGGCTGTCAATCCAGCTTTTATTCTTCTTTTGATTCCTCTTTTCAATTGGTTGGTCTATCCTGCCATAAGCAGGGTTTTCCCACTTACGCCCCTTCGAAAGATTGGCATTGGTTTTTTTCTGGTGGTGCCATCCTTTCTGATACCTGCATGGTTGGAACATAGAATTGGTTTGGGAGAGGTTCCCGGTATCGAGTGGCAGCTGCTCTCCTATCTTCTGCTTACTTCAGCAGAAGTAATGATCTCCGTAACTTGTCTTGAGTTTTCCTACACACAAGCCCCTAAAACTATGAAGTCCTTGGTGTTCGGCTTGTTCATGGCGTCAGTTGCAATGGGAAACCTGTTTACGAGCCTCGTGAATGTTATGATCTTGGATACAGATGGGAGCAGTAAATTGGATGGTCCTTCTTACTATCTGTTCTTTGCCGGCGTGATGCTACTTACGGCCTTACTTTTCATTCCTATATCCATGGCATACAAGGAAAAAGTTTACCTCCAAGAATAGCAAAACCTAGTGGATTTTAATTTCGCGTATGAAAGAACAGTTGTTCAGTTTTCGTATCGCAGCCAGTATCTTTTGCTTGGCAAAAGAAAGCTCCTGTTTGACCGGGCCCCCTGATGCCCGGATAAAGAGAGTTCCGGAATTCCCGATCAGCCGATCCGGAGCACATTTACCGGATAGTTGGATGCCCACGATTTTTTGCCAGTTTTCAGAGATTATTTTTTCTGGTGTCACCACATCACCTATACCCCAATCGTCCCAAGTATTTTCGACGATTTCCGAAATACTTTTGGGCAGATTGGATTTCGCAGGGTCTTCGGTTTGTGGTAGACCAAGGAAGTTTGCGACTAATTCTCTATCTTCACGGCTACGCTTCATCCTTCCATCCCACCATCACCTGTTTTAACAAGAAAGGCCTTCTTTCCACTTGCAAGACATGCTATTACTAAAATCTTCATTTTCCTATTAATCTTTTAAAACACCATTTCGATCTATGATTATCAAACCTAGAATTAAAGGATTCGTATGTATAACCGCACATCCTAGCGGTTGCATGCAGAATGTAATGGATCAGGCTGAGTTCGCCCGAAAAAATACAGTCAGCGAAGACCGCAAACCTAAGCGAGTCCTGATTCTTGGTTCTTCCACCGGTTATGGGTTGTCCAGTCG
>OZSS01001688.1_pt1 | contig 10038 bp, 13 predicted proteins | sample 1779911 | NCBI WGS metagenome assembly OZSS01 (sample SAMEA2603589, study PRJEB24840) | metagenome | biome: Water; feature: Photic zone; material: Seawater sample | place: Mediterranean Sea | collected 2013-11-12 | depth 10 m | reverse complement strand
CATATAGGTTTTGATGGGAAAAGGCGTGAATTTCGCGCCTTTTTTTACTTGATTTCCTCATTAGCTAAATCAATAATTTCTTGATAGCTGCTCTGGAAAATATTAAGCATATCGATATTTTTACCGACCATTGATTGAGCTGTTAATAGGTAAGCTTGGAACATATTAGACAAATAGAATTCTTCATCTATTTCATAATCACCAACTGATTTGTCTGCATAAATAAAAGTAGCGTCCTTTTCTTCAATGGGCTTGACCAGTATGAATGGGTCTATGTTTGCACCAAAAGCCAAATATAGATCATCAAGAGTTCGGTTGTTTGCACTGTTTCTGTCGTAATAGTGTGTGTAATTATTTAGCAAAACACGCCTAAATTTATCGGAATCAATTAGCTCCATTGAACCAGTTGATATAAGTTGATCAAAAGTACCATTTTGTGGAAAGAAAGACACACTCATTTTCTGCGTAACAAAGAGGTATTTCTCCGCAATAATACTATCTTGCAGGTCTTTGGAACCATCATTGATATCTTCAAGCATCGTTGCAATATTTTTCTGTACTTGATTAAGGTCTTTGGTAATATTTTCAATTTGAGCAAGGTCTTGCTCAGAAGATACCAAGAGTTCACTAATAAGCTTATCTTTGTAACCTTTTTTTTCATTAAGCTGTCTAACATCATCTAAATAAAAGGAGATAAGTACACCAGTGATAATGATCAAAAATTCTAGCAGGTATCGAAAATTTCTTTTCATTTTATCATGATTACATATAAAGCACTTTTTTTTGTACATTTCACACAAATGTAACACAACTTCTTGAAACATTTGCTAAGTTTTAGGTGAGAGAATATTTATGAAGAAAATCTTTATTTCAATACTTTTACTTTTAATCTTTAATCTAAATGCTGATCATGGGCCTAAAGACTCAAAAGGCTATAAAGATGAGAGCTGGATAATGAAAACCTTAACTTCTGCAGCACCATCTTTTATTGGTGATCATGCTACTGTAATTAGTCCTTCTGGAGAAGTTCTTAGAGAGGGAACCAATGGGTGGACATGTCTTGCTTTTGTGGCTATGCCAAAAATGGGCTATAAATCAAAACAAGATGCAGCCCCAGCATGCGCTGACGCTAATGCAATGGCTTGGGCAGATGCCTATATGTCACAAACAGCACCAAAATTAACTAATGATGGCTGGATATGGATGCTTCATGGTGATACTGGAGTCGATAATTTCAGACCATACTCAGAGGGTGATAAAGCAAACACCGATCCAGAAGATTGGATAGTCTCAGGCGCCCATTTAATGCTTATGCCAAAAGATCCAAACTCTTTCGGTTCACAAACAACAGATTTTGATACAGGTGCTCCGTATGTAATGATGCAGGGGACACCATATGTGCACTTAATGATTCCTGTTGAGGGTTATTACGACTATCAACCAGAATCTGCACCTAAATAAGGAGAATTAATGAGAATACTATTCGCACTTTTAATTTCGTTATCATTTTATATGTCTTCAGATGACCATAGTCCTGAAGAAAAAGCCGTATTAGCTGCGCATGCTAAATACTACGCAGCAAGAACTGACCGTGATTTTGCCACTATGGTAAGCATGGAAAGCAAAACAGGCGTTTATGAAACTTACTCTGATGGAAGTTTTCACAAACCAGGCCGCACTTGGTCGCTTGAAGATTATGAGAGCAACTTTCCAGTAGGAACAAGTAATATTTACTTTGCAGAGGCTAATAAAGTCGCTAATGGAGCATATTATGTAAGATTCTATTATGAAGGTGTCAATGGCGAAAATAATGCACCATATAGAACACGTGTTACAGAAACCTGGGTTAAAGAAATGGGTAGTTGGAAACGTAAGACATCACATTTCTCATCTGCAGCTTATGGTGGTGTTCACCAAACATCAAAAAGTGATTTTGAAGACTAATTTGGAAAAAATATGAAAAAAATAATCTTATTAATCGTTACAATCTTCTCCTTTGAAGTATTAGCTCAGACTTCTGAACAGTACACCTACAGAGCAGAATTTTTCTTTGGCAACATCAAAGAGGGTAAAACCTATAACGATGTGCACGAACAGCAAATGGAATATTTAAAATTCCTTGAAGCAAACGATCTAAATTACGGCAGAGCACTTTTTCAACCAATATGGGCGGGTGAGTATGAGTACGATCTAATTTCTTATGGTTTCTGGCCTGATGGACAAGAACAGTACAAAGAATGGGGTGCTTACATGAATAAATATCCTGCTTGGGCAGCAGAAAACAGTGAATATGACAGTGAACCATTTGAAATGGAACGCAGCATATCTATGCGTGGTGTAAGAGCCAGAGGCATAAGAATTCCTAGTGAAGAATATGATAGGTTTAAATTTGTTGATTTCAGACAATGTAATTTTGAGACAATGGGAAATCTTGAAAAACTTCTTGATCTGGCTGCCAAAATTGAAGCCAAAGAAATAGAGATGGGCAATAGAGCAGGGTATGGGGAGCATTATCTTTTACCTTATAGAGGGGCAGATGAAAATGTTACCTATGATTTTGTCATAATGCGTCACTATTACAGCGCTGAAGCAAGAAGTAATATTATTGGTAGCTGGTCTGAATACAGAGAGATGATGAACAAAAGTGGTTATTGGAGCGAATTCCAGAGAATGGCTTCATGTGGCCCAATGTCAACTTTTAAAACTGATTGGCTATATAACTCAGCTAATTAATAGGAGAAAATTATGAGAATTTTATTTTTAATATTTGTTAGTTTTTTTGCCTTTACAGATGACCATAAGAGCATGTATCAGCCAATGTATGCTGAGTATTCTTACTGCTCACAAATTGTAGAGGATGATGATAAAGCACAAGAAATGTTTCAAGCAACTGTTGCTGCATGGTTAAAGCATGCAACCTCATTTGAGAATGACATATCTGTTTCTGCATTATTTCCAATTTTTACCAATGAAGAAATGAGAGGGGGAAGTGACTTCTTTTTCGTTACTCATGGTCCTTCGCGTAGTGCTTTGGGAGAATTTACAGAAAAAATGTACGCTTTAATGGGTGCTGATGACAATATGCCAGAAGCTCCTTTTGAGTGTGAAGATAATTCAGAAGCATTCCAAAGAGTAGGTCCTTCTTCAGATGATGTTCAATATGATGAATTTGCGGTTGATTACTGGCCATGCACATATGATGAAGGTGCAGATCCAGAAAAACTACGTGAGTTACAAGCTACATTTGCTAAAGAGCATTATGCCAATGGAGCAAAAGGTGGATATAGGTTCATTTACCCTGGAGCTGGTGGCCCAAGAGGTCAAGGACCAGATTTCTGGATTAGTGCAGGCGCACCTGGTCTTGCTGCAAGAGGTGAAAATTCCGACATTTTTTGGGAGAAGTCCTACGGTTCAGCTGCGGAACGTGGAAGATGGGATCATATGTCTTGTGATACACCATCCACATGGTATGGCTATCGTTTAAAATAATTTTTTAATTTTTTTAAAACTCCGTCATTTATGGCGGAGTTTTTTATTTACAATACATAAATGGGTCTTAGAGTTTGTCTAATAATAATATTTATATGCAGTCTTGCTGCGTCAATAATTCAATCAAATTTTGGTAAAACAGATATAACTCTTGAGAGACTCGATACTGTCAATAACCAATATATCTATTACGATCTTTATACCCCTAAAACAGCTACCTCAGCTACTCCAGCTCCATTTATAGCAATCATTCCTGGGTTTCAACGCTCAAAAGAAGCCTTATCTAATATAGCAATTGAACTCTCACGTAGAGGTCATGTAGTTGCTTTAATTGACCCTTATGCTCAAGGCATTTCAAGTTCTTCTCTTAGTAGAAGAGCAGCAACAACAGAGGGATATGGCATGTTTCATCTTATTGAACACGTTTATCAATCTGATGAGTATGATTTTATTGATAAATCAAAACTTGGAGCAACAGGCCACTCCATGGGGGGTAATGCAGCCATTAGGGGGGCTAATTATTTTGGTAAAAAAGCCAAATCAGATAATGATCAAAGCATTTTAAACTCTGTATTTGTATCAGGGTATGTCCTGACCCTCCAAGACAATGTTTTAAAGCCTATCAAATCAAATATGGGAGTAAGTTACGCTCTCTATGATGAAGGCGCTTTCAGAAATGAATTACAAGCATGGGAAGCTGCAGATATGCGTATTGCACCCGAGTCATTAAGAACGGTCAATGCTGTACTTGATGTAAGTGTAGAAGAGGTTGAATTGGGTAAATATTACGGAAATATTTCAGATCAAACTGGTCGAGTTATCTTCAACGAAGAATTGCTTCATCCCTTTCAGCCCTACAATGCTGAAGCCACAGCTAATCAACTATCTTACTTTGATACAGTTTTTAGTTCGCCCATAAAACTGGATCCATATAACCAAATATGGCAATGGAAAGAGTTAATGACATTGATCAATATGATTGTTGCTTTTGTGATGCTCATACCATTAACAAAGTTGCTTTTGAGTGCAACATTTTTTAAGAGTATTGTTAAGCCGATTCCCCCTGCATTGCCAAAACCAAAAGGACATGGAAAGGTTATTTTTTGGTTTATTTTCTTCTTAAGTGCTGGCATTGCCTGTGTCACTTTTATTCCAATGGTCGATGTTGCAAAAATCCTATTTCCAGAAGCCACAAACCGTGAATTAACTTGGTTCTTTCCACAAAGAATGAACAATTCAGTAATGTTGTGGGCAGGTTTTAATGGGACGGTAGGTTTACTTATTTTCTTCTTAACGTATTACTTCTTTGGCAGAAAGAATGGAGTAGATACTAAGGCCTGGGGTTTAACAATAACTAAATCTGAACTTTTAAAAACTATATTGCTTGGTCTGTCTGTCTTTGCTCTTTACTACATAATTTTATTCATTGTATATGGGTTATTTCACATAGATTATCGATTTTGGTTTATGGGAGTGAGGGTTTTTCAGTGGGAAATGTTATTAGTGTTAGCAATGTATCTGCCTGTATTTTTTATCTTCTTCTTTTCAAATTCACTCAGAGTTAACGGTGCTATGCGATTCGCTAACCAACCTGAATGGCAATCTCGCTTACTTGCAGGTATAGCAAACTCGCTTGGCTTGATGTTGATAATTTTTATTCAATATGCGACATTTGCTCAAACTGGAACTGTTTATTGGACCACTAATTGGCTAAGCGTAAATCTATTATTTGGTATTGTACCTATCATGTTTATTCTTCCTTATTTCAACCGTATTTTCTTTCAGCTAACTGGACGAGTTTACTTAGGCCCCATTATTACTTGTTTAGTTTTTATTATGATTTTATCCACTAATACCGTTGTATACTTGCCCTTAGCCCAGTAATTTCAAATGAAAATCAGTAATTTTATAAAAATATTAGTTACAACAATTTTTTTAAGCGCTTGTGGGGGAGGCGGCTCATCAAGTATGTCAGATAGTTCATATACTCCAATGCCAACTCCTGCACCTACTCCCGCTCCAACTCCTGCTCCGACACCCGCACCGACACCCGCACCTACACCTGCTCCAACACCTGCACCGGGCTCAACTTCATGCACAAACTACGATAACTCGGGAAATACAAAGTATTGCACAATGAATTCTGGTGGCTTGGAAAGAGAGTTCTTTATTTACATACCGGACAATTTAATTGATTCAACAGATATTTCTCCACTGGTAATGAACTTTCATGGTGGTGATGGCTATGCAGAATATGAAATGGAATATACAGGCTTCAGAGAGTTATCAGAGTCTGAAAATTTCATTGCTGTCTATCCGCAAGGAACCGTGGCTGAAGGCAAAGGATCTACCGGCTGGTTTACAGGTATTGGTTGCAATACAGCTGGTGAAGTATGTGATGTCGCATTTATATCTGAGCTTATTGATGCATTGGTTTCAGAATATTACATTGATGGAGACAGAGTATACGCATCTGGCTTTTCTAATGGTGGTTTTATGATTTATAGTTTAGCGTGCTATCTCAGTGATAAAGTTGCTGCTTTTGGACCAGTGGCAGGGTTAATGTACACAGAAGAACTTGATAATTGCACTCCAGATAGAGCATTACCAATAATCCATATTCATGGAGAAAACGACAGCTCAATACCCATTGGAGGAAGTTCCTATGCGGTTGGTTTTAGCTCAGTTCTAGAATATTGGACAGATTTCAATCAATGCACGGCAACAGCAATTGTTGATGGTGCTGATAACAATGGTGATGGGTATGCGTGGTCAGCAACAATAAAGGATGAGTGCAATGATGGTGTGCGATTAGCTTTTTATCGTCTAGGGGGGACAGATCACGAATGGCCCAATCGTGATGGCTTAGGTTATGATAATGATATCGATGCTGCCTCAACCATTTGGAATTTCATGCAAGATTTTGATTTAAATGGTGAGAGAAATTAATTGAGGGACATAATGCCCCTCAATTAAATTAAATTAAAGCACAAGCCATATAAACTAATGCACCAAGTGATGTCAGCCAAGATAATGTTCTAAGCATACCGATTCCAGTCACATAAAAAACTAAATGTGCAACTCTAGCTAAAAGCCAAACACAGGCTGCAGTACTTGTATCAACACCCATCAGCAATGATAGTAAAACTAATGCTAAAAAAGCTGGCAACGACTCATAAAGATTAGCTGTAGACTTATTAATTCTTTGCAAATATAGCATTGATGAAATATCAAGATCCTCATCGCGATTAGACATCATCCATCCTAAATTTTTAAAGTTTAATGCCATTGGTATTATCCAAAGCTGAAGTAGTGTCAAACCTAAAGCATAAATAATATATATTTCCATAATTTTCTCCGGAAAATTAGATTATATTAAATATTATGGTTTTAAAAATACTTCTGCCTGCTTTGACCATAGTTACTGCTTGGCTTGGAGGACTATCAACCTTTTATACTGACTGGACTTGGTATGAGTCTCTTAATAAAGCGACATTCAATCCTCCAAATTACTTATTTGGCATAGTTTGGCCAATCCTTTACACCATGATGGGAGTAGTAAGTTATTTCAATGCTAAGCATATATATAAACTCTTCATTCTTCAGCTTGTGCTTAATGGTTCTTGGAGCTGGATATTCTTTGCTTACCAAGCTCCTGATTTGGCTTTTATCAATATTGCAGCGTTAATTGCCGTAAATGTCCTGATAATTAAAAAATTATGGTTAGAGCGCAGTTTTTTAAGCTTTATTGGCTATGTTCCCTATTTGTTGTGGTTGTTGTTTGCAAGTTACTTAAATATTTCTATTTCAGTCCTCAATTAAACAAGGAAAAATGCTATCTTTTTCATAATGCTTTAATTACGCTCTTTAAGTTATCAAGCATATTAGGATTAGCCTCATAGCATTTAATATCATCAGCTGGCATATCCCATTGATTTGCAGATTTTGTAAAGAATACTGAATCTACCTTAACCCAACTAGAATCCTCAAGAGTGCCTGCTTTTACAAACTTAAGAAGGGGAAGTTCTTTGGCATAACTGAGTACACCTGAACCACAATTTTCACAAAATCCTCTTCTTATTGTCATGCCTAATGAGCCCTTTGAATCATAGAATTTTAACTCTCCATCAACCTTAATATTTTTACTAGCAATATAGAGAATAGTTGCTTTGCCGCAACCTGTAGTTCTTTGGCAATCTTTGCAATGACAATGATGAGCTGATATGACTTTTTCCTTATCAAAATAGTAATTCACATTACCACATTGGCATCTTCCTGACTGATTCATTTTCTGTAATCTAAAGGCGGCTCTCTATCACCCAATAATGCTTGATAATCATGGTCACCAATATTAGCTTTATGCTCATTCCAAGCCATTTTGATTAGAGTAGGTTCTTCAAATAGCCTTACCGCTGAATTGGCAAGAGCTTTGGCGGCTAAAGTTGAACCTTTAGTTCCAATTGATGTTCCACCAGCAGCAACTGCTTGCCAAGAATGAGATGAAGTACCTGGAACCCATGTTGCTATTCTTACTCCAGATGTCGGCACCTTCCAGGATACATCGCCTACATCTGTGGAGCCTTTTGTCTGTGAAAGCACAAGTGGCTGAATAGTTTCTTGATCTCCAATTGCACGATCAGGATTTAATAATGTTTTGTAAAGTTCTTGAGCAAATAAATTTTCTTCATCTGTGTATGAAACACCACCAAGTTTTTTTAACTCTTCATCAATAAGTACCGATAGAGTTTCATTGGGCATCAATGGGTAATTGCCATGCATCACTTCAAAAACCATTTGAGTCTCAGTCCCTTTTGCTGCACCTTCAGCTGCTTTTACTACACGGTTAAAAAGATCACGCACACCCTCAACATTTGGATGTCTAACATAGTAGTAAACTTCAGCTTCTTCTGGCACAACATTTGGTGCTAGGCCGCCTTTAGTAATTACATAATGAATACGTGCTTCTTCATCCATATGCTCTCTCAGCATGTTGACCATCATGTTCATAGCTTCGACACCGTCTAATGCTGATCTACCATTTTGTGGAGCACCAGCTGCGTGAGATGAGATGCCTTTGAACTTAAATTTTGCTGATTTATTGCCATTCGAGCTACTAAAATGAGCTCTATTGTTGTCATCAGGGTGCCAATGCAAAACAATGTCAACGTCGTCAAAATAACCATCTCTAGCAATATAAACCTTTCCACTGCCTCCTTCTTCTGCGGGCGTGCCATAAAGACGTATTGTTCCAGGAGTGTTTGTTTCTTCTAGCCAGTACCTTAACGCTATAGCAGCCTGGGTTGATCCTACTCCAAATAAGTGGTGGCCACATGCATGACCAGCATCACCACCAATTGATTCACGATAGGGAGTGTTGTTTTGTGACAAGCCAGGTAAAGCATCGAATTCAGCTAAAATACCAATCACCGGACCGCCATTGTTGTATTCGGCGACAAATGCTGTTGGAATATCAGCTATTCCTGTTTTAACCTCAAAACCTGAAGCACTAAGCGTGTCTTGCAATAATTGTGAACTCTTATTTTCCAGGTAGCCCATTTCAGCTAAAGACCAGATTTCCAGAGCTAACTTTTCATATTTCTGTTTGTGTGTATCAATGTTATTGCTTAAATCGGCATGAACTGCCAATGATAAAAAGAATAGTATTATTCTCATTCTGCACCCCCTAAGTTATATAACTATTCTAAGTTATTTTTTTGGTTGTGTAAGTGAAACTTTAACGTCTTTCAGAAGCAAAGCGGCCAGGCTTAACAATAGTATTGATCCAGCCTCGAAAACAAGCTGTTCCGGTGCAGAATCTTTTCCTTGAAGCACTATTAACCTAGCAAGTGCAGTAATACCAATAAAAAGGGGATAAATGACTGGCAATACATGGCTTCTAAAATAGATGGCAACCATTCCCAGTACCTCTGCGTATATAAACATTAACAATAGGTCTGCAAGCTCGATACTCCCCCTCTCAAATACGGCATACAATTCGAAACCCACAGCGCCAATAGTCATTACTGCAATTATGGATAGTATTAGATCTTCTAAATACTCAAAAAATTTATTAAGTCTGGCCATAATTTTTAATATAGGGGATTATTAATAAAAAAACTAGTTTTTGCTATGAGGTGGTAATTTAGCTTCAACAAACCACTCATGTTTTCGTTTAACAGGGTTAAACTTTTTGATTTTAAGTTTCTCGTTTTCCTGAATGAATTTTTTAGTTTTTACCACTGTGTAATGATAGGTGTGACTATCTCGAGTTTCGCCTTCAGGTATTAAGTAAACTTTTTGTTGTTTGTTAGCTGCCATAAAGTTGGCATTTTACAACAAATATTTCTATTAACAAGCTTCTCTTCTTTTTTTATTGTTTTGTGCAAATAAGGTTGTTAGATTAGTGATGTGAAATTTAAAACTGTAAATTCTGAAAAACAAGGAACCCCTTACTCTGATGCCGTAGAACTTGGCGATCTAATTCAATTCTCTGGGATGCTGGGAGCTGATGAAAATGGAATTGTTGAGGGAGGCTTAGAAACAGAGGTT
>OZSS01001687.1_pt1 | contig 10045 bp, 9 predicted proteins | sample 1779911 | NCBI WGS metagenome assembly OZSS01 (sample SAMEA2603589, study PRJEB24840) | metagenome | biome: Water; feature: Photic zone; material: Seawater sample | place: Mediterranean Sea | collected 2013-11-12 | depth 10 m | reverse complement strand
TTGGTGGAGCTAAGCGGGATCGAACCGCTGACCTCTTGCATGCCATGCAAGCGCTCTCCCAGCTGAGCTATAGCCCCATATTGAGGGTAAGTCTAACACAATGAGGTAAACAAAGAATGTCACAGCACGCTTTTTTTTGTAAAGAAGGGTTACCAAACTACAAACTCCTCTCTCCCGCAAGTATTAACCTATTAATATCAAAGTCAATTGATGAAGGTAGAAAAACATTGAGGGAGGTATGTACTGGAGAGGGCCCCCGCGATTGGGAAAATACAATCAAACCAATTAGCGAAATTCATGAAACTATTAACCGTATTTGGGGAGCCGCAAACCATCTTTGCAGTGTCGCAGATAATCCAGAAATAAGAGATGTAATTAACAAAAATCTTGAGCAGGTAAGCAGCTTTTGGACTGATTTTTCTCAAAACAAGACTTTATATAAAATTTTTGCCAATCTTCGGAGAGGTATTTCGAAAACAACCCATCCTCATCAACATAAGATTTTGTGTGATTACATTCGTGATTTTGAGCTTGCTGGAGCAAACTTGGAAGATGATGCTCAATTAAATTTTAAAAAAAATACTATCGAGTTAAACAGACTAGCTCAAAAGTTTTCTGAAAACCTGCTAGACAGCACAAAGGAGACTGTGATTACAGTTGCTCTAAACAAAGATAAAAAACCAATAAAATCATTGGAAGGTATTCCAAAACACGTTCTTGAATTATCAAAAAAAGAGGCGAAAAGGAGAAATGTTGATGGTTATGTGTTTTCTCTTCAACCCCCAATATACTCTCCAATAATCGAGTACTCATCCAATCGATCGTTAAGGTTTGATATGTTTTGCAAATATGCAAGAAGAAGCTCTGATATTGCTGAAGAAGGATCTTTGTTCGACAACAGTCTTATAATTGCTAAAATCCTCAAACTGAGATACCACCAAGCGAAAATTTTAGGTTTTTCAAATCCTGCAGAATTATCCTTAGCCACTAAAATGGCGGACTCGCCTGAAAATGTAGTGATTTTTCTCAAAGAACTTGCGGCAAAAGCGAAACCATTTGCTCAAAAAGAATTAGATAAAATCAATCATTATTCAAATCAAATCGAATCCATCCGAAATGTGGAACCTTGGGATATTCCATTTCTTAGTGAAAAATTAAAAAAAAGCAAGTTCGCAATCGATAACGAGGAATTGAGAAATTATTTCCCCTTAAGCAAGGTGCTATCGGGACTGTTCGAAACTGTAAAAGATCTTTTTGGTTGCGAAATTAATAGAGAGCAAGAATATTCTGCAGAAATTTTATGGGAAGATTCTGTTCAAATCTTTAAAGTGGTTAGTGAGGGGCAAACAACGGGCTATTTCTTTTTTGACCTTTTTTCTCGGGAGGAAAAACGCGGAGGTGCATGGATGGATGAATGCCGATCAAGAATCAAACACGACAATGAGGTACAGACTCCAATTGCCCTGATGAATTGTAATTTTTCCCAACCAATTGCTCACGAGGATGTTTATTTAACCCACGATGAAGTGGTAACCCTTTTTCATGAGTTTGGACATGGACTACACCATTTATTAACAGAAATAGACTACCTAGAGATTTCAGGAATTAGTGGCGTAGAGTGGGACGCAGTTGAGCTTCCAAGCCAATTTTTAGAAAACTTTGCATGGGAATATGAAACTTTGAAGAAAATAAGTAAGCATAGAGATACTGGTTTACCTATTAATAAGGAAATTTTTGGAAAAATTTATGCAGCAAAGAATTTTAATAGTGGTTTGCAAATGATCAGGCAAATTGAATTTGCTTTATTTGACATATTAATACACAAAGATTTGGATGGCTGCGAACTTCTCGATGATAACCAGGTATACAAAAAAGTTCTTGAAATACTAGAAATTGTCAGGAGAGAAATCAGTGTTATTAAACAGCCGAGTTTTGTCCTTTTCCCTAACTCATTCTCACATATTTTTGATGGTGGGTATGCTGCAGGGTACTATAGCTACAAGTGGGCAGAAGTTTTGTCCTCTGATTGTTACGCGCGGTTTGAAGGAAAAAATGATCGGGAAAAGTCAAAATTAGGGGATTCGTTTAAAAAAGAAATATTATCGAAAGGAGGTTCTAGAGAGGCAATCGCTTCCTTCCGAGCATTTATGGGAAGAGAACCAAGACCGGATGCAATGTTTAAACACCTGGGACTAGTGAGCCTCTGATTGTGAATATTAATATCGCAAGTTGGAATATCAATTCAATCAGAGCACGCGAAAAATCTCTTCAAAAATGGATCATCGGATCCAACCCGGATGTAATTGGGCTCCAGGAAACTAAAGTCATTGACGATCAATTCCCAGTGGAAATTTTTTACGATAATGGATATGACGTACGATTCTTCGGGCAAAAAAGTTACAACGGCGTTTGCCTTGCTTTTAAACGCAGTGGTCTAATTAAATGTGAGCAGGTAGTTAGAAATATCCCATTTTGGGAGGATGAGCAAGCTAGAGTGATTACATGTTGTCTTATGCTTAATGACCTTCATAGAATCAACTTTATTTCAGTATATGTTCCGAACGGAAGTTCGTTGGAAGACCCAAAATTTAAATATAAATTATTATTTTTGCAAAAGCTTATAGGTTATATCAAGAAACTGTTAGGAGAAAATGACTCGTTGTGCATAATGGGTGATTTTAATATCGCCCCAACTGATCTAGATGTTTTTGATCCAGATTTATGGAGAGAAAAAATTCTCTGCTCATCTATAGAAAGAAAACAATTTTCTGAATTGGAAAACTTGTTTTTAACCGACTCCTTCAGGTTAAAAAACAAAAAGCCAAATCAATATAGCTGGTGGGACTACAGGCAAGGGTCTTTTCGTAAAAATGAAGGGCTTAGGATAGATCACATTCTATTGTCAAAACCACTTATAAGTGTATGCTCAGAGGTAGGTATATCCACCGATGTACGTAAACATGAAAAACCTTCCGATCATGCTCCTGTCTGGGTTAATTTAGATTTTAATATTTAAAATGGCAAGTCAAGATCTTGAATTTTTTTCGTTACTGTGTTTCGTCCCACATTTAAAACCTTTGCACACGCAATCCTTCGCCCTTTCGTTGCCCTAAGTGCCTCGGAGTAAACGGTTCGTTCGAAAGACTCAAGCAATTGGGTATAATAATTTACGGGTACCTCGCTATTGCCATCTAGATTTTTTTTCACTTCCTTACTTAATAACGTCGTCCAAAATTCATCCTTACTCCTATTTGAACCTGTATCTATTTTTACATTATTATCAATTTCGGGCTCTATCGGTGGATCGTAGAATTTAATTTCGTCAGGCAAATCATTCATGGTAATTGTATTTCCGGGAGCCATTACAGTAAGCCAATGACAAAAATTTTCCAACTGTCTAACATTACCTGGGAATCGAAACTCTTTCATGATCTTAATGCACTCCGCTGAAAGAACTTTTTTTTCGAAGCCTAGTTTTTTACTAAATTTATCTAGGAAAAACTCAGCTAAACATGGAATGTCTTCACTTCTTTCCCTAAGCGGAGGGATTTTTATTCGTATAACGTTTATTCTGTGAAATAAATCCTCTCTAAACTGATTTGTTTTAACTCTGTCTTCAAGATTTTGATGTGTTGCTGCAATAACTCTCACATTCACATTTATGGGGGTAACACCGCCTACTCGATAGAACTTTCCTTCGGAAAGGACTCTTAACAGCCGAGTTTGTAACTCAAATGGCATATCTCCAATTTCATCCAAAAATAGTGTTCCGCCATCTGCTTGTTCAAATCTTCCTTTCCGGGAAATTTGAGCTCCTGTAAAAGCCCCTCGTTCGTGACCGAATAACTCAGATTCTAGCAAGTCTCTGGGGATAGCAGCCATATTAAGGGCGATAAAAGGTCTTCCCGATCTGGGACTATGTTGGTGCAATGCCCTCGCAACTAATTCTTTACCTGTTCCTGTCTCCCCATTCACTAATACAGTTGTTGCCGAGTTGGATAACCTTCCGATAACACGATAAATTTCTTGCATCTTAGAAGTTACGCCAAGTAAGTTGCCCATACTAGCTTGTTTAAATGACTTTTTACCATCAGGTTTTCTGTGATCCCCCATGACCCTACTAATCAATTCCACAGCAGATTCAATGTCAAACGGTTTTGGTAAATAGTCAAACGCTCCCTTTTGGAAAGACGAAACAGCGCTATCTAAGTCGGAAAAAGCCGTCATAATAATTACAGGCAATCGAGGGTACTGAGACTTAATTTTTTCTAGCAAGACCAATCCAGACTCTCCGGGCATCCGTATGTCAGAAACTAAGACACTCGGCTGTTCTTTCTCAAGAGCGGTTAAAACATCGCCGACAGATGAAAATAGTTTGCATGAAATGTGCTCCCTCTTAAGAGCTTTTTCCAAAACCCATCTTATCGACGCATCATCATCAACTATCCATACTGAATTCATTAACACTTTCTGATTTGCTTATGGGAATATGAATACTAAAAATGGTTAAACCCTCTCTGCTCTCAAAATCTATCAGTCCATGGTGTGCATGGATAATTTCCTGAGCCAAAGTTAGTCCTATACCATGCCCATTAGGATGACTGGAGACCAATGGATAAAAAATTTGATCTTGAATAGAGTTAGGCACTCCTGGTCCATTATCTTTTATCTCTAAAAGAACAGCTAAAGTATGTTTTTTACGTCTCAGAGTCGTTTGCCTAGCTATTCTTGATTTTAAAGTTATCTTCGGATTTTTTATATCATGTCCTTGTAGCGCTTCAGCTGCATTGCGGCACACGTTTAAAATCACCTGAACGATTTGAGTGACGTCACATTCCAATTCCGGAATACTAACATCGTAATCACAAACAATAGAAATTTGCTTATATTCCGACTCAACAAGCGTTCTAACCCTCTCCGTTAACTCATGAATATTTACCTTCTCATATTTTATTGCCCGTTTTGAAGATATAAGCATATTGTCCACGAGATCACGAAGCCGATCAGCCTCTTTGATAATAACATCTGTGTACTCAACTAGTTCATTTTCAACCAATTCATCTTTCAACAATTGGGCTGCTCCCCTTATCCCTCCCAAAGGGTTTTTCACTTCGTGACCCAAATTCTTTAAGATCATCTTATTAACTTTGACCAGGTCGGCCCGCCTTTCTTCTTTACTAACCTTTATACTTCTTAGGTCACTTCTCAACTCAACCACACATGACGGATACAACAACCCCGTTTGGGTTATCATTGTATCCAACTTGGCGTTTTCACTGCGGGCTAGGTTCCATTCAAGTTTGATTTGTATATGGGATGATTCCTCTTCATTAGTGTTGTAAAAGTCATGAAATTCTTCTGAACTGTGAAGTAGGTCTTCCACTTTTAATTTAGCCAACTGAATTTTAGATAACCCAAAAAGGGTCTCCGCCGAAGTATTAGCAAAAAGAATTCGGCCGGCGGAGTCAAGACAAAGAATGCTAGCAGTTATTAAATCCGCTATATCGAAATTAACAAGATTAAACGACTGAGCTTGTCCCACCTTTTCCGGCCTTTATCTTCTGAGTAAAGATTTGAAGTTTTATACAGAATAATACATATCGAATTCCGCCGGATGTGTTGTCATTCTCAGTCTCGTCACATCTTCCATTTTTAAGTCAATGTAGGCCTCAATCATATCTGAGCTAAAAACATCCCCTTTCATTAAAAATTCTTTATCATTATTCAGAGATTCCAGAGCTTGTTCCAACGAAGAACAGATAGTTGGAATTTGAGCATCTTCCTCAGGTGGCAGATCGTATAAGTTTTTGTCTAAAGGATCCCCAGGATGAATTTTATTTTGAACTCCATCAAGCCCAGCCATTAGAAATGCAGCGAAGGCAAAATAAGGATTCGCAGAAGGATCAGCAAATCTCACTTCGATTCGTCTACCCTTGGGGTTAGCTACATACGGTATTCTAACTGACGCAGATCTATTTCTTGCAGAATATGCCAACTTGACAGGGGCCTCAAATCCAGGGACCAAGCGCTTATATGAGTTCGTGCTTGGATTTGTAAATGCATTCAATGCTCTTGCATGCTTTATGATTCCCCCTATGTAGTAAAGCGCAAATTCTGATAAACCAGCATATTCCTCCCCTGCAAAAAGATTATTTCCATCTTTCCAGACAGATTGATGTACGTGCATACCTGAGCCATTATCATCAACCACAGGCTTAGGCATGAAAGTTGCAGTCTTCCCATAACTAGCAGCCACATTGTGCACTACATATTTTAGCTTTTGAATCCAATCTGCCCGTTGAGTCAACGGAGCAAACTTTGTTCCTATTTCGCACTGTCCAGAACCACCAACTTCGTGGTGATGGACCTCGCAAGGAATACCTAATTGCTCCAGCAATAAGCACATCTCAGATCTTATATCTTGCAAGGAGTCGACTGGCGGAACCGGAAAATAACCTCCTTTAACTGCTGGTCGATGTGCGAGGTTTCCTTGTTCCAACTCTAACCCGCTTGACCAAGAAGCCTCCTCACAAGTAATTTTGTAAAAACTTCCACCCATACCAGTATTCCACGTTACGCTGTCAAAAACAAAGAACTCAGGTTCCGGTCCAAAAAAAGCCTGATCTCCAATTCCAGTTGATTGCATATATTTCTCGGCACGTAAAGCTAGTGACCTTGGATCCCTATCGTAACCTTTCCCGTCAGAGGGCTCTATAACATCACAAGTAAGTAAAAGCGTTTGTTCCTCTCTAAATGGGTCCATAACCGCTGTAGACGGGTCAGGTATTAGCAACATATCTGAGGCCTGGATACCTTTCCAGCCTGCTATAGATGATCCGTCAAAAGGATGACCATCTTCAAACTTAGACTCCTCAAACGCTGACGCAGGCACAGAAACATGCTGTTCTTTACCTTTAGTGTCTGTGAATCGCAAATCTACAAACTTACAATCGTTATCATTCATCATTTTCATCACATCTTTGGGGCTATTCATAATTTCTCCATATTCCGAATTTATTAATAAGTGTCCAACATAGTGCGAAATCCGTGCCTAATAAAAAAAAAAAAATTACTCGTTATTTCAGATACTTAAAAGAAAATAAATAAATAATAAGTTACTAAATTGCACTAAATTAAAACATAGTGCACTAATAACAATCAAAAATCTACAATTTTGTGCGTCAATAACCGTTCATTGGGAGAAAGATTTCTTGCAAATTGTTTAAAAAGTTTAATCCAAGCTTTGTGGGTATTACTTTATCCAAAGTAATGTCAATAAGCCCCTTTTCGGATGCTAAGCAAAACTTTTCTTTCTCGTTTGAAAACTCTAGACCAGTTCTTTTTTCAAAATCTAGAATTTTAAAACCTTTTGTTAGACGACTAGCATTTAAAATGTATTCGAACAAAACCTCTGCTCCAGGTAAATGGCTAGTTTTTTTGAAAAATTGATTGTTTGACTGAATTTTTTCTACATAATTAATTGGGTTAGACATAACAATTCGCCGTTCCATTAAATTATTTTTCGTTATCTTGGAGTGTGCACCCGCCCCTATTCCAATGTAATCACCGAACTCCCAGTAATTCATATTGTGCTGACAACGCATCCCATCCTTGGAATAAGCTGATACCTCATATCTCGAATATCCGTTCCTCGCTAATTCATTCATAATTAGCGAGTACATATCCCAAATTACATCTTCAGATGGTAATTTCGGCATATCGGAATAAAACATTGTGCCTGGTTCAATCGTCAACTGATAATAAGATGTATGTGTAACGTTGAAGGTTTTTAAAGTATCAATATCTTTTCTAACTTTGATTTGATTTTGCCCTGGCAAACCATACATTAAATCTATATTCACATTCGTGAAAATTTTGCACACCTCTACTAGAAACAACTCAATTTCTGCAGGATTGTGTGTCCTGCCAATCCTTTTTAAGGATATGTCATCGAAAGACTGCGCTCCAACGGATATTCTATTAACGCCTAAATGATTTAAACCAAAAAAATATTCTTCAATTGATGAATTACGATGCATGTTTAAAGGATTAACCTCAAAAGAAATCTCTGAATCTTCCTCGATATCCATTACTAAATGGATCTCTTTAAATAAGATCTCTACAAGATCTATCGGAAACAAGTTTGGGGTTCCTCCCCCAAAATATACCGTCTTTATTTTTCTATTTTTAAAAAGTTCGGACCAACCCCTTAACTGGGATATCAAAGCACCCGTATATTCCTCAAACTGATTCTGATCTCGCAACAAATGGGAGTTAAAATCGCAGTAAGGGCACTTCTTATCGCACCACGGCAAATGGATATAAAGACTCAAAGGTATATCTTCAGCCCGAAACATTCTTTTATTTTTCAAACCTCAGAAAAAGTTCTAAGCTAATTTTTTTTAAAGCTTTTCCTCTGTGACTGACCTCATTTTTTTCATGTAACAATAATTGGCCAGCAGTTTTTTTTTCTTCAGGCAAATAGAAAATGGGATCATACCCAAACCCCCTTTTCCCTTTTGGCTCAAACGCAACTACGCCCTCCCATACACCGCGAGAAACTATTGGATCTGGATCATCATGGCTTTTCAAAGCCACAATCATAGTTATAAATCTACAACGCCGTTGGGCGAAGGTCTTAGCTGGTCTCATACATTCAAGTAGCTTTTTTATATTTTCTTCATCTTGCTGACGCTTTTTCCCAGAGGAAACACTTGCGAATCGAGCTGATCTCACCCCCGGTAAACCTCCGAGATAATCTACCACTAAACCGGAGTCGTCTGCAATTGAAGGTAAGCTGGTAATCAAACTCGCATATCTTGCCTTTTCTAAAGCGTTTTCGAGAAAAGTCTTATGTGGCTCCTCTGGAGATTTTTTTCCATGGAAAATAGAGCTCGAGATCATCACGTGGTTGCAACTCAAGATCTTCTTTATTTGGTAAACCCGAAAATTTATCCGGTTTGGTAAACTTTGCAATGTCTCTGGCTTTTAAAACGGTCTGTTGAAGTGCGTCCGATTCAAAATTTGACGTTTCAGCAAATCCTTTTCTGCCAGAATTATAAATTGTAATGCTTGCCGATTTTTCTCTATTATTTTCGCTTGTTTCAAGCTGTCCAAGTCGAACCTGAGTCGAAAGGCCGTAGTCTTCAGTTACATCAACACTTGCTTGAGCAGCCCCCGCTCCGTGAGCAAGATCAAGCATTTTTTGTGCTATCATCTTCAGCTCAGAGGAGGAATAAATTAATTGTGAATTATTGTTTGATCTCATAGGTAAATTATAATGGGGAAATTGGGTAATTTGTCAGAATTAAGTGTTGGTCTTGTTTCAATAAGTGATCGTGCTAGTAGTAATGTTTATGAAGATTTGGGAATTCCTTGCCTCAAGAGTTGGCTGGAAAGAGCTGTTATGAGCCCATTTAGAACCGCAGAAAGTCTTATCCCTGACGACAAGAGTTTGATAAAAGATACCTTGATTCGGTTGGTTGATGAGGAAAAATGCGATTTAGTTCTTACTACTGGTGGTACTGGGCCAGCTCCACGGGATGTTACTCCAGATGCCACGCTAGAAATTGGTGAAAAACTTTTACCGGGCTTCGGTGAACAGATGAGACAAATATCATTAAACTTTGTACCAACAGCAATTCTATCTCGCCAGGTCGCAGTCGTTAGAAAATCCTCTTTGATAATTAATTTACCGGGCCAGCCTAGGGCTATCCAGGAGACTCTCGAGGGAGTCAGAGATAAAGCTGGTGAAATAAAGGTTCCTGGTATTTTTGCGGCAGTACCGTATGGTATTGAACTTATCGGAGGACCCGTTATTATTACTGATGAAAATGTTTGCAAGTCATTTAGACCTAAAAATAAATGATTATGATTTTGTTAATCTAGTGACCTTTGCTAAAGCACTCACTTTTCTTATATTTCGGAGCACCTCTGCCAAATGCACTCTGTGAGAAATTTCTAAACCTATTTTAAGTGTGCAGAAAAACGAACCTTTATGGCGGTTGATTTATACATCAACTATGTTGCTTTTTTTTATTTAAAT
>OZSS01001686.1_pt1 | contig 10048 bp, 7 predicted proteins | sample 1779911 | NCBI WGS metagenome assembly OZSS01 (sample SAMEA2603589, study PRJEB24840) | metagenome | biome: Water; feature: Photic zone; material: Seawater sample | place: Mediterranean Sea | collected 2013-11-12 | depth 10 m | reverse complement strand
CTCTTCAGGCACAGAACCAGGGGTAATCCTGATTGCTTTAGGCGGACAGACGAATTCGCAAAGCTGACACGACACACACTTTTCCCTTCCATTGGGATCTTTAACTAGTGTAGGAACACCGCGGTAATTCTTGGGGATATTTGGTTTCTCTTCGGGGTATTGAAGGGTAACCTTCGGTTTGAACATATTGCTGAATGTGGTCTTTAAACCGGTAGCAATTTGGGGAAGATAGGTCCTTTCAGAAATGGATAGAGGCTTTCGCTCTAAGACAACGGTTTTGGCCATAATATTTAAGGTAAATTTAAATTAGATTGGTCGAGCCAAGTTACAACAAATACATAAAAAATAAGATTTACCAGAGCCAAGGGTAGTAACTTGGTCCAACCTAAATGCATCACCTGATCGTAACGAAAACGGGGAAGCGTCCATCGAATCCAAATAAAAAAGAAAATCAGTCCAATGGTCTTGGTCAAAAACCACGCAGTTCCAATAAGGGATCCTAGCCAATTCGAAGGCCATGGGTTTTCGACCCAAGGGAGAAAATTCCATCCGCCAAGAAAAAGTAAGGTGAAGATAGCGGAGCCAATCACTATATGGGCATACTCAGCCACAAAAAAGATTCCAAACTTAAAACTACCATATTCAGTGTGAAATCCGCCGACCAAGTCAGTTTCCGATTCCGGCATATCAAAGGGCAATCGATTTGTTTCCGCAAAAAGTGCGATTAGAAAAATAAGGGCGGATACTGGCTGAATAATCAAAAGCCAAGTGGATGAATTCTGAGAACGAACAATTTCCACTAAACTGAGACTGGAGGCAGTGGCACCGGGTTCACTGACCCAAAGAAAGACAGGAAGAAGAGAGAGTCCCATGGCAAGCTCATAGGAAATCATCTGAGCGGACGAGCGGATACCGCCCAAAAAAGGGTACTTACTGTTGGAAGACCATCCGGCAAGAACAATTCCGTAAACGCCAAGGGAAGAGACAGCCAAAACGAAAAGTATGCCTATATCCAAGTCTGCCAAAATTAAAGGGGTTGATTGACCTTCCGAACTGAAGAACTCACCGAACGGCAAAACGGTCATGGTGGTTAATGCAGGAACAAGAGCCACAATCGGAGCCAGGTAGTAATAAAATTTATTAACATGACCTGGAACGATTTCTTCTTTAAAAAGAAATTTTAAACCATCGGCCAAAGGTTGGAATATACCAAGACCTTTCAAGAAAGGCCCTATAAATGGAATGTGACCAACAAGTGGCAAAACAGTACGATTGGGTCCTACCCTTCCTTGCATCCAAGCACTTACCTTTCTTTCTGCTAAGACAGAGTAGCCTGCCATAGTCATAACTGCACCGACCATGAGAAAGGCAAATATGACCTTCAGGCCAATGAGTTGGACGAGTTCGATATCAATCATGGATCGTGCAATCAGTTCGACTTTTTGAAATTCATGGCATCTGATTCAACAAATGGAAGATCAATCCACTTCGAGTTAACCAATTGAAGTGGCCCACGCAATGCATCGGTAAAGGTCATCCCCTTGAAAGGTGACTTGGGAGGCAATGATAGATTCTTCCAAATTAAAGATGGATCCGGAGTAATTTTATTGTCTCCATCCAATTCGGAAAGCAATTTACAAAATACATGCATATCAGGCAAAAGTCCCGCCAAACCGGGTACTGTCTGCTCAAAACCCTGTGCAAAAAAAGAACGGTTGATAAAGGTACCCCTCTTTTCAAAACTTGTGAGAGTTGGAATAACAACCTGTGCAAGATCACTGGTACTGTTCTTATGGGTTCCAATGTAAACGATGGAGACTCCCATCAAAGATTCGGCCTCAACACCAGAACTTAACAAATCTTCGTTAACAACTAAGAGGGTTTCGAGCTCTCCTTTCTTCAGGTCATTATTTAATTTCTCCAGGTTATCTTTAGGGTAAGTACTTGTAAAACCTGAGTAAAGAGCACCTCGCAAATTTGGAGTACGGTCAGCTGAAAGCAGGATACCGTCATCATCCCCAAAATGTCCCCGTAAATATTTTTTGGATTTGGTGATTTTACTCAAACGATTAAGGAGATAAAGCTCTTCAAGTGTGGAATGACAGGAACCAACAATCCCCACATTTTTGTCTTTCAATAGATCCACTGCTGAAGTAACTGAATCTTCAAGACTAGTATTTTGCTGATTTGTGGAAGGATTCTCAAGCCTATCATCGGATCGTACCTTCTTGAATAAGGAGCGACCGCTATCAGTCATCCAGCTATCATTAACTTCATCATTTCTTCGAGGAGTGATACGATAAATTTCTCCTTCGCGGCTCGAAACCATGATATTACAACCTGCACTGCTCTCCGCGCAAATACTTGGAGCTTCCTTCAAAAACCAGACACGCATTTTAAACCTGAAGTCTGTGCTTGTAAGAGCTCCCACTGGGCAAAGATCGACGGTATTCAAAGAGTAATTGTTTTCAAGTTCCTTCCCAGGGAAACAGGTAAGAGTCGAATAGCTTCCTCTGTCCACGAAACCAAGGACATCATCATTTGCAACTTCCTGGCAAAAACGAATACATCTAGAACATAAAATACAACGCTCATCATCCAAGGTCACACGCGGTCCTAATCGTGTGCGTTTGGGTTTAACATTTTTTCTTTCTTCATAACGGCTGTATCCACGACCATAATCTGTGGCAAATTCCTGCAACCTGCATTCACCCGCCTGGTCGCAGATAGGACAATCCAGTGGGTGATTAACCAGCAAGAATTCCATTATCCCTTCCCGACAATCGGTCACTTTTTCCGAAATGGTTTTAACATGCATACCAGGTGAAACCGTTGTCGCACAGCCAATTACAGGTTTTGGAATCCAGCCTATTTTAGGTGTCCCATCTTCATTTAAAACCGGTTCGCCTGTGCCTCGATCACGCATGGGGGTACCCATCTCAATCAGACACATCCTGCAGTTACCTGCGACACTGAGTTGTGGGTGATAACAATAATGCGGAATTTCTTTTTTAAAGAGAGCCGCGGCATCGACCAAATTAATTCCCGCAGGAACTTCGACTTCTTCGCCATCAAGCACGATGGGAACGGTTTCAGTCTTTTGTGTGGAAATCATCGAATCAGATAAGTTGTGGTGAGTCTTTTTTACGCTTTTGTGATTTTGCCTTTTTCAAAAAATCTTTGCGAAACTTTTTAACGAAACTTTGTGTCGGCCATGCAGCCGCCTCTCCAAATGCACAAATGGTTCGACCTTCAATCTGATTCGCAACATCAAGCAATAAATCAGTATCCTCTTCCCTTGCATCTCCTGAACACATCCTTGTGGTAATCTTTTTCATCCACAATGATCCTTCACGGCAGGGTGTGCATTGACCGCAAGATTCATGGGCATAGAAAGCATTTATATTCGCCATGGCTTCGACCATGTCGACCGTATCATCCATGATTACGATACCGCCCGAACCGGACATTGTGCCTGCTGCCATTGGGCCATCAAAATCCAAGGGAATGTCTTCAATACCCCAGTCAAAATCAGTACCATCTTTTAAAGTACCCTTAAATCGCTCATCTGCCCGCAAAACTTTTGCAGAAGATCCCCCGGGAATTACTGCCTGCAAAGTTCTGCCCGGCAACAAACCTCCACAAACATCGTAAATCATTTCGCCTAAGGTAAGTGCCCCGCATTCGAACTCAAAGTAACCCGGATTCTTCACCTGACCTGAAACACACCATATCCGGGTGCCCGTATTATTGGGCTTTCCAATTTTCGAAAATTCCTCTCCGCCCATCTCCATAATGTGTTTCACATTACAAAGAGTTTCCACATTATTGACGATAGTTGGGCATTGATACAGACCCAAGACGGCGGGAAAATAAGGTGGTTTAATTCTAGGATTTGGCCTTTTACCTTCGAGCGACTCAATCAGTCCAGTTTCTTCACCACAGATATAGGCACCTGCCCCTCGATGTACCACCAAGTCACATGAATAGCCACTTCCCAAAATATTATCCCCACAAAATCCCTTTTCCTTAGCTTCAAGAATCGCTCTCTCCAAGATTTTCGCCCCTTCAAAAAACTCAGCCCGTATGTAGATAAAAGCCTGTTTCGCCTGAATCGCGAAAGCCGAGATCATCATCCCTTCTATTAATTGGTGAGGATCCTTATGAATAATTTGCCGGTCTTTAAAAGTGCCAGGCTCAGACTCATCCGCATTGCAGATTAAATAGATTGGCTTTCCGGACTTTCTATCCAGAAATTTCCATTTCATTCCCGTTGGGAATCCTGCACCCCCACGACCACGCACGCCGGATTTTAATACCTCTTCCCCAATCTCTTCCGGTTTCTTCTTAAGAGACTTTTTAAGCATCTCATAACCACCAGCTTTTATGTAACAAGAAATTTTATTGGAATAGGAAGGATTATCAGCATTTTTCAGAATGATCCTTCTTTCTTTAGGAGTTTTTTTGCTAATCATTTTGCTTTACGACTTGGTAGGTTGCACAGAATCCACGGCCTTTTCGTAGCTAATAAACTTTTTCGAATCTTTAAGTTTATCTTTCACCAGAAGATCTGCCATTTTTTCGGCATCTACTTCCTCGACCTTTTCGTAGGTTTGATCATCTACCATAACCACAGGGCCTTCCCCGCAATCCGCGAGACATTCCATAAACTCAATCGAAAACTTCCCGTCTTCGGAGACATGCCCCTCCTTAACACCCAATTTTTCCTCAAACTTTTTACAAGTCGCATAACTGCCACGCAACGCACAAGGAAGGGTACGGCAAACACGAACATGCGTCTCTCCCCACGGTGTCTCCTTCAGCATTGGATAGAAGGTAATCAATTCCCGAATATTGATCGGTTGTAATTCCAACTTCTCGGCAATCCACTCACAGGCAGCTAAGTCAACTGCTCCGAGTTCTTCCTGCACCAAATGAATAACCATGAGGGCGGCACTTCTTTTTTCAGGGTAACGAGGAATCACTTCCTCTATCTTTTTTAAAGTTTCTTCAGATAAATTCATTAACGAAAACTTACCGGTCACATTCTCCCATCACAAAATCAAGACTTCCGAGAATTACAGTAATATCACTTAGCATGTGCCCGGGAGCCATTTTTTCCAGAATACTCAAATTACAAAAACTGGGAGCCCGAATTTTCAGGCGGTATGGCACTCCTCCCCCTTTAGAGATTACATAGAACCCAAGAGCACCTTTGGGGTTTTCAGCTTCAAAATAGACTTCACCAGCGGGAATTTGCGGCCCCTCCGTCACAATCATAAAGTTTTGAATTAACTCCTCCATGCTCGACATTATTTTTTCCTTGGGTGGAGCGAAAATTTTGCGTGCATCTTCAGCATACCACAATCCGGAAGGAAAATTTTCAATTACCTGCTTTACAATTCTTAGGCTTTGCCGGACTTCTTCAATACGAACAAGGTAACGGTCATAGCAATCGCCACGCGTACCGATAGGTATATCAAAATCGTATTTCTCATAACCCGAATACGGTTTATCCTTCCTTAAATCGAGATCAATACCGGACGCACGAAGATTTGGACCAGTGAAGCCATACGCTAATGCATCTTCTTTGGAAACCTCACCAATCCCTTCAGTTCGATCAATAAAAATACGGTTACGGGTGAGGAGTTTCTCCACCTCATCAATTGCCTTGGGCAGGTTATCACAAAAATGGGTAACACGCTCAAGCCAACCTTCTGGTACATCTCGCGCAACGCCACCAATTCTCGTGTAAGAAGTCGTAAAACGGGCTCCCGTCAATTCCTCAAAAAGGGTGTAAAGTTTCTCTCTTTCGGTAAAGGTATACATGAACGGAGTCCAGGCACCGGCATCCATGCCAAAAACTCCCATCCCAAGAAGGTGACTTGAAATCCTGGCCAACTCACAAACCAAGACACGGATGGCTTCGCATCGCTCGGGCAACTCAATCCCAGCAATCCTCTCGACTGCGATTGCATAAGCTACATTATTTGCCAATGGAGAGAGGTAATCCAACCTGTCCGTGTAAGGAACAAACTGGTTGTAAGTCATATTTTCCGCAATTTTCTCATCTCCACGATGCAGATACCCTAGTACAGGTTCACAACGGGTAATAACATCGCCGTCCAAATCCATCATCAGACGCAAAACCCCATGAGTCGTTGGGTGCGAAGGACCCACATTAAGTGCCATTTTCTGGCTCTCATTTTGGTTAATGGCTTCCGCACCGCGGGCACCCACATCCCCCACATTTATCTCAACCGTATCCGTACTCATTGAGGCTTCTCCATTTCTTCAGTCCAACTTTCATCTTTGGCACGAGGTTCGGAATCACTCATCGCTCCGTTCGTGGAGGCAACAAAGGGTCCTCCCATCATCGGAGCAGGGTCAACATTTGCTTCAGTGACTTCTGCGACATCATCTGCAGGCAAGGGAGTCTCAATCCCTGCCAGCGGGAAGTCTTTTCTTAATGGATAATAGGGATAACCATCCCACATTAAAATTCTTTTGAGGTTTGGATGATCCGTGAACTCAATACCAAACATGTCATAGGCTTCTCGCTCATGCCAGTTTGCTGCAGGATAAATACTTTCAACACTCGGAAAACTAGGTGAATCGTTATCAGCACAGGGAGAATGGATGCGAAGATAGTCCCGATGGATACGGGAATACAAATGAATCACAACCGAAAAACGAGTTTCGGCAGATTCACCGTGATCAATCGCAGTCAGGTCGACAAGTAGATCAAAAGTTTCCTCGTCCCGCAAATGAAGGAGAAGTTTAGAAATTGCTGATTCCTTGCAATCAAGGGTTAGACAATCTTCATGATGTCTTTTGGAAACAGTATCAAATTGACCAAGAAGATTTTCGGTAAAATCGTTGTCTATCATCGAAACTTAACTGGCTAACGCTTCTTTCGGCTCGCTTTTGAGATTTTTAACGGAAGATTCATTTCCAATTTTGTCCTGCAATTTCATCATTGCATCAAGGAGAGCTTCCGGGCGCGGCGGGCATCCGCTTACATACACATCCACTGGAACAATTGTGTCGACACCCTGCATAACCGCATAGGATCGGTACATCCCTCCCGTGGAGGCACAGGCACCCATCGCAACGACCCATTTGGGATCACCCATCTGGTCGTAAATCCGGCGAACCACTTCTGCCATTTTGTAAGTGACAGTACCGGCAACTATCATGCAGTCAGACTGTCTTGGAGAGAATCGCATAACCTCCATCCCAAACCTGGAAATATCGTATCGGGATGCAGCCGAAGCCATCAACTCGATTGCACAGCATGCTAGCCCCATAGGCATTGGCCAAACGGAATGTTTCCTGATCCAATTAATTACCGCATCTGCCTTCGTTACGATAACGTCGCCTTCTACCTTGCCGTTGTAGGCTACTTCGTTTGCTGTCATTAAGGTCTTTCTAACCTTTCATCGCGATCAGGCAAACACCAAAAGTCTTAGACTCTAAAAAAGTCATTTTTCTGCATACTGGATGAGTTCCAGTGATGTTTTGATCGTTGACGAATGAATCAATTCAAGACATTAAATACATCCCTATTCCGGAGAGGTGACAGAGTGGCCGATTGTGCAGCATTGGAAATGCTGTGTACCGCAAGGTACCGCGGGTTCGAATCCCGCCCTCTCCGCCATTTAGCGTTAGGCGTCTCTAACAAACACCTTCGCGTTCCCTTGGAAGACTGCTTCCGCAAGATCCAAGTGAGCAGGAGCCACGGTTGGTTCAGCAGCACCGGGAGCCGAAGCCTGTCCGGCTACCAAAACAGCAATTTTACCGTAGAGATTGATGCTTTCGCCGTCAGTGGGAGAAAGAACTTCTCCCTCATTTAGCCAGCGTCGTAATTGCATCTGATTCCAACCATTGTAAGGCTCTTTGGCCCCGATAAGATTCTCAGCAAACCTCATTGCCGCGGTTTTCCACAGACTATTCGAAAGCTCAACCGACTCAGCCATGATCTTCTGCATCGACTCTGTACTTAACCAAAGTGCGGTCACCGTTGAATCAGCGACTACATTTGCTGTGCGTGGAACACCACCAAGTACGGCCATTTCTCCGATTACGGCACCACGACCCATGATATCAACCACCAAGTCACCGATCGAAACTTTTACACTACCGCGGGTGATTACGACCATTCCATCTCCATCATCCCCCTGTTTCATAAGGGTATCCCCGTTATTGAAAGACTTGGTTTCGGAGGCGGCGATAATTTTAGAAATTTGCTCTTCGGGCAAACCCTTCAACCAGTTAACTTCACGAAGAACTTCTTCAGGCTCAGGAAGTCGTAACTCCATCGACTTCTCCATCACCGTCTTCATTCTCTCCTCAACCGCAGTGATCATACGGGCAGCCTCATCGGCCTCCAACATGCCTTCCGATTTTAACTTCTTGATGGTATTACGTTCGTGATTAAGCACCGAGCGGATCGCATCTTTGGTCTCAATACCAACGGTGGCTTCCGGATAATTTTCGTGCATGTTACGAATATACTCTAGACCCTGCAGTCTATTTTGACGGATCTCATCCTTTAGCATCCTAGAAGATTTCCCTAGCTTTTCAGGATCACCACTATCATCCAGTTCCTTAACCATGGAATCAACCATCTTGGCCATTTCCTGCTGCGCCACTACAAATGCCTTGGAGGCATCGTAACTAACCGTAATTTTATCGGAAAAATACTTTTTAAGAAAAGGCACATCCCGAATCGCTTCCGTAAGTTTACTTACCCCGCAAATACGATCGAGGTAATCACGATTGTTCATCGGAACCTTGCCTTGCTTGTCCAGAAATTCGCTCAGGTTGTTGTCCAACTGGGCAACTGCCCGGGCACTCAAAAGACCGGAACGGAACTGAGCCCAATAACTACTTCTTTCCTTTTCAAGAAGACGCCTGCGCGTTTCCGCAAGGGTATCCATTTCCTCCAGTTCATCCGCAGTCAGAGGATAAGCCACCGGTTCAGGAAGGTAGTCACGAACCAATCTCCAATTGGCACCCCCAAGAAAGCGGTCATCCTTCAGTAAGTCCATTTCCTTCTCGCAACCCTCAGCCACATTACCGGATGCGTTCGAAAACATCAGCTTCTTGACCGCAGGCAGTTCCGTTAAGCCCAAAGCATTAACCAATGATTTGATTGTGGTCGCATTGACCAACAAAGTCAGTAACACGATTCCTGAAATCAGGAAAAGAAATTGGTCGCGTACCCGGGAGGAAATACCGATCAGGGATGCCTGAGCTATCGCCCCCTCCCCTTCACCAACGATCACAACAACCTTGTCTCCCTTGCTCAGGTCTTCCCGGATTTTTGAAGCTTCCTGGGTTGTCTTGGCTCCTAAGTTTTGGTTGGCTTTAGTAGTATCCTGAGAAATACCGACAATTTTACCTCCGCTTACCTCTGCGGTCGCTTGGGCTAAAGATACACCCTGATAATAATTGATGTTTTGATTATCAGATAGTTTGGAAGCCCTATCTTTATCTAATACAAAGACTGAGGTAGTTTCTTCTTTGTAGCCGGAACCACCATTTTCCAAAGCAAAATCATACCGCAGATGCTCGGAATATACCACCAAAGCAAGGGCCAATCCAATCGCCCCACGCAATGCTCCCCACCACACGACGATGGCATCCCGGGGAGGCAAGCCATAGCCAGCCTTCTTCATCAGTGGATAAAAAACTCCCATATTGATAGCACGAACAATGTGAATGGCCAAATAAACGAGTCCGAGAATCGCAAAGTCCATACCTGTGGGATTTGCATTCTGGGCAATTACTACACCAACCACGATGAAGATGATCACATTAGCAACAAATGCCACTAGTTCCCAGAACTCATGCATGAAATGCTCAACTTCCGGACTGATGCGGGTCCGGCCTACTCCTGCCATCACAATTCCCAAGGCAACAAGTCCAAGAACTCCGGATACATGAAAGAAATGCTCACAAATGAAAAATACCGCGTAAGAGGTTACCAAAACCACGGTTATTTCGATCATGGGATCATTAAACACTTTTTTGACCCACATGA
>OZSS01001685.1_pt1 | contig 10049 bp, 9 predicted proteins | sample 1779911 | NCBI WGS metagenome assembly OZSS01 (sample SAMEA2603589, study PRJEB24840) | metagenome | biome: Water; feature: Photic zone; material: Seawater sample | place: Mediterranean Sea | collected 2013-11-12 | depth 10 m | reverse complement strand
GAATAAGACTATGGAAAGGTTGAATAACCCGAAGAAACCGGTAAAGCGGACCCCGAATGGTGTGATCATGGAATTCAGAGACGGAGGTGTCTTTGTCACCTTAAATGGTTTCATTCTGGAAGAAAGATCCAGTAGTAAAAGATCCGTGATAACGGAAATTCAAAAATACCTTGAAAACCCAAGGACAACAAAGGCAATTTCAGTGATAAGGAAATAAGGTTGCACGGATGAAATCACCGAAGAGGCCCAATCCAGTGAAGGTTGTTGAGCTAGGACTCCGTGGGTGAGTCCACCAATGAGAAAAGCAAGTAACAAGATGAGCACGCCAAAGGTGGTCGTCCAAAAGTGAAAGGATTTTGCTTTAACGCCTATTTCCTTACCAGTCATTTTAGGGAGGATATGATAGACGAGACCAAAGATGATCATGCTGAAAAACCCGTAAACTCTTTGGTTAAAATGAAATTCGTTGATGATTGAGAACTGAGTGATTTTCGCAACCGGAGGTAACGAGAATACCACCCCAATATAACTGGAAATGGTGTAAGAAAGAGTTCCGAAAATTACGAACCTCAAGGGTAGGCTGTTCCATACTTTTCCAATATCTTGAAAAGCGGTGGAATGAAAGTTGGTGGAGGCTACCGCAATGGGGAAGATCATGGCGATACTCATCACCGTACCAATTGCCGGTATCCACATGGGGACAGGACCTCCCTCCAAATGGTGAACCACCGACCACGGGGCCAATCCCGCAATGCACCAAAACCCAAATATGGCCAAGTAGTATTTGTCTATGGCACGGCCCAGTATGGCTGGAATTACATAATAAGCCGCACCTAACGCAACCGGAGTGAGCCAAAGCCAGATAAGGTTTTGACCAAACCACATGGAAAGAACGCTTTGCACTGTTCCTCGTGCAGGATTAATTTCCAAGCCGTCCCAAGCGATCAGAAATAGAATTGGGAACCATAGCAAAGAAGCGAGTAAGAACCATTGGGGTGCGATGGTTTCTTTTTCTTTACGGGAGCGATGGATGACCAAGATGATCGTAGCAATGATCGCATATGAGATAAACAAAGCCGGCCAAACTTCTGAGGGCATTTCAAGCAGCTCATGTGAAGTCATATGGCCGTCAAGAATGCCAAGTAAACCGAAGGTAATGGCGAGGTTCCAAATAACTCCTCCAACAATCAGGAGGAACCTCCCAGGTACCACCGCTTGGGATAGTCGTGAAATGATCCAAAGTGTGACTGTGAAAATGGAGTTCCCTCCCCACCCGTAGACAAATGCGTTGGCTTGAGCGATCTTTACTTTGCCATAAGTCAAGGCTTCGAAGGAGGATAGAAAAAGCGGGTCGGTTAGCTTGGCCGCAGCAACATAAGCTAATAATGCCGCGGCCAACAACCACAGTCCTGCAGAGGCGATGAAAAAGGAAACTACCACCTTCAGAGACTTGTCTATGATTTGTTCAGGAGTTTCTTTCACAGTACGAATCACTTGTTGGAGTTAGAGTTGGGTCGGTAAGAGTCCGCGACTTTATCCATTACTGTTTGTAACGAAGAGTTTTTATCGGCGTGGAAGGAATCAATCTTGTTAAGGTAATTGGCATTATCAATTAGGTGATCCCCAATTTTGTCAGCTCGTTGCTTGTCCAACGCACTCGTAGCAGCAATGGGTTCCTCAGGCTTGAAAAAATTATACAGACCGACAATCAAAACAGCCAAAACAGCAACGATAATCACAGAGAAAAAGACACTGCATCCATCCGCTTTATTCACTTGGGGGTCACTCATGATGATGAATCGAGTCAAGAATTCGAGGGTCGCGAATGGGTATGTCTTCCGCATCTGCGGATTGGAAACTCCGCAATACAGCCCAAGCACATAGACAACCTACTCCCAGGAAAGAAGCAATCCCCCAAAACAAATGGCTTCCAATCACCGGTCGGGCTTCGTATCCGACAAATGCCCCAGGTGCTATTTCCCGGCCAGGGATAATGTTCCAATACAAATCAAGTGCATGAAAAACTAAAATCCAAGAGACAATGAAAACCAACCTCGGACCTACGATTTTGTTTCGGTAGAATAAGAGATAAAGAAAAGGAAAGAAGAAGTGTCCGAAAATGAGACCCATGCTCACGGCAAACCAACCTGATCGTTCGCCCGTATTGGGGTTGATTTCACGAATTGTAAACCAAAAGGTTTCTTCCGGGATGTTGGCACTGTAGATAAGGAAATACTGAGAGAAACTGATGTATGCCCAAAAAACTGTGAAGGCTAGAGATAGGCAAGCAAGGTCGTATTGATGGGCTTGTTTGTAAATACCGCGCAATGAACCTTTCGTCGCTAAGTAAAGGCAACCGATTATGGTGACCGCCAAGGCAGCTCTGATTCCAGAAGCGAAAAACCATACACCGTACATAGTAGAAAACCATTGGTATTCCAAGCTCATGAACAAGTCAAAGGCTCCAAAAGTAAGAGCTAAAGCAGCACAGGGAATTCCGGCAGCGGAAATTTTTCCTCCTAATCGAGTCCAACGAGGATCACCATCTTTATCCTGTGTGAAAGAAATTTTCCTGAGCCAATAACTCAGCCCGCAGAAAATACCAAAGTAAAGAATAAGTCGGAGACTGAAGAAATACAGGTTTAAATAGGAGGCTTTCTTCTGGTGTAACACATCTTCTTCAACTGTGATAATGGAACTAGCCTCCATAGTTTGAGCTTCCGGGTTGATCCAAGTCCACAGTATCCCTGATTGTTCCCCCCCAAACCATGCAACAAGCAACAAAGGAAGGATACAAAGACCCAACCACGGAAAGGCTGCTAATCCATGCTCTTGTTGCCTTCGGACGACGGGTGTCCAGTGAGAATTAAAAATCCTGAAAATCATGATCAGCATCAATAAACCGATTGCAATGCTGAGCCAAAATGAACAGCCCCAAAGCCAACCTAGAAAGGGGGATTTGTCTCCCACGGTTAATCCGTAAATTAACCCTATCAAGCCGGTTCCAAGCCCAAGAATCGCACCAGCGAGCAGCTTAGTGGACGAATCGCTTTTTTGATCTTCAATCAGAGCATCTTTGGCAATCATGGATTACCTCCAGTTTTCGCGACGGTAGCTTTGCTTACATAATCCTGAAGCGCACGGACATATAGAACAATGGCCCATCTTTCCTTGAAATTGAGCCGGTCTTTTAACCCAAGCATGATCCCGGAGGCCGATCCCATGCTTATGGCATGAAAAATCTGTCCATCGGTCCATCTTCCAGCAGATTCCAAGTAGGTGCCGGAGTTGGATGGGTCAGAAAGGTTTCTTGGGGCTACTCCAAACTTGGAAATGACACCCTGACCATTTCCGTAATCACCATGACATACAGCACAATGAATATCATATTTTTCCTTCCCAAGGCGCATCAGGGCTAAATCAATGTCCAAATCTTCTGGAATATAGTCTGTCCAGTTTCCATCAGAATGCTTGCCGGTACGGTATTCAATAGATGAAATTTCCAAATTTTTAGAAAAAACATTTTCAATTTCTAGAGCATTTCCACGTAACGCAGTGCCTATAACAGGAAGACGGTCAGCTTGGTTGTCGGCAAAGAGAGGATTTGCGGTTTGAGCTTTAAACTTAGCCTGGCGGTCCATATCGGGGAATACCTCCAAGGGGGTGTTTTCAGTGAAAGAGCCTCTGAATCCCATGATCGAAACCACGAGAACAATGACAAGGATGTATATGGTGATGAAATACCTCATTACCTATTCAATGGACTCCTTAATCATAGTGATGGATTTACCTCCTATTTCCTTGAGGAAGGACTCGGTTTCGTCATCTTCGAACTTGGGGTCATCGGCTTCGACAACAATCATGAACTTGTCATCCCCGGTTCTTCCAAATTTAGGATGTTCGAACACCGCATGGTTGTGACGGGGCAATCGATTCAAGAAAAACATGCCGAACAAAGTGCCGAAAGCTGCAAACAAAATAGTAAGTTCGTAGAAGACTGGGAATGGATAAATGGGACTAAAGTAAGGTTTCCCACCAACAATGAGGGGATAATCATAGGCATTCATGAACCAAACAATCAGCATACCGGTACAAAAACCAGTGATTCCACCGGCAAGTGTGAAACAGGGAACTTTGGAGCGCCCCACTCCCATTTGAGCGTCTAATCCATGAACAGGCATGGGCGTGTAACATTCCCAGGCTGAATAACCCGCTTCGCGAACCTTGCCAGCTGCATCGTAGATCTCCTTAGCGGAATTAAAAGTAGCCGCTAATCCGTATTTAATTTCTAGAATTTTACTCATTGCTTAATTCTAGTGTTTACCCCCGTGAGGATCCGCTTGAGGCATCACCATTTTAACCTCAGCCATGGGCATAAGGGGAAGGAAGCGAATGAAAAGAAGGAAGAGAACGGAAAAGAAACCGAAAGTGCCGGCGAAGGTAAAAATATCCACTACGGTCGGTGAATAATAACCCCAACTTGAAGGGAGGAAATCCCTTGATAGCGTGGTGTTGGCAATGACAAACCTCTCAAACCACATTCCGATATTGACGAAAATGGAAATCACCCAAACCAAGGGAGTGTTTTCACGGATCGCTTTAAACCAAAAGAGTTGTGGACTGATTACATTGCAAGACACCATGATCCAATAAGCCCACCAGTAGTTGCCAAAAGCCCGGTTTATGAAGGCGAAGCTTTCATAGGAATTCGCACCGTACCAAGCGATGAAAAATTCCATGGAATAGGCATAGCCAACCATCGTGCCAGTGGCCAAGGTGATTTTGCAGATGTTATCAATGTGGTTCTGTGTGATCAAATCATGCAACCCAAAGAGGGACCGCAGAGGTAAAAGCAGGGTCAAAACCATCCCGAAACCGGAGAAAATCGCCCCAGCGACGAAATAGGGAGGGAAAATCGTAGTGTGCCAACCAGGTAGGTTGGCAACGGCAAAGTCAAAGGACACGATAGTGTGTACGGAGAGCACCAAGGGAGTGGACAGACCAGCCAACAGCAAATAGGCCATCTCGAAGTTGCGCCAATGGTTGTTGGCATTTCTCCAGCCCATAGAGAGCACCCCATAAAAATATTTCCTCCAGGTCTCCTTTGCTCGGTCTCGGATCAAAGCAAGGTCAGGGATCATCCCCATGTACCAGAATAAAATGGAAACGGTGGCGTAGGTAGAAACGGCAAAAACATCCCATTCCAATGGACTCCTGAATTGTGGCCAAATTGCGTTGGAGTTGGGAAGCGGAAATAACCACCAGGCAAACCATACGCGCCCAACATGGAAGAGGGGGAAGATGCCAGCACAAAGCACGGCGAAAACGGTCATGGCTTCTGAGGCCCGGTTAATCGATGTTCTCCACTTTTGCTTGAGCAAACAAAGCACCGCCGAAATCAGAGTACCCGCATGACCAATTCCGATCCAAAAAACGAAATTTACAATCGCCCAGCCCCAGTTAACTGGATTGTTGTTACCCCAAACTCCAACTCCCGTGGAAACCAAATAAACAAGACCCATGCCAGTGAAACTGGCTACACACAAGGCTAGTATGAAGCACCACCACCACCATGTTGGGGTTTTTTGCTCTACGATTCCACAAATCTTGTTGGTAACCCAATGAAAACTTCTTTTGTTTTCAACTAGAGGAGGGTCGATCCAAGGGGCTGGTTTGACCTTTTGTAGAATCGCCGGCTGATTCTCTTGGCTAGCTGTTTGTGTAGATCCCACGATTAATGCTTTGATTCTTTCTGTTCGTTATGCTCACCATGATGCTCATCGCCATGATGGGACGGGTGAGCTTTGTCGTGGTATTCGCGAGCGGCATGAGGAGAAGCACTGTAATCCGGCATTTGGGGGTTCGGGTTACGAACTTTTGCTAGGTAAGTGGTACGCGGTCTCGTGTTCAAGTAACCAAGGACAGAGTAATTTCTAGGATCATTAGTAAGCTGCGAAACCCTACTGTCTGGATCAGACAAATCTCCGAATGCAACACCATCCGATGGACAAACCTGCTGGCATGCCGGACGAATGGTTCCGTCTGGTACTTTAATATCTTTGGTTTCCAACTTCATTTCCGATCCGTCCAGTCCCGTAGTAAGCTTTGCTTTACGCTGAGCTTTAACTTTTATACGGATTTTAGCCTCTTGGATACGTTGAACGCAATAAGTGCATTTTTCCATCACTCCACGCATTCTTACCGTAACATCAGGGTTTTTGCCCATCGAAGGAAGGGGGTCATTCTCCTCGCCCAAAGGTCCCTGATAGAGTTCATTGATGTTCCGTTTGTTCCAATCAAAGAAATTAAACCTTCTCACCTTGTAGGGACAATTATTTGCACAATATCGCGTACCGACACACCGATTGTAGGCCATGGCATTAAGACCTTCTTCATCATGGACGGTTGCGTTTACCGGACAGACCGATTCGCAAGGTGCGGTTTCGCATTGCATACATGCAACTCCTTGAAAAGAAATTTGTACATCAGATGGAATATCCGTTCCATCTCGTTCGGTGGAACTGTAGTATCGATCCAAGCGCATCCAGTGCATCTCACGTCCACGAAGTACTTGGTCCTTGCCGACAATCGGGATGTTGTTTTCGCTTTGGCAGGCTACCACACAGGCACTGCATCCGGTACACTGATTCAAGTCGATGGCCATACCCCACTGGTGAAGGCCATGGGTTTCAGAATGTTCGTAATTGTGGTCGGGATGTTCGTAGGCGGAATTACCCCTCGGGGTGGTTTGGGTTTTGTATGCCAAATCCTTGTCTTGATCCTTTCCCCATATCGGAGGGGAGTGGGATTCAGCACCCATGTGATGGGCGAAGTCCTCGTCTTCCACATATTCGTTGAGGTTAGCTTCACGGACGATCGCCCTACCCTCCATAGACCAATGCTCCTGAGTGTTAGCAAGAATTTGGTAGTCTCCGGTCGGTTTGAGGCTAATGTCAGAAATAATTCGGTTGCCATCTTCCGATAAAAGAGGAAAGGCGTCATAACCAGTACCATGACCCACTCGGCCGGTGTTTTTTCTGCCCATTCCCAGAGATGCAACGATAGTCTGGTCGGCCAGACCTGGTTGTACATACAAAGGACCTTCGATGAATTTGTCATCGGAAAGGCTGATCCGAACAACGGGAGCTTTTTGGTAACCATTCTCGAAAACCGCATTGTCTGGGGCAATCTGCCCATTTTTGTTTAACATGGTTGGTTTGGGAAGGAGTCCCAAGTTCGGATAGTCTTTCTCCAAGCTCTTGGCGAGCACAGGGCTAATCAGCAAAGCATTGTCCCAAGTGAGCTTGGTTATGGGGTGTGGGCATTCCTGCATCCAACCGTTGTTAATAAAGCGACCATCCAATGCATGAAAGTCTGGAACAAGCAAGACTTCTAGGCTATCCTCTGCTGGAGTGAAATCCTTTGCATCTAAAGCCAAAAGGGCTTTTTTCGGGTCAGCTTCTTTGGCGAGTTTTTGAGTGGATGTTTTTCGGACGCCCAAACGGAGAAAATCCATAAAGTCATGTTCCGATTGGTTGTTACTTTCAGCATTCAGATTTTTGACAAAATCATGAGTGGATTGATCGGAATCATTAAGCCCTAGAAGGCATTCCAAGTCAGACAATGTATCGAATAACGGAGCAAGAAGAGGTTGAGTAGGAATGATGGCAGTTTGGTCCCAAGTTTGACCTAAATCCCAACATTCCAAAAAGTGAGACTGCCCAATGTGCAAATCGCAAAGCTGTGATGATTCGTCCAAGGAAAAACCAATGCGTGCAGAATTCTTAACTTTACCAAGAACTTCTGACCAATCAATAAAGCCACTCGTTGAGTGGATTGGGTTTCCGCCTAAAAGAATAAGGGAATCTACTTCGCCGCTTTCGATGGAGGCAACCAAGTCACTTAGTTGGGCTGAAGAGGTGTCAGGGACTGAGAGGTAATCCACAGACTTACCAATGGAACCCAAAGATTGGTTGATCGCAAAGGCTGCCAGATGGACTTCAACAGGCAGGTGTTTGCCTGCCAAAACAACGGATCGATTGGGCTTGGTGCGTAGGTCTTTGGCACATTCTTTGATCCATTCAATGTGAGTTTCTGCGGATTTACCGATTTCGGACAAATGCTCAATGAGGGATTGATCTTTTTTCTTACCGAGCTTGAGAACTTCCGCTGCTAAAAGGGCTGAGAAAGAGACGAAGTTTGAAGATTCTAAACGCAGCCTATGATCTGCGACGCCACCCGTTAAGGTGAGATCTGATTCAACCGAGTAGAGCCGGTTCATTTTGTGGGCGTCCGATGGCTTCAGAACCTTCCTGCCCGACATGAAGTTTCGGGAGTTCGCTAAAGCGTATGGTTCCCGACCCATAAAATCGCAATCCAGTGAGAGCACCCGCGAAACTTTCTGAAGCTTGGGGATGGTTCTAATCGGTAGTTTCTGCCCCAAGGCTTGCCCCAGTTCCTTTTCGATGGAATTCGAGCTCAGTGTATCGTGCTCTGCCCAAAGGACACCTTTCTTCTCAAGTTCAGCGGAGAGATGGTTACGGGCGGCAGAAAAAGAAGACTCGGCTAAAATGGCAACTTTACCGTCCGTTGACCAATTTTTAATCTTTGAAAGAGCGTCTTGAGAACCGATTTTTTTCCAACGAGATGAGGAAGCATCCCCGACTTGAACGGATTCTCTTTCGAAGCTTCCCTTTGCACGATCAGGATCATAGAGGTCAAGGACCGAGGCCTGTGCGTAAATATCGGTGCTACCCCCGAAGGGAAGGTAACTTGGGTTGCCTTCAATTTTTGTGGGTCTGCCTTGGTGTGACTCTGCAATAAGGGGAAGGAACCCACAGTGGGTAGGCATGGAAGTTGCGTAGTAATTGGGCACGCCCGGGATTAGTTCCTCGGGGCTTTTTCCGTAGGGAAGGATGGCATGCTCCGGTCTACGGCAACTAGTTAACCCCAAGCCGGCCAATCCAAAAGAGGCGGCCATTAGCTTCATGAAACCTCTTCGCTCCACACCGTCAAGCATGCTTGCACCTTGGGGAAATTCCCTCTCTACCCAGTCTCTAAACTGAGGGGACTCGGAATAATCGTTTAAGCTTTTCCAGTAACGCTTTCCGGTTTCAGCCGGTTGGTTATCATTTTCCTTGATCATCTGTGGCAACCTGTGCAACTGAGCGGTGGATTGACTCCCCAGTTTTGTTTAATGTCCAAACCTGCGTGAATCTGAGCAAGATCCAAATCAGAACCTTCCTTACCACTCACTTTCCAAGCTAAGTTCGTAACCTCGCCCATGGGGCGGAGTGATTTTTCTGGATTTCGATGGCAATCCAAGCAAAAAGCCATACTCAAATGCTGGGCGTGATGAACCTTTTTCATTTGGTCAATACGACCATGGCATTCGACGCAACTGATACCGCGGTTGATATGGATAGCATGGTTGAAATAAACATAGTCTGGAGCTTTATGAATGCGTTCCCAGGGAATGGCTGGCCCTGCGTTAAGAATACCATCTTGGTTCAAGTCCTCGTCTTCGGATAAGCGTCCGTCTTTGTTTGCATCTTCGCCGAAGTATGAGGTGCGAACAATTTCCAAAATGGGTGAATCCGCTTTAACATTCTTGTGACAAGACATGCAAATGTTAGCACCGGGAACATTGGCGTGTGAGGATTTATCAACTCCATGGTGGCAATAACGGCAATCCATGCCAAGTTGTCCGGAATGGAAACTGTGATCGAATGCAACCGGTTGAGTGGGTTGATAACCGACGCGGGTGTATTTCGGCGTGGCGTAGTAAGTGATCCCAGCGGTTACTGCACCGCCAATCATTCCAAAGGCAATGATCAGCTTGATTGGAACAAGGTTCGCCCAACGAGGAAAAATATTTCTCATGAGGAACTCACGCCTGTTTTAAAGGGCAGGTTGGACTGATTTGAAGTAGATTCAAAAAGTACAAAAGCTGCAACTTCGAATGCTTGTGGGCAAATATAGAAAGGATCGCATACGGTTGTTGACGTTAATCTAAAAACAGGCACAGGTTCCTTCATATTTATGGCGTG
>OZSS01001684.1_pt1 | contig 10050 bp, 6 predicted proteins | sample 1779911 | NCBI WGS metagenome assembly OZSS01 (sample SAMEA2603589, study PRJEB24840) | metagenome | biome: Water; feature: Photic zone; material: Seawater sample | place: Mediterranean Sea | collected 2013-11-12 | depth 10 m | reverse complement strand
ACGGTGATTCCAAGTTCGAGAGTGGAGCTCGGGCGCTTTCCGACACCTTACCATGCCTGGAACTTGAATGATGCGTTCGATAACAGCCAAGAGCTGGAGTTCTGGATCAAGCGGGACGATCTGTCGTCATTTGATATGTCTGGTAATAAGGTGCGAAAACTTCAATTCTTGCTGGATGAGGCTTTGAAGCAAGGATGCGACAGTGTCGTCACGATCGGAGGTACCCAAAGTAATCACTGTCGTGCGACTGCGGTGGCTTCTCGCCAGTTGGGTATGGACCCGTATCTTATTCTTCGTACACGAGGCCAGAAAATTGATCCTCCCGAGGTCCTAAATGATTCTTTGGTGGGCAACTTGATGTTCGACCGCATGGTGGGAGCCACTATCAAGACGGTCACTAGCTCAGTATATGCTCAGTGTGGTGCAGACAATTTGGTGGGGCAAATGATGGCCCAATTGAAGGAAGGCGGGAAGAATCCTTACGCTGTGCCCCTTGGCGGGTCGAATGCACTAGGTTGTTTTGGCTATCTAGATGCCATCAATGAGATTATGGACCAGGGCATCATATTTGATCACCTAGTATTCGCATGTGGCAGTGGTGGTACAGCAGCCGGTCTCTCTCTCGGTGCAAAACTAGCAGGAATCCCTTCAGTTCACGCTGTCGGAGTGTGTGACTCTCCAGGATACTTCTACCAGCACATCGAGGAGACGGCAAGGGAGCTCGGAGTGGATTTCAGTGAGCACGGCAAGCCTGAAGAATGGTTGACTATTCACCACGGTGCAGGCTTAGGATACAGTCGGAGCAAGCCTGAGGAGCTAGAATTCATCCTATCGGTGGCCCAAACCACAGGTGTGACCTTGGACCCTACATACAGCGGCAAGGGCCTCTACTACTTCGTCCACGACGTAATCAAGAGCCACCCAGAGATATTCAAGAAGGGTCAGAAGATCCTCTTCCTGCACACTGGGGGTGCCTTTGGTTTGTATGACAAGCACCAAGAACTAGCCGAGCTGATGAAGGTAGCGAAGAGAGGGGACGGAAACACTGAGTTTGGCAATGTTAGCCCCATGAAGTTTGAATTTCCCGACAATAAGTGAGAGGAACCTGCTGCGAGGTGTGGCCTTGGTAGATTATAGACATTATGTAGAGCTTCCGAATGTTACAATAGTGATAAAGAAAGTGAAAGACACACATGCACAGGAATCAGGCTGGACTCACCACTGAGACGGCGACCTACAGCAGCTCCTTGGGGTCGATGGCTTCCTTGTCGGACTTGCGTTCGATCAGCTTGTCCACAATGAAGCGCTGCCTCTGCCTCTGGATCACCACCTCCTCTGGCTCGTCTCTGATGACCATCTGGGCGATGTACTGCATGAAGAACGCCAGGTAGTGAAAGCCTACGAATATACCCAACCTCTTGAAGTCGGAGTAGCCGTCGAAGGTGGTCATCGTGAAAACCACCACGCCGGCATTGGTGCACACCGCCAAGATGATCATGATTTCCATCGCACTTCTCCAGTGCCCGATGGATTCGCAGACCTCTGGGATGGGCCTCCGCGTATTGTGGAGCATAGGGGATCCGGTTGAACAGTCCATTGCTCAACATCGCAAATGTGTGTGTCTGTCCTCCGATCCTCCACTACTGATAGCCTGCCAGCACGATGAACACGGCTTTGCTTTGAAAAGAGCCCGCCATTCTGTTGAGGTGTTCAGTGTAGTTAGTCGGGGGAGCTAACCAGCGCACGATATTTCAGCGCACTCCGACAAAAGAACGGACGTTGCTGCTAGCAATGGAGCAGTTTGGATGCACTTATCTGAGAGCTTCAAAGCTTCAAAGCAAGGATCAAAACTTGTAACTCAGGAAACCCTGTGAGCATGGGTGTACCCACTGGAGTGACCGAAGAGTTAGCTCTCGAAAGAGACTTTGAGCTGCCCGTCTTGTTGAGTCCCAAGGCGGCGGAGGAGCGTGGCGAAAATCATTTCGTAGAGGAGGAGGTGATGGAGCCTTCGCCTCTCCAGCCAAAGCCTCAGTCTGTAGCTGATTTCGCGAAATGGCAATTGCTGGCTCTCGGTGCGCATATTGGATGGGGCTGCTATCCTGTACTGGCTAGGAGGCTACAGAATCCTGCCGTTATGCCAGAAGGCGTGGAGCCAATCCCAGTTTTACAGCTTCTCTTTGTCCTTAATATTATTGCCTCTATGTGGTTAGCGTTGTACCTAGCATTGGGCGCGCTATATAATAGATGGATTGGCGCAGGTCAGACCGCGGATCAGGATCAGCGTGCACAATGGAGCATTAAGACGACTTGGGTCACTATTACCCTTTGTGTCGTACAATTCGCTCGTGCCTTGACCAACCTTTCGAGCGCTAAATTCACACTCGCTCGATGGATCAGTATGATGAATCTTACGACACCGTTATGGAGTGCATTGCTCGATACTTTCTTGGGAAAACCTCTGAAACCTTACACGATTCAAGCCATCCTTGCCTCGGCAGGCGCCAGCGCATTGGTGCTTTTTGCAGGTACTGAGGACAATAAGCTGACCATGAACGACATTCTCGGCCTTTCTTTGCAATTACTGAGTTCATTCTGCCTATGCCTCTACATGCACACTGTGCAAGCAACTAGCGGGCTGCTCACTGAGAACGAGGTTCTGTACTGGTCGAATGCATCGCTTATCCTGTTTGCTGGGGTCGGCTCACTGATTGTAGACGCCCGCTCGGACCAGTCGTGGGCGAGGCCGCTAGAGAGGCTCGACTCAGAGGGGTGGCTTCTGTTGATACTGTTCGCGCTGCTCGTGTACTTCGGCGCAGCTCTAGTGCAGCAATATGCTGTGAGGAGAATCGGGGCAACCGCCGTTGCCACTCTAATGCCCGTACGTCTGTTCGCTGCCGTTATAGGCGGGATGCTCCTCCTTGGAGAACCCTTGAGAAATGCCCTAGAAGGCCTTGGGCTGCTTTCTCTGGTTGCTATTGTGCTGGCCTTCATTCGAGTCAATTCCCAGACAGAGAGCAGGCAGCAGGGCCTGGCTACACAGGCTGTAGTTGATGGAGACAGCGATTACCTGCCCGTGGAAACAAGTAGCGTGAGAGGCTTCTCCAAACGAGTCGTGCGCACCAACCATCAAGTCGATAATGGTATCCAATGATGGTGAGCCTCCCCCAACAGGTGATTTAAGTAGTGGATGATAAAGTGTATGTTGTTGATGACTGTTTGTTACTGATTTACAAGTAAAACAAGAATCTGTAACGCTATGCTTTGTATTATAGGTTTTGCTGCTCCCCGCGCTGCTCCAGACTGTAGGAGGATTGCTTGGAGGGGCTGAAGAAGTACGTCGTAAGTGTCACGCAGTGAGAATAGACTGTTTACAAGTGAGGCAGCTTGGAGGTGCAATAAAATGTCAATCTTAATAGCTTTATTATTGGTCGCTCTTTTTTCTGTAGCTTTTGGTGGCGTGTTGAAGCCTCTCGGGGCACCTTCTTCAAAGAGGAGTCTGAACTCGATTGAGTGGGGTGCAGAGGAGAAATTGCTTGATATTCGGGGTGGTAGCAGCGCTGATTGGAGGTATTTCGTGGCTGGGGGTGGAGCAGCGGCGATTTCTCATGGGATTACGACCCCCATCGATGTGGTGAAGACGAAGATGCAGGGCGATCCTGAGAAGTACAAGGGTATGGGACTAGTAAGCGCATCTCAGAGCGTGATCAAGGAGTTCGGCATTATGTTCTTGCTTGCCGGATTGGGTCCTACCTTTGTGGGCTACGGCATGGAGGGAGCAATGAAGTTTGGAGCTTACGAAACTTTCAAAGGGGTCTTTGCGAATGTATTTGAACTACAATTCTACAACTATTTGATGGCAAGCGTCCTTGCAGGGGCAATTGCGGCCATAATTTTATGTCCCATGGAGGAAGTTCGCATCAAAATGGTAGAGAACAGCGATTGGAAAAACGAAACACTTGTGACTGCTCTCCTGCGCATCATCAAGGAAGATGGCATCTTCGCCACTTTCGCCGGTCTTCCCGCCATGTTGAGTAAGCAGGTGCCTTACACTATGGGTAAGCAAGTATCATTTGATATCATCTCCAAGATGATGCGTGGGGTGTTCAACAGTATATTTGGAGAAGAGAAAATGAACGACCTCGGCTGGCTCGTGTCTATATGCTCGGCCTTCTGCACCTCTTTCATTGCGTGTATCTGCAGTCAGCCGGGAGACATGATTCTAACTGCCACTTATAAAGCCGAGAAAGGCATGAAGAAGGACTTCATGTCAGTATCACAACGTATCTACGACAAGAGGGGTCTGGAGGGATTCTTCCTCGGTCTCCAGGCCAGGATGGCGCACGTCGCTTTTATCATCACGTCACAACTCACCGTTTATGATATGTTGAAGGTTATCCTTGGCCTACCAGTCACAGGTGCACATTAAATGAGGCTCCATTATTGGAATAACTACTTGTTCTGCGACGAACCTTTAAGCTCAATATTTTCCTTCGACCATTTGCACAATCATTTTCGCAAAATAATCCTCTCAAATAGCAGGATCACATTTTGTATGTATAAACAATCGATAGATTCTAGAGATAAGCCCAGGTGTCTCTTACAGAGCGCAAAATCGAATAACTACCCCTCCCAGAGCAGAGTGCCGGAAGTACCCTCTCTGTATGCGACTCCTGGTTGTGCTGTGCATACTGGGGATCATGTCAGGTAGCATGTGTGAACTCACAAGTAAGACTTTGGGATTTGTGGGGACGGGGAAGATCTCTAGCTGTGTCGTTAGAGGATACTGCAATGCCCCTCCTCCATATAGACCAAAAAGTGTAATTTTGTCTCCTCGTAGTGCCGATAAAGCAGCAGCTTTGAAAGCGGAGTTCCCTGAACTAGTAGAGATAGCTAGTTGCAACGAGGATGTGGTCATTCGAGCGGATGTAGTGTTTATTGGGCTACTTCCCAAGGTTGCTAGGGAGATCCTACCAACTTTGCCTTTTGGGGGTGATGGTAGCAAGAAGTTGGTAATTTCGATGATGGCTGCGATTATGATAGAGGAGATGCGTAGTTTGGTAGACGTTCCGGCGGACCAGTTGGTTCGCACGGTGCCTTTGCCGTCTTCAGCGCGTCGGGAAGGTCCGATCCTGTCGCATCCTCAGAACGCAGCTTGCGAGGAAGTGCTACGAGTCGTGGGAACTCCTGTAGCTTGCACGCTGGAAACTGAGATGACCCCGCTCGTCTGCCTCACGGGTCATATCAGCCCATTCTTCGAATTGATGCGCACTACGGAGAAGTTTATGACAGATCAAGGGGTAGCCTCAGGAGAGGCAAGACAGTATGTATCTTCATTCTACTCCGCTCTTGCCAATGCAACAGTGGAGACAATTGGTAAGGAATCTCTGGAGGAGATGACGGAGGAGGCAGCGACGCCCGGTGGAATTAACGAGCAGGCTTTGGAGTACTTGCAAGGCACCGACCACTTCGAGTTGCAGACCGCCAGTCTAACCAAGATCCTGCTGCGTCTGCAGGGCAAGGAGACGTACACACCAAAGGCAGAGAGGTAGTAATGGGGAGTATTTGCTGAGGAGCCGTAGGCGACGAGAAGTCACTACTTTCTCAAAAGGTCAGGGGATAATCAACCCCGCCCGGGCATCTTTATTTAAGGCTCAAAAAGTCAAAAGCTACAATTTGCTATAACCATATTAACAAAGGGTACAGTTTAATGCTATTCTTAACTCAGCACGGCTCTACTCTGTGCTCGCAGTCGCTCAACAGACGACCTGAGGTCACTCACGTCCCCGAATAGAGGCGGCTTTGCAGAGGTATCATCGGTCTGCCCGTCTAGTAGTGGTGGAACAGGCGCGGTGGTGGCACTGGCACTAGCAGTGGTCGAATGCTGCGGAACAAAGTTCTCGTGCTGGTACTCCGCTCTTGCCACCTCCACTCGGGGTGCTACAAAAGAGACGTTACTTGGCAGCGTTTGCGTAACCCGATCTGACTCTGGCTGGCGCAGTGCATGCGGGGGGCTCACTAGTCTAGCGCGGTGCACGGCGTGTTGCGCCTCCGCCTTCGCCCCCTCAAGCTGCTCAAGCTCCTTGAGCGCTCTGGCCCTCTCCACATGCATGGAGTCGTAAGTCTGGGCCAATAGCGTGTGTGCCTCGCGCACTTTGTGCTCCAAAGACGACAACTCCTGCTTCTTCTCGTGCATGCGCTTCTCCTCGGCCTCCAAGCGAGCTTGTGCGCGTCTCACTTCCCTCTCTACAGCCAGCACCTCCTCTCCTCTCTCCAGAAGCGTGCTCTCCACCCCCTGCAGGGCATTCTTTTCGTGGGCCAGTCGGGCAGTGGCGGACTCCACCTCGCCCACCGCGCTGGCCAGCTCAGCAGCAGCTGTCTGTTTCTGTTGCACAAGCCCCTCCATCTGCATACGAGCCTTGCCCGCCTCTAGCGCGGCGGCCGCTGCCTCTTGCGCACTCCTCTTCATCTGCACCTCCAAACAAGTTATGGACTCCCGCAGCTCCTTCTTCTCCGACTGCAGCTTGTCCCTCCGGAGGCTCTCCTCATGGGCCTCCTGTGCCACTCTTTCCCTCTCCACATGAGCCCGGTCTAGCGCTCGCTGAGCCTCCTGAACGCGACTGCTCAGAGCCTCCTCCTTCCTCTCTCCCTCCAGCAGTCTCCTCTGCAGCCGTCCCAGATCCTCCTGAAGGCTGTTGATCTCCGCCCTCCGCCTGCCGAGGTCGTCACGAGCCATCTTCTCCTTCTCCTTCTCTGTCTTCTGGGCCTCTTCGGAGATCGCGACGTCGCTTTTCAGGCGCATCAATTCCGCAGCGAGGGCCGCTCGTTCATCCTCCATGGAGGTGACGGCATGTCTCTCCATGTCCGCCTTGGCCCTCCACTTATCTCTTTCAGACCTAGCGCGATCCAGGTCTTGCAAAGCGCCCTGTGAGGCGTGAAGAGTGTCCGCAGTCTGGGCACGTAGGCTGTCTTGTTTGTCCTGTAAGGTGTCCAGCAGCTCTCGGGCGCTCTGACAAGCGGACACATCCGCGGAGGCCTGTCTTCTAAGCGCCGCAACGCGGCTGGCACAATCCTCCTCCTCCTCTTTGAGCTGCTTCACCGCCTCCCGCATCTTCTTGAGCCTCTCCTCAGCCTTTCTCGCAGCATCCGCCTCTTCGCCACGCTGCCTCTGCACCTCTCGCTGCAGTCCCTTAAGTTCGCTCTGCACGGCAGCCAGCTCTCCGCAAAGCTCGTCCTTCTCGGCATGCAGGGCCGCCACGCTCGCCTTGACCTGCTTTTCCGTCGTCTCTGCATCCAAGTCTGCTCTTCTTCGTCTGGCTTTCGCCTTCGTTGCATTCCCCTCTTCCTCTGCCACTCTCTGCCTCGCCGCATCCACCGCTTGCCGCAATTGCACGAGCTCCCGACTCCAGCGCTCCCTCTCTTCCTCCCAGTCCTGTCGACTGCCCTCCCTTAGTTTCTCTTGTTCGCGACCTGCCTCCTCCGCGATGCGCATTTGCGACAGATGCTCCTTGTACTGCAATGACAGGGCTTCAGCATCCTCCTCCACCTCTCGCAAGCGGGCGCGCAGCTGCGCCTGCACAGCCTTCTCTCGCCGCTCCTCCTCCCCCCTCCTCCTCAGCGCAGCCTGCACCGCCGCCTCTGCCTCCGAGTGCTCCTTTTTCTTCTTGGTCACCTCTGCCGCCAAGCGGTCCCTCTCCCCTGTCTCATGCGCCAACTGATCACGCACTTCTTGCAACGAGCGAGCGAAGCACTGTGCGCTCTCCTGCACATGAGCCCGCTCCTGTTCCTTCCTTCCCACCGCGTCCTCCGCCAGGCGCAAGGCCTTCATGTTCTCCTCAATGGCGGCCCCCACCCCCCTGAGACGGCATTTGTGCTCAGCCTCAGCCTCACGGTGCTCCGCAGCTCGCCTCTCCTGCTCCGCGGAGTGCGCCAGTGTCTCCTCCTCCCATAGCTTCTGCTCCGCCGCCCGACGAGACAGAGCAGCTGCGATCTCCTCGCTACATCTTTCTTCCTCGTCTCTCTTCTCCCGCACACTGCTCTCTAAGGCGCTTAGACGGCTAGCAGCGTCCTCCTGCTTCAACAGCAGCGCCTGCTCGTGCTCCTCCTGCTCCATCCTTCCCCTCTCCGCGACGGCCAGTGCTGCGCGGGTGTCCTCCAGCTGCCGCGAAAGCGCCCCCTTTTCACCCTCCGCCCGAGCGAGCGCCTGCTGCCCTTCCCGCGTAATGCCCTCGATCACCCCACTGTACTGCTCAGACACGGCTTTGGCCGCCTGGGTCAACCTCACGATCTCTCGTCTCTGTGCCTGCACCTGTTCCTCCGCGGCTGTGGCGGTGCTCGTCATCTGCACCAGCTCCTTATCCTTCTCCTCCACCACGAGCTGCATCTCCTCCGACATCTGCACACTACGCTTCATGACAGGCTCAAGCTCCGAGCGCACACGCATCTCCGCCTCCGTCAGCAGAAGCTCTTCCCTTCGCTCGTGCTCGGCCGTCGCCTCCTCCGCCTCAGCTATCGCCCTCTTCAGAGCTGCCCTCAGCTCCTCCTTCTCTTGCTCGCTCTGCACCAACAAGGCAGACAATGACTCCACCTGGAGCTGAAGATTGGTAGCCGCAGTATTGCCATCTTCACCGTCACCGTCACCATCACCATCACCACCGCCAACACCCTCCTCTAGGAAGGTGGAGGCGTCCAAGGAGACGCTAGCGTCCTGTGAGAAGCCCAGTGCGAGGTTGTCTATGTCAGAGCGACTGATAATAGTCCTCCGTTGCCCGCTACTGGGCTTCGGGACTGTGAAACCTTTCACCGGAGAAATGTCTTGGGCGCTCGAGCGACTGAGAACACTGCTAGCATCTGGGCTGACCAGGGCAGACGCAGGTACAGCCAGGGGACGCGCTGCGAGGGGCGTGCTGAACTGCAGCTCTCCGTCCTCTTGCTGGCTCTCATCGCCACCACTTCGCCCCCACGAGGGCAGCATGCTATCATTGACGCCCATATTTTCTTTGTCAGCATCAGCTCGCCCCCCATCGGCAGCAACATCGGACAAGGCCGCCTTCTTCGGGCCCTTCTCTTGGCTGAGCCAAGCACGTTGCCGCACTGACGGCTGTGTCAGGTCCACATCATTCATCCGCGTCAAAAATGGTAGCTGTGTTGCCAAAATCTGTTCCAAGTCCGCGACTTCGAGGCCACCTGAAGCGGGTGAAGTCAGTGGATTGTCCTCTATCCGTAGCTTTCGAAGCCTTTTAAGTGGTTTCAGGCGAAGGAGATCATCAACAGCCTCGATCCGATTCCTTGATAATCTCAAAGATGACAATGCTCCATTGTTCTTTATCTCTTCTGGGATGTAGGAGATCAGATTACCTGAGAGGTTAAGTCGCTCCAATGCACCAAGTGCATCCAACCCCTCGATTTTCTCGATCAGATTCTCAGCAAGATTCAATTCAGTCAACCACTGACACATATCCAAGCCTTCTATCTTCTCAATCGCGTTGTAGCTCAAATTAAGGACACGCAGATTGCTCACCAAGTGCAAATTGGTGATCTCCTTGATCTTGGGATACCGAGAGTCCCTAATATGGAGATTGAGTACTATCAACGAGCTCAGCTGATCCTTGCTCTCCCCAGATATCAAGCATAACAGAGCCTCGTTGATCCTCAAGTGGTGAGAAGGCGTTTCGGACCCCACAAAGGACAGTCCATCCAAGGAGTCTCCCATCATACGGGATAAGGGCTCACTTTCTACACCATAGTTCACAATAGAACCGTTCGCCATCACTAACCCAGAGACTTGACTTATTGTTGAATTAGATAGTACAATATAATCACCAGAAACGCTTCCACATACTCATGGAGGTCTTTTTAAGTTTTGAATGCCATTAGCACGTATTCGGTTCAGTTCTCGCATTAGCACGTATTCGGTTCAGATTTCAGGATCCAAAGCCAGGAGCCCTCAACGAGACTCTTTTCACCATGTTCCGCTTCGCTGCTTTGCTTCTCACTCTTGTGTCTGGTAAGTCTCATTGCATGTCGTCTATTTTAAACTTGAAATTCTGATTG
>OZSS01001683.1_pt1 | contig 10053 bp, 10 predicted proteins | sample 1779911 | NCBI WGS metagenome assembly OZSS01 (sample SAMEA2603589, study PRJEB24840) | metagenome | biome: Water; feature: Photic zone; material: Seawater sample | place: Mediterranean Sea | collected 2013-11-12 | depth 10 m | reverse complement strand
CGATGAAGATCCGCGCGCGGATCGCTCGCCAACTGATTTTTATCAGCTTGATCTTGAGATGTCATTTGTCACGCAACAGGATGTGTTCGACACGATTCAACCCGTTTTACGTTCGGTTTTTGAAGATTTTGGCAATGGGCGGACAGTCGATACCGAGTGGCCGCAAATCTCCTATCGCGATGCAGCGCTTTGGTACGGATCGGATAAGCCAGATCTGCGCAATCCGATCAAAATGCAGCGCGTTTCTGATCATTTTCGCGGGTCGGGCTTTGCAATTTTTGCAAAATTATTGGAACAAGAGGGCACCGAAATTCGCGCCATCCCCGCGCCTGGGGGCGGCAGCCGCAAGTTTTGCGACCGGATGAACGCGTTTGCGCAAAAAGAAGGCTTGCCCGGTATGGGCTATATTTTCTGGCGCAGCGGCGAAAACGGCATGGAAGCGGCGGGGCCTTTGGCCAAAAATATCGGGCCAGAGCGCACAGAAGCGATCCGGCAGCAGCTTGGCCTGGACGTGGGAGATGCTGCGTTTTTCTTGGGTGGGAAACCTAAAAGCTTCGAGGCCGTTGCAGGCCGCGCCCGCAACGTGATTGGCGAAGAGCTTAATCTAACCGATGAAAATCGCTTTGCCTTCGCTTGGATTGTTGATTTTCCAATTTATGAACAAGATGCAGAAACCGGTAAAATCGATTTTGAACATAATCCGTTTTCGATGCCGCAAGGCGGTATGGAGGCGCTTGAGGGTGATCCTCTTGCAGTTTTGGGCTACCAATATGATCTATCTTGCAACGGATATGAATTGGTTTCTGGCGCGATCCGCAACCACAAACCCGAAATCATGTTCAAAGCCTTTGAAATCGCCGGCTATGATGAAAGCGAAGTGCGCAAAAGATTTGGCGGCATGGTCAACGCGTTTCAATTTGGCGCACCGCCGCATGGTGGATGCGCCGCCGGGATTGATCGTATCGTGATGCTGCTGGCCGATGAGGCAAATATCCGCGAAGTGATCATGTTCCCCATGAACCAACGCGCCGAGGATCTTATGATGGACGCGCCAAGTCAGCCGATGGCAGATCAATTGATGGAGCTGAACCTGCGGGTCATCCCGCAAGACTAAAGCGGCAGAAGCCTCATCAATGTGCAGCGCGCGATTTTACTCCTCATGGATTACAGAATTGCGATCTGGCCAATGCGGTGTTCAATTTTCGCGCAGAGCTGATCAATATCGCCGGTTTTTATGGCCTCTTGCATATAATCATCGCCACTGGCCGCGCACACCCCCGCCAAAAAACTGCGAATAAAGCCTTCTTCCTTGGAGGAGAGATAATCTTTCAAACTGATCAGCGCCTGCACCAAATCATCGCGAAACGTAATCAAATCAGGTAGGACCGGCGCATCTTGCAAAACAATCGGGCCTTTGGGTTTCTGTTCGACGGGCAAAAGCTGCAAAATCGTTGATTGAAAGCAAGAGAGGTTTTCAAAAGGTTTTGCAAGAAATCCATCCGCGCCTGCTTTCAAGCTTTGATGATGCAACAAATCATCCCCGCTGGTGCCCAAAATCACAGAAATGCGCGGAGATGCGCCCGCCAATTCTGATATCAACTGAAGGCCGGACCCATCCGGCAAACCAACGTCGATAATGACGATTGTGGGGAAGTAAACGTTCAAATGCCGGCGCGCCGCCGCCAAACTATCCGCGCGGCGCAATCGGGCACCGCTGTGCAAACACATCAAACGCGCCGCTTCACAGATAAAACGGCTATCTTCGACAATCAGAACTGTTTTTCCGATCAAGGGCCGGGTGTTGCGCCCCATTGGCGTCAGCTCTACCAGATCCAATGAATTCATGCGCGCCTCCTGCGATTCTGAAACCATCCTGCCTCAGGGTGGCTAATAAGCGGTTAATTCAAGCCAGATCGCGCGGGCGGCTCTTGCACCGCCGCCACTCTCAGCGCATAAGGTTGCGCAATCGATAGGAGAGCTCAGATGATCGGACGCCTCAATCATGTGGCCATCGCCGTCCCCGACTTAGAACGCGCTGCAGAGCAATATCGCAGCACCTTGGGGGCTGAGGTTGGACCCGCCCAAGATGAGCCTGAGCATGGCGTCACCGTGGTATTTATCACGCTGCCAAACACGAAGATTGAACTGCTTTATCCTTTGGGAGAAACCAGCCCGATCCAAAGCTTTCTTGATAAAAACCCAAGCGGCGGCATCCACCATATCTGTTATGAGGTCGGCGATATTACGCAAGCCCGCGACCAACTTCTTGAGGCTGGCGCGCGGGTTTTGGGCAATGGTGAGCCAAAAATCGGCGCGCATGGAAAACCTGTGCTCTTTTTACACCCCAAGGATTTCAACGGCACCTTGATCGAACTTGAACAAGTGTAACGAGGAGCAAAGCGAATATGTCTATAACCTCTGCGCTGGTTCTCTTTGCCGTTCTGTGGTTTTTAACCTTTCTGGTTGTGATCCCCATCCGTCTCAAAACGCAGGGCGATGTCGGCTCGGTCGTGCCTGGCACGCATGCCGGAGCACCTGAAGATCACAATTTGAAAAAGAAGGCTTGGATTACCACAGCAATCGCTGCGGTGCTTTGGGGCGTGATTGCATCGATCATCTTATCGGGTGCGATCACTATCCGCGATCTGGATGTGTTCAACCGGATGGGCCCTGCCGCAACAAATGAAAGCCCTGCGGATCAATAGCAGCGCGATGCGCGGCGTTACTTAAGACAAATCACGCCCGCGCAGCGCGCCCAGCAACGTTGATGTAAAGAACAGCGCCGCCGCGCAGCAGATAATACTGGGGCCAGTTGGTGTATCCCAATGCAATGAGGCAGCAAGACCGCCAAGCGTTGCACAAGCACCAAACGCCGCCGCGATCAACGCCATCGCTTCGGGTGTGTTTGCAAAATTACGCGCCGCAGCTGCTGGAATAATCAACAAAGCCGCGATGAGGATAGCCCCGACAACTTGAATGCCCAGCGCCACAATAAGCGCCAAGGCCAAGGTCAATACCAATTGCTCACGCTTGGGGTTGATTCCCTCAGACTGCGCCAAATCGCGGTTCAAAGTGCAGGTCAGCAAGGCCGACCAGCGCCACCCCAGCAACCCCACCACGAGGAAAAGCCCAAGGCCTATCCACAGAAAATCGGACCAAGCAACCGATAGAATATCCCCAAAAAGATAGGCCATAAGATCGATCCGCACATCCGAGAAAAACGACACCGTCACCAAGCCCAAAGCCAGCGTTGAATGTGCCATCACCCCAAGCAGCGTATCCAATGTTTGACCGCGGGCCTGCAGCGCAGAAATCGCCAGCGCCATTGCAAGCGCAATCAGCAACACCCCAATAAACACCGGCAGTGCAAACGCCAAAGCCAGTGCCACACCCAAGATTGAAGCATGCGCTGTCGCATCTCCGAAATACGCCATTCGCCGCCAAACCACAAAACAGCCAAGCGGCGCAGCCGCCAAAGACAATGCCACACCCGCCAAGATCGCCCGCATCAAAAAGGCGTCAAACATCTCCATCAGGCCAGCTCTTTGGAACTGGCATCGGCTGCATCTTTTGGCAATGTAACTGTCGCAGCTGGCCCGCGCGGGTGATCATGATGGTGATCGTCATGCTCATGGTCATGATCGTGCTCATGGCGGTAAAGCGCCATCGCACCATCTATTGAGGCCCCAAAGAGGGTTTGATATTCAGGGCTCGAGGCCACCTGCTCTGGGCTTCCCTGGCAGCAGACATGCCCGTTCAAACAAATCACCCGATCAGAGGCTGCCATCACAACGTGCAGATCATGGCTCACCAACAGCACTGCGCAGCCAGTCTCTTGCCTTACCGTTTCTATTTGCCGATAAAAAGCAGCGGCTCCAGAATGGTCCAAACCCTGCGTCGGCTCATCCAAAATTAACAGCTGCGGGCGGCATAACAGCGCGCGCGCCAGTAAAACGCGCTGAAATTGTCCGCCAGAAAGCTGTGATAACTGCGCCTGCGAAACATGCCCCAGCCCCGCCTGCGCCGCCGCGGCCCTAAGATCTTTGGCTGGCATGCGGCGTGGCAGCGCCATAAACCGGCTGACAGTCAGCGGTAGGGTGGCATCGATATGAAGCTTTTGCGGCACATAGCCGATGCGCAAGCCAGCTTGTCGGGTTAAAGCGCCTTTCAGCGGGGTTATTGAACCGATAAGGCTGCGCAGCAAGGTGGTTTTTCCCGACCCGTTGGGGCCAATAACAGTGAGGATTTCGGCCGATGAAATGCTCAGATCAACATTTTGCAGAACCGTTCGGCCATTCAACGCAACGCTCAGGTTTTTTGCCGTAATCAAGCTCATTCTGGTTGATCAGTCAGACAATTTGGGCAAATTCCTTCGGCTTCGATCACCGCTTTTTCGATTACAAACCCTGCAGAATTCGCCACATCGCTTAACGGGCCACTGGTTTCATCCACGCGCGTTTCGGCAACCGACGCGCAGCGCCGACAGATCAAAAACGCTGGCGAATGGTGCAAACCAAGATGCGCGCAGGCAATAAAGGCGTTTAACTTTTCAATTTTATGCGCAAAGCCGCGCGCCACCAGAAAATCAAGCGCCCGATAGGCCACCGGCGGCTGATGCTTAAAGCCATCTTCACGCAACTGATCCAGTATTTGATACGCCCCCATCGCCCGATGCGCCTGCAAGAGCAACTCTAACACCCGCTTTCGCACTGGGGTGAATTGAACGCCTTCTTCAACACAAAGCGCATCCGCGCGGGCCACCCCCTCGCTGATACAAGCAGCATGATCGTGTTTGTGGAATCCTAAATTCATTCTGCCTATGTACTAAAGTAATTTGCGCATTCCAATGCCAATTCCTCTTGATATGTTATTCTGTAACAAATAAAGAGGAGAATATGTTATAATATCACAAAGAAAGAATCCGATGCGCCGATTACCAATTTTAGCCACCGCTCTGCTTGTCAGCGCTAGCGGAGTGCGGGCAGATGTGCCAAATATCGTCGTTGATATCCCACCAGTTTTCAGCCTTGTCAGCAGCGTAATGCAGGGCGTGGGCACGCCAAAACTTCTGCTGCGCGGCAATGAGTCTCCGCATAATTTCGCGCTACGCCCTTCGCAAAGGCGCGATCTTGGACAAGCTGATATTATTTTTTGGATTGGTGAAGGGTTAACCCCTTGGTTGGAAAAAGCACAAGCCTCTCTTACACAGAAGCCTATCTCGGTGGCCTTGGGCGAACAAACAGGCGTGGTTCAATTATCATTTCGCGAAGGGGCCTTTTTTGAAGCCCATGACGAACATGACGAACATGACGGCCACGATGAAGTCAATGGGCATACAGAGCATAATCATGCAGAAACGCACGAAAACGCCGCAGCGCATGACGGGAAAGATCATCAGGATCATGCAGGCCACGACCACTCTGGCTTAGATCCGCATTTCTGGTTGGATCCAGAAAACGCCATACATTGGATCTACACAATTGCGGATATATTATCGCAGACAGACCCCGAAAATGCCGGCGCCTATTATGCAAATGCTACAAGGACCAAAGCCAGCTTAGAGCTGTTAAACAAAAACATCGCGCAGCAGCTGGCGCCGCATCGCGCGGAACGCTTTTTAATCGTGCATGATGCCTTCCAATATTTTGAAGCGCGCTTTGGGCTTGCCGCACAAGGGGCCATTTCAGATGGGCACGCCGCGCCGCCAAGCGCCGCCCGCATCTTGGCTATTCGGAAACTCATGCAAAATCAAAAAATCAGCTGTGTGTTTGCCGAGCCAGGATATAACGCGAAGCTTCTAGACAATTTGATCAGCGAGACTTCAGTGCGCTTGAAACAGTTGGATCCGCTTGGCGCAGGCCTGCCCTTGGACCATACGCTCTATGAGGCTGTTTTGCAGAATATGGCCGATATGATGGTGGCCTGCTTCACGAATGATGAAGGATAAATCAATCTGAGCCCCGCGCCTCGTCAGGAGGGGCGGGCCGGTCAGGCTGCGCGGCGGGGGCGGGCAATGTCTCTTGAAAAGCCCAGCCGCTCGCCTGCAGCAACTCGGCCAAATTTCGCGCCTTACGTTTGAAATAATCCGTCGCATAACTGGATCGCTTGCGGTTGATTTCCCACCTTTTTGCATAGTCTTTAGCGCGGAGCCGATCTTTAAACCCCAACCGCTGAAACGCTTCAAACACGATCACGGGAGCGCTTTGATCTTTGCCAAAAACGGCCCGCGTTTTCATATTATGGACGGTGATTAAATACTGAATCAAAATGCATAATAAATCATCCCGATAGAAACTTTCTTTCTTCCCCCGCGGCCATTTCTTTTCAAACCCGCCCGTTAACAAATGTGAAAATTCACGCGCCGCCGGCCCAACCAACAGCTTTTCAGCTTCCATCCGCAGCACATATCCGCGCGCCAAAGCCCAAATATGGCGATCTTTATGCGCCCAATCGATCAGCTCTTGCTCTAAAGGCTCGGGCAGCTTGGCGTGCAAAGAATATCCCTGCGGCGCCAAGCCATCAATGAAATGCATCGCGCGATCCGACCAAGGTTCAAACATCAGCTGCCCTTCGATTACATGACCTGACAGCCTAATCAATTGCATGGTTTCTTGAATCAGCTTTTCGTTCATTTTCATCCTGCAGCACTACGCGCTTTGCTAGGCGCCCTAGCTGGCCTTGATCCTTACGCTTTACTGCATGCGCGTGCGAGAACCGTGCCAAACGCCCGCAAGCCAACCCTAACCGGCGGGAATTTGCCACCCGCTTATTACGTAAGCCCGGCTTTCTGCATGCCCTGCAACACGGCCTCCACCGCAAAATCAGGAAGCAATGGGGCGTAATCGGCCAATGAGGTCACATCGGGACGCAGCTGCAAAAAGGCCTCCAAACCCCGCTTCGCATCAGCTAATCGGCCTAAATTTCCCAATGCAGCCACTTTAAACCCCAAAAGCAAATTGTTCTCCGGATCGTTTTCAACCGCGCGGGTTATTTTATCCAACGCCTCATTCATGCGCCCCAAAACCATCAGAAGGCTGACTTCAAATTGCGGCCATTCACTCCACTCAGAAGGGTCAAGCGCCTGCGTTTTCAAAAAATAATCATAGGCCAAGTCAATATTGCCAGCATAGGCTTCTGTCAGGCTTAAGGCCCGCGTTGCCGCAGAATTATTGGGGTTTATACCGAATGCTTCATTCGCATAATGCCGCGCATTACCCAAATCATTGAGCTGAAAATAATAGCTGGCCATCATTGCAAGTGCCCCAGCATTCGACGCTTCTTTTTCCACAACATAAGAAGCAATTTCAAAAATCTGAGCAGACAGTTCTGCGCGCCTGTCTCGGTTATGTGGCTTGAACCTTTCGCGAAGAAAGACTTTGCATTTTAAAAGATAGGGATCCAGAAAATTTACCGATGCCTGAACCGCTTGATCGCATAAAGACAAAATGCCCTCTGGTGCATCCCGACGGTGATATTTTTGTAAGGCCTGCAAATACAAATCCCACGCGGTAAGGCTTTCCGGCTTTGAAAGCTCCGTATTTTCGCGAGATTGGCGGCGAATTTCAGGATCAATCGCCCGGGCAACCGCGATCGAAATTTCATCTTGCACTTCGAAAATATCATCCAAAGGGCGATCCCAACGTTCAGACCATATTGTACGATCTTTTAAGGCATCGGTTAAACTGGCGCTGATCCGCACCTTATTGCCAGCTTTACGTATACTGCCCTCAACCAAATACCGAGCGTTTAACTTATCGGAAATTTCGCTCGCAGTGAGCGAAAGACCTTTCACCGAAAAGCTCGAATTGCGCGAGACCACCGGAAAGGTTTTCCACAGAGCCAAATGGCTGATGATATCTTCCGTCACCCCATCGGCAAAATATTCCTGTTCTTTATCCGTGCTCATATTTTTAAATGGTAAAACGGCAATTGAAGGCGGCGCGCCAGCCTCAACGGATTCGATTGCAACCGGCGTTGTCGCGATCTGGCGCGGCGCCAGCCCGCCAATGGAAACATCAAACGCGTGCACGTTGGTATTCTTAACCTGTTGCGGCCCAATATCTTGAAAGCCCAAATCCACTTTCTGGCTCACAAAGTCATGAATACTTTTTGACAGGCACACGCCACCGGCTTGCGATAACGCCTCTAAGCGGGCCGCCACATTCACCCCATCTCCATAAAGATTGGTACCTTCAATAATGACATCCCCCATATTTAAGCCGATGCGAAATTGCATCTGCGCCTCTTTATTAACCGAGGCATTGCGCGCTTTGATGAGCTTTTGAAATTCAACGGCGCAAATAACCGCCGAAACTGCGCTTGGAAATTCGGCCAGAACAGAATCTCCTGCCGTGTTGAAAATTCGCCCGCTATGCTCTTCAAACAAATTGTCCAGAATCTCTTTACAGCTGCGAAAACTGCGCAGGGTAAGTTCTTCATTTTGGGCCATGAGCGTGCTAAACCCGACCACATCGGTTACGAAAATCACAGCAATTTTTCGAAGAATTTCACTTTCAGACATTTTAAAACCCTTTAAACGCGCTGTTTTTTAGCCCGACGTTTTACCCATAAATAAACGCGAATGGCAAAGATTTCTGATAGAATTGGATAGTAAACGGTTTTTTTACGTTCCAGAGCTTCGATATAGTCGGCGCTTAAATTATTCTGCCGCGCAGCTTTTAGCAGGATCCGCATATAACGGCGCGAGGTTGGCAGATCATCATTCACTTCGTTTTTACAGCGCAAGGTTTTGGCCAAAACCGTCTCGCCAGCGAAATGGATCGGGGCTTCGATCACCTCATAATTCTCACCCTCTGAGGCAATCACACGCGCCATATCGCTCTCGGTAATTTCGTGAACAACCCCTTCCACCCGGCCACCTCTGCAGGGCTTTATATTGGCAAAACTAGGTTCAATAAAGTTTGGACCAACCAACCCCATCACCAAGGTATAATCTTCAAGATAGCTGGATTGGCTCCGTAGCGGGGTGATGTTGCGCACGGCAGAGAGATATCGGCTCGACATGTTCGATCCATATCCAAAATAAAATGCCATTCAGAACACCCCGAAATAATTATCTCAAAGTGAGTGATAAATTTAGACCCCGTCAAGCATGCAATGCGTTTTGGCTTTAAAGATTTTGAATTTAATCCCGTAACAAGACTTTTAGACGACACCAGATGCCCGCCCCCGCCTTAAAGATGGCCCGCAGCTTAAATAATAGCGCCGATCTGTAAGGCGATCCAAATCTGAATTTAAGCCGTCTCGCTTACAAAAGCCTTCTACCCAACAATCGCTTTTTGCCGGTCAATATTTTATGTCACCACCGGCACAGTCGGTGTGACTTTTAGCCAGACCACAAACGCCACCCGCAATTTATACAAAGCTGCCTTGCGCCTAAAACAGATCATCGCGAATGAAATGCCTCGGTTCGAACGGGTAGACACCGTAAAACCAGCTCTTCTGCCGCAAGTTTGATCACAGGTTCCGTTCTTTACAGCATCGCATTGCTGAGGTGACATTGTATGGGATGACCTTTGTTCAAAATTTAATTTTTTGGAAGTGCTGTTTCGCATCGATTATCTGCCCTATGCGCTTTCCAATAGCATCTGCTCTGAAACGGACATCCGCTGGGTGGGTCCCTGACAGCGGAAACATCGCACTTTAGCACAATGCTCTGCTTTTCAACGCTCGTATCGGCAATTGGAACAGCCGTAAGAGGGGCTTGCCTATGAGGAAGATAGGGGGAGAAAATACTTTCTATGTGGTCACAAACTCTACCACATGCCCCAGGTGTATCACCATAACCCGATCACTGAGATGGCGAATGATCGAGAAATCATGGCTGATAAAAAGCAGAGTCGTTTTCTCGCTGCGCTGACTCTCCATCAACAGATCCGTAACCGCCGCTTGAACCGAAACATCCAAAGTCCAAACCGGTTCATCAGCACCCAAAATCCGCGCGCTACCCGCAAACGCCCCGGAGCGCTTAAGAGCGCAGATATAATCTTAATCTTGAACACCACCAAGGTGGTTCGGCATCAAACGCGGCGC
>OZSS01001681.1_pt1 | contig 10063 bp, 11 predicted proteins | sample 1779911 | NCBI WGS metagenome assembly OZSS01 (sample SAMEA2603589, study PRJEB24840) | metagenome | biome: Water; feature: Photic zone; material: Seawater sample | place: Mediterranean Sea | collected 2013-11-12 | depth 10 m | reverse complement strand
GCAATATCCTCCCCGATACGTCCTCTTCTATTCACCATCGTTGATATGTTTATTTTTCGGCCTCGTAATATTTCTTTTTATGATGATAAAAAAAATGGACTACCGAACGTGTTCTGACGGACAGTCGGTTTATAAAAAAAACCGGTTGGATTATCAGGAATACTGAGGATATCAGAATAGATCGGATGGAAGAAATCAACCTGAACCAATCGATCCTCGGCCGAATATTCGATTATGGCGATATAAGAATTTCTGGTATGGGCGCCGGATCCATTCGTTTAAAAATGATCGACAGTCCTATTGATTTTCAAAAAAGCCTAAACGACCTTAAATTCCAATATGCCCAGAAAGCGAGTAACCCATGACACAACCATTGCGGTTTAAGATGATATAAATTGGTCATGGAAACCTTAACCGGAGATTTTTATTTAACGCTGATAGCAGGTAGTTTCATTGTCCTGTTTATTCTCTGGTTGGGTTGGCGCTTACGGATTGCTTGGAAAAACTTTCTTTTCTCGTTGGTAAGGCGAAGAGGACGTATCGGGGAGGATATTGCCGTAAAATTACTCAAAAAAAACGGTTACAACATTGTCCAATCACAATTGCCCCTGTCCGGCAGTTGCACCGTTGACGGCAAGCCAATACACTTTAATGTCCGAGTTGACTATCTTGTCGAGCGCAATGGTATTAAATATCTGGCGGAAGTTAAAACAGGCGACGCCGCAGATCCAAAAAATATCGGTACCCGGAGGCAATTATTTGAGTATTCGTCATTAAGTCGGTCGGAGCAGGTAATTCTGGTAGATGCAACTACGAAGAAGGTCATGTTGATCGGTTTCAGCGACAAAACTGATATTCGTTGAGCCCGAAAATTGACTGTTCATAGCTGTATCAGTCAAAATAATTATTTGGGGGAAAAAATTTATGGACGAGGGTGCCCTAGCATTTTCGATTCTAGCAGTAGGAGCGGTGTTGGTCTGGTGGGGCAGTGCCCAATTTTCAAAGAAAGATGGGAGAACAAAAACGGGATATAAAGATAATGTTCTGCCGAAAAACGGGAAGGGGTGCTTATTAGTCTCTGCGGGACTTTTTCTCTTATTATTAGGCTTAGCTGGTTTTGCGGCTTAATTCCGGTTGTCTGGTGATCACCTGATATTGGTAGATAATTTAAAAATGCCAGCACCCTCATTTTTCAGAAATCAAGTTATCAAAATCCTTGATAATGAGAACGGCCAAGACAACGGTTGGTATTCTTACACAAACATTGTCGTCATAATTATCTCAATCCTCACCCTTGTGGCTGAGTTACGGTTCCCATCAACTTATAATGCACATTTGCAGTATTTCGCAAAAATCGAGATTTTTGCACTAGTCTTCTTCTCAATCGATTTCTTGGCGAGACTTATTTTCTATACCAGGCGAACAAAATATCTTCTGAGTTTCTATGGCATCATTGATCTTCTAACCGTCGGGATCGGAATAATATCATTGATATTTCCCGTGTTTGCCGGTTCTTCAGTCCTTCGAGTTTTCCGCGTATTCAGGTTTGCGAGGCTGTTGAAATTGCGCCATGGGAATAACGTATTTAAGGGCGTAAGTGGCATTGCACTGCCGTATGTCATTTCTGCAATGGCATTTAAGATGGCAGTTCTCGCCGTAGAGGTTCTTCCCTGGTTTCCCGACGTTAATGGCATCTCGATCATTGTAAGTGTCATCGGGTTTATCCTGGCCATTCTTCTGGGGACAAAATTAAACATTGCGAATGTAAGGTTGCACAGCGTCGAGGATGCAATCTGCAGGATCGTGGGCGCACTGAGGATGTTAGATAAATATGAAACAGTAAAAGCCGAATTGATATCCTGGTCAAAGGAATTTGAGGCTAGCCTCATTGATGTTGCCGACCGTCAACGAGCAGCGGAGAAGATGAGGGTCAGAACTGATAAACTATTAGCGAGCTTACATTCTCACAGCATTTCCGGGCCTAACGTGGCGACATTTGCGCGAGACATTTCGTATGTCCTTCATCGGTCAAATGCCAACACGAACAAAACTTACGAGGACTTCCTGCAATATGTCATCTTCTCCTACACCATTGTCGTCATAATTCTTGTCCCTGGTTTCATCGGAGTAGTGGCGTCCGGTCTGATAACCTATGTCCTCGTCGGTATTTATCTGTTGATAGATGATCTTGATGCCGCATTCCAATCAGAGGAGGGAAACTCCTTCTTTGTCGCCGACATCACTCCCCTCACCTTCTATAATCAGAACATCGGTGCGCAGGACATTGCATAGTGTGGTCAGTATCTTTTTGCGAGAGTAGCAATAGGCTTTTTTTCTTAATAGGATAGAATGCGTCTACACAATTTGAAAAAAATACCCTTCCTATTGGCTCTGACATTTTCACGGTATTTTTATATGATAGTAAGTCGTGGAAACACTCAGCCGACATTAATATCAGGAGGGAGAATACGAAGCTCCCCAAAAGCGCATTCGCAGTAATAGTGGAATTGGGGGCAGGTACCGTAAAACGCAACTCCAGAGGGTAGCTCTAATGAACAAAGTGATCGGCGTAATTGATGAGCCCGACGAGATTTCTGGTTTTTATTGATTGAGTAGATTCGATAAGAGACACACGGGGGATTTTATAATGTGGTACATAATTTTTTTTGTAATAAGTTTAGTTTTAGTTTCGATCGGCTGGAGTTACATCTTTCCAAAAACTGATGGACGAACAAAAACAGGCTACAAAGATAATGCCGGTCCGGAAACGCGAAAAGGGTGGGGTTTCGTTGGTGCGGGCGCTCTGCTTTTATTATTAACCCTAGGCCAATGTGCCTCCAGTTAGATCAAGCGTTCAACTTCAAACATTCCCCCATTCGAAATTAAAGAACTTACATGGCCGACAGATATGAAATATTGTAATGGCCCGCACCCCGGATCTATATTTTGATATTAGGTTCTCAAGGGCCTCCCGCTTGGGTCTTACGAATACAACGACTGTTGATTTACGCTGGTAAAAATCTCAAACGCTTTAACTACCGCGATATAAATTTCTTATAGCGTTACTATGGAATTCTATTATGGAAAAGATCGAATGTCTGGTTTGGAGTAACGACCTCTCACGGGGAGAGGAGGGCAATGCATTAACCGCGCATTACCTGGAAAAAGCCAGTGCACTTGTAGAGGCCGAGATTAATGAGACCGGAGGGATTGCGGGTACGCCACTGACCATTAAATGCCAGCGGGTTCCAAGCGGCGAAAAGGGCGTTGAGGAAATATTGGAGCGCCTGAAAAGCTCCCCGGATATCGTGTTTCTGAATGGTCACACACAAGCTGCTTTAAATGAAAGGCTTTTTGAAGCCATCGATCTTGATGCCTATGCCATATTCGCCGCAAGCGGGTTAAACCGAGTAAAACATCCAAACCTGTTTAATATCTCACGCGTTTCGCAGAATACTAAAATCCAAGCTACCCGATCGCTATTAGAGAAATATGACCAAGAAACTCGCATCCTGTTTCTCCATGACGGGCGACGGACTGCGGAAAAAGAAATCGAATTTCTTACCCCCGAACTTAATAATTCGCGCTCGATCAATTTTTCCGATTTCCAAAAGGAAGGGGATATTCGGAGAGAGTTGGGCGATATTTTGTCAGATCTAAAAAACGATGATGTCCTTATCCTCGATGTCGGCTTGCGGGTTTTCAGACATATTTTTGATCATCTCAATGAAACTGGAAAACAAACGCAAGTTATAAAGCTATTTGGTTCCATCGAGGGAAGATTTGAACGAATTAATTTTCCACTCGTGGAGATAACCAATGAAAACGTTTTTCCATACCTTGACTTGGCCGATCTTATCCGGCGGGTTGATATTCCCTCTACTCCCATTGAGATGGAATGGATTAAGGAAGTCAGCTGGAGGTTGGAAATTCCTCTGCTGGTTGCTCATGCAACGCGGAATTGTAGTTTTGTTGATCGGCCTCAACTCTTGGCCAAAATGGGTGCCGGCCTAAATGAGATTGATGGAGATAAGGACATTTTTGTCGGGAAACAACTCGCCTATGCATTCCGGGAAAATATTAATATCCTCAAAACAAATTACTTGTATCAATTTCCTGCCTCGCTCCAGCACAATAATACCTTCTCCAAATTATTCTGCCCTGGGCAATACTACCCGCATCAGGACCATGTCCGCTCAATCACTATCAATTTTGTTCTAATCGATGTTTTACGCGTATCGAATATACATATCGGTAATGGAACCTGGGGGTGCGAATTCTATCTTGATATTGTGACACCGCATGAGGATCCTCTGCAGATAATCAATTTTAACAATCTGAGTTCCGTAACCCCCAAGTTCGAGGCCAAGAATGTCTGGAGGAAGAAAACGGGCCGAGAGGGTGAGATCTCATATCGTTACTACGTTGTTGCGAATTTTGATTTTGCCCCACTAGCCGACAATTACCCCTTCGACTCACAACACATCTACATCGGATTCAGTATAAGTGACCAAGAAAGATACGGCGTAATCCAACCCATTCCCGATGTCCTTCTTGATAGGGAGTTCGATGTTGATGGTTGGACTCTCAATGACGCCACCTCCGGGATTTTGAGAAAAAAAGAGACTATATTTGAGGGATCGGGATTCAAAACAAGAGTTGAAATCCGAGAGGAAGCGAGAATCGGATGGGCACTTGGTCGAAAAAATTCAGTGACAGTTATGAAGCTGGGTATTCCCTTATTTTTCTTGTTATTTCTAAACTATTACACGCTCTATAGAGGGTTTGACGAGATTGGCGGGTCTATTGGAATTTTGACGACCGCGTTTCTCTCCGGCATCGCTTTGTATTTCTCGAGTGAGAGACCCCAACCTCTGCGAATGACGACCGTCGATCTAATTTTTCTTTTTTATTATGTACTCACCGGTCTTACAATAATATCGACCGCTATCGCCTCATTATTATCGGACGGTTTCTACGACCTTGTAATGTTAGGATTGAAACTCGCCATTCCAATCTCCTTCGTTATATTCGCGGTGTATGTCTCTAAACGAATAAAGTCCAACCGGCTTAAGCCCCGGATCAACTAAATTTTCATTTAGACGCACTCCGCTTATCTCTCTGAGACTGTTTCGCCCCTCCCAAGGAGCAGGTAATGTGCCGAGATTAGCTCTTTAAATCCGCTCCCAACGGCCATTTACTCGACAGGCAGTGCCTTTGGAGACTTCGGTTTTTCCGTCTTTTGTGGACACTTCATGAACAAATTTCCTGCAAACTTCTCCAGTAGACTTTTTTGTGGCCGGTTGCGGGGTTACTGTCCCTGAATTACCTGTATCCGGGTTTTGCCATGAGGATGAAATCCCTGAGGCATTGCTCTCTAGTGCTGACTGTTGGGCTTGAGCTGCTTTCAGTCGATCGACCTCGTCCAATGATTTGCCAATTTCGCCACCTAAAAATGCCCCCCCAAGTGTAGCGATTGCCACTGCAAACAGCTTCCCCTTCCCGCTTCCGGTTTGAGATCCAAGCAGAGCGCCAGCCCCTGCCCCAAGGAGAGTGCCAAGAGTTTGTTTTTGGTTATGCTGGCTCTGTACACATCCACTTAGAATGAACGAGGTCGCAACCAACAATATTACAAATCTGTGCACTTTCACTTTTCCTTTCCCCCTACTTTTTCTACTTCGTCATGTGTATCAAAATAAAGGTAGGCAGGACAATCAACCAAAGGTTATAAACCTGATATCGCTAGGTCAAATTTTTCCAAGTCTAATTTTTATACGACACTCTCACTCGTCACAATTTTGTGGAAATTACAGTAATTTTCGGAAACCCAAAACCATATGTGTTGAATGTTTTTTTGAGCAGGTTTAATGAAGTGTCGCATTATGCATTTTAATTTTCAAGGTATGGGAACTCCGAAGATGGTGACGCTAACGAGACTTGTGGTTTTCAGTGACTCGGTAGAGTTGACCAAATAATCTGTATCACAGGTTTAGTTGTGATAAGAAAAATGGCTGACTAGTTTTTGAGCAAAATGAAGTGGGCGGGGGGCCGATGTCGGATCAGAATGTTATCAGATTGGGATGGGGAATTACGAAAAAACTTCTGCCTTACCTGGGTCTTACCCTGGGCCTGAAGTTAGTAATATGGTTCTGCGAGTCTGCGACGTGGTGGCCCGAAATCAACAACCCCGGGATCATTATAGGGGTAATAGGTTTTGGTATCGCAATTCTTCTTGGCGCTAAGCTCTCGGTGGTAAACGGGAGACTTTACTCTATCGAGGATGCGGTCTGCCGAATTGTAGGTTCGTTGCGTGTATTGCATCTTAAACCTGATTTGAGAGTGATATCCATCGAATGGGCCCAGACGTTCGAAAAAACGCTTAAGGATCCTGTAGGTGATAATATTATTAAGATGAGAAATAAGACCAACACCTTTATAGAGACAATATTATCAGAAGGACATGACGGTCCTCATCTCGCTGCTTTTAGTCGGGATTTATCATACGTGCTTCATCGAGCCACGGCAGAGATACCCGTGGCATACGAATTATTCCTGGCGATGATTATTATTCTATACACAATTACGATCGCCATTCTCGTGCCAGGTATCGGGGGCTTCGTTGCGATATTTATTTTAGTTTTTGTCCTATTTGGAGCTTCGGTTTTGATCGAGGATATGGATCATCCGTTGGACACGGATGCCCTGATCTCTGTTAATATCGAACCTCTGAAAAGTTTTATAGAGCAGGGCGAAGCATGAATTGAACTTCGCAGAATATTCTGGGTTTTCTCAGATATTCCGTCAATACTCTCAAATAAAGACTGATTTCGAGGCTGTTCATATGGTTTCCGACAATATCTCAGGCGCAAAGGGTGGCGGCCTAATATGGCTATTTCTCCTGCCCGGCAAAATCGTGCAATGGACCATGTATATGGGAGTGGGAAGCCTAAAGAGTTATGGTAAAATTCGGGCTCAGACACGATTGGCGAGAAGCACGATCATGACTTGGCTATATTCTATTATCAGCTGGCTTGGTCTAGCAGTCTATATCGTCCACCTATTTGCCGAGCCTTAATTTTTTATTATTCGTCTTTCGCGTTATATTTTAGATCGACGATATTTGAAGAATTGGGTCCGGCTTCGTTTAGATTGGATCCCGACATATGGCATCATCCCCGCCAAAAAAACTTTTCGACGCCGATAAGCGGCAGCTGGGCTTAATTGCCTCCTCTTCTTTTCTTTGCTCTCGTCGCTCAGTGCTTTTTGTTTTTTAGATACCGGACACGTCCCGGAGCCGCTCAGGTGTTAACAGAGGGTTGTCTGTAGACATACCGTCGCCCTCTATTGGCCCGTCAAAAAGTTGTTTAAACGCATCCAAATCGTTCGCACCGGATCCTTCATCATTGCGTCTTGAATCAGCTAAGGCCTGAAAAATATATGAGCCAAGGGTATTGGGGTAAAGCAGATCTGTTACCTCAACCCCGTCAATAATCTCTTTAAGCTCTCTCTCCATAATTAATGCTCCCGTAAAAAACAGAGCATGCTATCAACACGTCATCCAGAACAGTGCTATGTTCTCAGCACCCCTTCACACATTTATGCAACCCGACTTGGCCTCGTATTCCGCCAAAAGCTTCAATCGCTTTTTCCCAGCGGTGGGACTGTGGACTGACCCGAGTACAAGAATAAGCGTTAGATCCCAGGCGACGCCCTAGGCGTGATCGCCTATGAAGTGCAGAATTACCGCGATATCGGCCTCGGCAGCAGTGCACTCATGAGCAATTCGCCCTCCAACCTCTAATAAAAAATACTGGTGTAAATCCCAACGACAGAAGGCGTGTAAAAAATACAGCTTACAGTTTGATGGATGATACAGGAAAATGGTGCCTCCCACGGGACCGTAAGGCTTTACAACGATCATAAATAAACCACCATAAATCATTTTCGAATGTATTAATTTAGTCGGTCCGGAATTATACCTTTCTAGTCGCTTGATGGCCCACCACCGATTAAATTAAGTCTGATGTTTTCCTCCACCCGGCGGGCCTCAACTAAATGATGTGCTGCCCGGTCTGGCAGTCCAGCCTCGATAAGAGCTAATTCCGTCAGCTGCAAACAAGCCTCAGTTGCCTCGGGAATTACATGATCGGCCCCCTTATCGACAAGACGCGCGGCGTGGTCTAAATCGTGGGCGCGAGCAAATATGGGAAGGCTTGGCGCGACCTCACGCACAACCTGAACAATTTGTTCAGCCGCCGCTCTATCATTGATCGTAATAACTACAGACGAAGCTTTATCGATCCGGAACTTATTCACAACATCGGCGCGCTTCCCATCGCCATAGTAAACACCGGCTCCATCTTTTCTACACTTGGCTACCAAACCTCTGTTCAAATCAATCGAGACATGTGGGATTTCGCGCGACTCAAGTACCGATGAGAGCATGCTGCCCACTCTTCCGTAACCAATTATTACAGTGTGGCCCGAAAGCCTATGAAATAAATCCTCACCATCGATCGGATCGTCGTCATTTGGTGAAGCTTGTAAGCGGACCAAGCGACGAGTAACTCCTGCGGCGATAGGCGTAGCAAACATCGTTATGCTCGTGATTATTAGCATAAACTGAGCGGTTGGATCGGGAATTAATCCCTCGGACAAAGCCAACCCCACGACTAAAAAGGCAAATTCCCCTCCTTGCCCCAACAGGATTGCTGCTTCGCTAGCCACTGAACGTGACTTCCCAAACGCCCGAATTAGATGGTAGAGCAATAGGCCCTTAATAGCAAAAAGACCGATAACTGATGCCGCTATCCATAAAGCCTGTTTCGCAACTTGAGAGAGGTCAACTGACATGCCGACGGATATAAAAAATAAGCCCATCAGCAGGCCCTTAAAAGGTTCAATATCAACTTCAATCTCGTGTCGGTAATCGGTTTCGGCGAAAAGTAATCCTGCGAGAAACGCACCAAATGTAACGGATAGACCTACCGCCTCGGTCGTCGCGGAAACGCAAATAATTACAAGAAACACAAAGGCCAAAAACATTTCTCGGCTTGCGGAGGCGCCAATAGTGCGGAATAGAGGCCGTATTACGAAACGTCCCAATATCAATATAAAAAGGACCGCGAACAGGGCCTGACACATTGCTAAAAAAAATAATAATGTCGGCGAATCAACGGCTTGCGCGCCGAATGCTCTAATCAGAAAAAGTATCGGCAAAACAGCCAAATCTTGAAATAAAAGGATCGAAAAACTGGTTTGGCCTAAGGACGTACCCAATCTGTCCCGCTCAATTAACAATTGCATAACAATTGCCGTTGACGAGAGCGCCAAGCCTGCACCTAAAATTACCGCTGCCTCGGCAGAATTTCCAAACATGTAAGCAAACAAACCGATAACGGTACCGGTGATTACCACCTGGGATCCACCGAGGCCAAAAACCATCCGCCTAAGTGCCCAAAGTCTGCTCCAAGACAACTCCAATCCAATCAAAAATAGCAGAAATACGACGCCCAGCTCGGCGAGTGCCTGCACCCCCTCTATTTCGCCAATAACAAAATACTTTAAAAATGGGATATCATCGTCGAATCTTGCCAAACCGTATGGCCCTATGATCAAACCCTTTATGACCAATCTTCCAACAGAGCGGTGTTTGATCGGAATGAGTTTATGTCGGCCTTCTCACCGGCACTTGATAAAGCAGGTTCTTATCAAGATAAAATCACAGGGGGAGGGATATTTTAAATTGATAAAAAGAGTAATTGCTATGCTGATACTCACATTGATTACGGTTATCTCAGTTTCTCTCATGTTTCACAGAAGCAGCACAAAGGCCGTTTAGTTGGCCTGGGTTCTTTGCACATTACCCTGTGACAATTAGAGGCGGGAGATTTTTGATGTCTAAGAAAGACGACCTCAGGCTAAATGAGGTGAGGTCTCCCCTAGAAAAAAAGGGGAACATTATTTTTTTTTTTTTATATTTCCCCGATGAAATCTACGTTTTTTCTTGTAAAATATTGAAAGAATACGTTTTTTGGAAAATTCCCGGGGCCAGGGCTAGGTC
>OZSS01001677.1_pt1 | contig 10068 bp, 10 predicted proteins | sample 1779911 | NCBI WGS metagenome assembly OZSS01 (sample SAMEA2603589, study PRJEB24840) | metagenome | biome: Water; feature: Photic zone; material: Seawater sample | place: Mediterranean Sea | collected 2013-11-12 | depth 10 m | reverse complement strand
CGAGGTCGTGGACGCAGGCGTAGTGGAAGTGCCGCCCTCGATAGCATCGATGCCGCCCTCGATGGCATTCAAATTCTTCGCCGGTGGCGTGCTGCTCCGCGATTGCGTAGTGCTCGGCTCCGGCGTCGATGTGCTGTCCACCGCCGTCGCGTTGGTGACATTGGTGAAGTTAGACACGGTGGTGCTGGAGCTGGTCGTCGATGTTGAGCTCGATGTAGACGAGGTCGACGATGAGCTGGAAGTTGATGTGGTTGAAGTGGAACTCGAGGTGGACGACGTTGATGTCGAGCTTGAGGTGGACGACGTTGAAGTGGAGCTAGACGTTGACGTAGTCGACGTGGAGCTCGACGTTGAAGTGGAGGTCGAGGTGGACGTAGTCGACGTGGAATTCGACGTGGAAGACGTCGATGTGGAGCTTGAGCTGGATGTACTTGACGTTGAGCTCGACGTGGAGGACGTTGACGTGGAGCTGGAAGTTGATGTGGTCGAGGTGGAACTCGACGTGGACGTGCTGGACGTAGAGCTCGATGTGGACGTGGTCGACGTGGAACTCGACGTAGACGTGGTCGAAGTGGAGCTCGAGGTGGAAGTGCTGGACGTAGAGCTCGACGTGGACGTCGTCGACGTGCTGCTGGTCGATGTCGATGTTGAGGTAGAATTAGTTGACGATGACATTGACGTTGAAGTGGTGCTGCTGGTTGTAGTGTTTGTGCCAGGGCCGGTCGACGTCGTCGACGAGGAGCTCGAAGTAGTGGTACTCGTTGACGACGACGACGTGGTGTTTGTGGTCGTCGTCGCACAGCAGCCGCCTGCGTAGTAGCCGTAGCCGAGGTCGTCGCACGTCCACGCGCAGAACCTGTTCGTGGTCCAGAAGTCGTGCTGGTTGCAGTAGGCGTTCGCGTTGTCCTTCAGCTCCCTGTAGGTGCCGCACTCCACTCGGCCCTCGTCCGTGCGACCCTCGAGCATGAAAGGCGCCGCCACGTCGTCGCACTCCACACAGGGAACGCAGCAGTTGCCTAGCTCTGGGTAGCCGACTCTGTTTTGGAAGCAGGAGCGGGCGCAGAACCGGTTTTCGCGCCAGTGCCCGTTGTCGGTCGTGTTCTCATGACTGCACAGGTTGTTGAACGCGTTCTGATAGGCGGGGCACGTGAGGTTCTCGGCGAGCATGAAGGGCGCCTCCCGGTCGTCGCACTGCACGCACTCCGTGGAGTTCGTCGAGTTTGTCCCGTTCCCCCCCGTGCCACCACTTGATATTGTCGATGTCGAGCTAGTGGACGTCGTTGTGGAGCTGGTGGACGTCGATGTCTCCAGCTGTTCCAACACGGTGATCACTCCTTCCCCTGGATACATCGGCAATCCATAATCACCATAATAGTAATCCCCCTTAGACTCAAACGTGTATTCGATACTGCCGTCTCATAGCAGCGGGTCAGAGTCACTCAATCCTCATCACCCCGGTGAAATAATGAACGAATGAGTTGCATCGTAAACAGTTCCTAGTATTTATGTCCGAAGCAAGGCCGCGCTTATCGTCACATTATCGCCAACGCGAAACGTCATAGGCACGTGGCAGTGGCCAGAATTAACTCAGCCGTCCCACGTCGGCTAATGGCAGCTCGTCCCCGGTGAATCGCCGGACGAGCCTGTTGCGACGCCTTGCTCCGCTCGATGTGCGGCCGTGCTGACTTTCCCTTTGCGGTCGCACCCCAGTATGTCGTACAGCGTAGATCCAGAGAGCCCGCTTCCGTCGGGCAATTTCACGGTAAGAGAAAACGTTCTGGGGCTAGGACTGTCGATCAGATTTTCGCACGTGTCAGCTGCGGTCACCTGCCACGCCATAAGCGCAACCGCAAGTACCACCCGCAACAGCATCTTGTTCTATACACGCATAAAAAATGTCTCGATGTGTCTTTCTTGTTTATCTTTTCAGCGAAGGTAACAACTCTCACATTCACAAAAAAAGGTTACAAAGAATGGGGCAAAGTGTCACTCACAAAAAATCTATACAAAATAAAAGGGAGAGAACTGCGTAAAATTAATTTCATTTTGCAAGTGATGTCAGCGTAAGTGGCAACAATAGTGAACGCACTAGCAGATCCGGACAGCACAGCATATGACAGTAGACTCACAAAACTAAATCTCGCGTCGACCATTAGCTCTTTTACCACGCTCCAAATCCAAAACAAAACTTTACCTCAAATTCTATTCCTTTCCCCTAGCTATTGTACAAGTCTTTGCTATGATAAAATATGTGTTGACATTTTTTTACGATCAACATTTTAATCGTCATCAATCTCTTCGTCAATTTCCTCGTCCAGCTCCTCATTTATGTCGTCCGCCACAGCCCCGGTGTAGATGTCCTCCTCGCCATGGTGATGCCGAGCGCCGTAGTCCATCGCCACGTGCTCCTCGTGGTGCTCTCAGAAGTCCATGCGCTCGGATGTCGGCCTACCCGCGTCGCTGTGGAAGTGCGACGACGTGGTGCCGGCGGAAGGGTAGCCCCGCTCGGAAGGGCCGGAATCGGGCTCCTCAACAATATGGTACCCATTTCAATCGAGCGCCTGCGAAGAGGCCACACCGTCATTCGAGGTGCCCTTGCTCGCCCCGCCGATGGGTCCGCCGCCCGTCTCGCGGCTGATTCTTTCTAGGAGCTCCATGTTTAAATAGGGGTTGAGGGCTATTTTGAGTTGGACCATCTGGTCCACCCGTCACTTTCAGTCCGAAAACATATTTTGACCAACCAAACACTCGATCAGCGTCGCGTACACGTCCCCAATCCTTAAATAGTGGTCCAGCTCCTCCGCGCTGTTGTTGTCCAGCAGGCTCTCCAAGTCCCTGATCTTGCCGTGGACATCAGTTGCTTGGGCGGTTACCTGGATAAACCGGTGGATGTAGTTCAGCCGCTTGTCCAGCTCCGAATACTCCGTGCTCAGCTCCAGCCCTCACTTGGCCAGGATCTTGAGGGCGTCAGCCAGGCAATGCGATCACTTCTCGTAGTCCCGGTACTCATCTATCTCAACTTGTGCTATGCTCTCGTAGAACGCCGACATGCGCTTGAAATCTTTGGCTTTGTTGTAGTAGCTGAGAATGTTCTTCGTGATCTTTCAGTCTCAGTGCCAGTCTAGACTTTGCAAGTAGTTCGCTCACAAAATGTAGACTTCCGGTTGTCTGGCCGTGCCTCAGAAGAAAGTTATTTTTTCGGTATCACCCCCTTTGAGCAGCGCCTTCATCGCCTTGATCTTGTTTCCTCACTGTGTATATTTTTTACACGCTAATGCAAAATTTCCCTGGTCCTTTCACAATTTTCAGATCTTGAGCAGCTGCTCAGTCCGTTCTTCCCCGCTCATGCTCTCCAGCTCTTTATCAGGCGTCAGCTTCTCTCAAATTTCCTCCGTGATGTACACGTTCTGCTCGTAGCACATGTCAATCGCTAGCTTCTTGTCCAGCGAAAGATAAATGTGAACTCATTTCTCGTGCTGGTTGTTCGACACGAAGAAGTTCGCGCACTTCTTCAGCAGGTCTTTGTCTTGTCTAACTCATCAGGCGTCGGAGTCTCAGTGTAGGTGTCTAGGCACGGTTTGGATCCGCTCAAATAAATTCGCTTAAATGCAAGGTAGTCCCGATTGTCACGACAAAAAAGGTTGTCATTCCCTCGCCAAAAAGCATGTTCTGAAACATCGAGCTAAATGGACAAAAATCCAGCAGCGAAAGTAGTCTCCTGAAGCCGGCCCCATAATGTCTCAAATATGCAGTGAAAATAGCTGATATTGATGTAGTTGCATTACTGCCATCAAAGTTTAGATTCTACATTTGAACGTCATCAGAACGTGTGGTGCATTCATGAGACAAGCACTTATTCAACTTCTCAAATATCACATAAACTTGAGGCTCAGAGAGCTCACATACAGAACCATTTTTCACACTCATCCATACCGGGAGTGCGCGAGTCGATTGAAAGCACAAAAATCACGATTCCATAAGCAACCGAAAACTGATCAGAGTTTGTGGCTGAAATAAGCCAATTTTACAAGCCAGATACCTGGACACTCTGATTTGAGCGGATTACTTTGAGCGGATTGAAACCGAGGCTAAAAGGTGCGTGTGCAGCTCGTGCTGCAGTTTCGCATTTCAGTCGGCGAACTCCATTCATCCGTCCGAGTCGGAGCTCAGGCCCGCATGCATCTTGCCCGGCCCCTTAGGCGAATTATTTCCGGGACTGAGAATAATATCCTCGATGATTTTCTGCAGCTGGTCGAACAACCGCGCCGTGAAGCACAGCTCCATTCAGCGCGAGTACATGCCCGCCTTCTGGTACAAAGTTACGGCCTTCACTCATGATTGGGTTCAGTTGAGCGCGGCGGAGTTGCCACCTAACAGGATTTTGAAAAAATATTTTCAAATTTTGTTAAGATAGCCGGTCCCTGTGACGGGGTCAAATCACTAAAAGTCTTCTACTAAGATGCCAGTTTCCTAAGAAAAAATCGCGAAGTTCATAAATCACAACTACTGTCGAGCTCAACACAAATAATTGATTAACAAACGGGGGGTAGCATGAAGACATTTTTTTGATTGCCAGTTTCAACTGAGAGCTATCTAAACCTGCAAAAAACATCAAGAAAATTTAAGCTGACTCATCTTCTACCAGAGTTCGCCAGCTGGTTAATCGCGTCCATGTCGTAGCCCAGCTGGTCGCGCATGTCGCAAATCGCGCTGATAGCGACTTTCTCATAATATCTGGCTCAGTACACCATGTCCTCGGACTTGGAAGATCCGCTGTGGCTGCTCTGCGCGCTCGACATTCATAAAGTCATAATGTCATTATTAACGTAAACTGAGCCCGGCCCATGTTCATCGAGCGTGAAGGTCTGATTGAACGACTCTCACAGGCGGATCGCGTCCTGGATGCAGCCTCAGATGCTGTAGTAATGCAAAGCTTCTTTGAGCTGCTCCCGGTCCTTCTGGTCGCCCATACCATTGCTTTGGAGGATCTTCTGCTCCAGGTGCTGCCCGAAGTGGAAGCACGCGCCCGGGTCCTGGCTCTGCTCGCACAGCTGCTTCGCCGCCTTGATATTTCCAGTATAACAAAATATCCTGCACACGTTGTAGTTGTCATGCGCCAGCTTGTAGTAGACGACTCAGTTGTTCACATCCGCTTTAGACTCTAGGAACTGCGCGTACCACTTGTACAGCTTCATCTTGTCGACGCACTTCGCGTCGATCTCCTCGTCCGATCAAGTAGTATCATCAAGTTCCATTGGAGAACTTCCTTTGGTATTAGAAGCTTTATCTGTTGCTCCTACATGCGCGTCTATAGCAGTCTTTTCAGGGGCACTCTGTTCAACAACATGTTCTATCCACAGCCGTAATTCTTCGGGATCTTCCATCATAAGTGTGGTTACGTTCTCGACTAACCCAGCTAGTTTATAATACCTCACGGCCAAAACTTTGTCGAACCGCTCCAGGTGCCGCGCGTAGTTGTGGTAAGTCGTTCTTAGGTGGATCCTGTCGTGTTCTCGCGCAACAGCTATGGCTTCAGGAAAACGATTTCATTGTTGGAGCATGGTGTTCAGCAGGTCGTAGCGTTTTCAGTCCACGAACAATTTTTTTGCTTCATCGACCATGCCCAAATGACTCGCGATCAGCCCGAGCTGCTCCGCTGTCTGAGCAGCATCAGACATCTTCTCGCCCGTCGTGCTGCTGTGCGTCTTCCTCTCGTAACTTCTTAAACTATTCGCCGCTCGGATGTTCCCCATCTGGCCCAGGCACTTAATTGCAACATCTAACCGTCTTGTTTTAACGCACATCTTCGCCAGGTTCTCCCAGACCGGTTTACTTTTGACGCTTCATATAGCATTGTACGCCTCGTCCGTGTTTCCACAAGCGAGGTTGTACGAAAAGTCCATCAGCGCCTTCTTCGTGCCCGGCCCTGACGCGATGGTGGCTTCTAAACCCACAAAATCGGCGAGGGGCTTTCTCTTGATTTGCAGCCGGCTCGTGTTCATGTAGAAGACATAAGGAACCGCTAATCACACTGGAATGAGAGGAATTCCTGCGTCCACGATGTTCGCGACGCGGTCCTGAATTAATAACCTGTTCTCAGCTGCGAAAACAGTTATCACCTCCCCCGTTACTTTCGTGTGTCTGTGGTCCTTCCCATCTTCTGCATCACTCCCTGCTCCCGCCGTGCTCCCAGCCGCCGTGTTCGTCTCGATCGCCAGCAGCCGCGGGTCGCTCGGGTCCCAGTAGTGCGAAGAAATCGAGACTTTTTCTATTCACGACGCCGCGCCGCCAAAAGCTCAACCGGAGCCTTCTTCTGTTTTCCCATCAGGAGTTTCTCCCGCATGACTTCACTCGCTCAACTCCAGGAACGAGTCCAGCTCCACGTCGTACACAAACAGCTTGTTCTCCGTATTGAGTATGGACACCCGCGTGCCCGCGCTGTTCTATCTAATAGACGCAATAGTGCCGTACTTCTCCCCGGTCTTCGCGTTCTCGAACCGCCGCTCGAACAGCTTCTTGTAATTTCTTGCGACGTTCCACAGCTTCAGCATCTGCTTGGACGTGCTGGTCACTAAAGTAGCCCCACCTACATCAATAAACTGCGGCACCCCTTCGACCTCCCCTGAAAATTGTAGAGACTTCTTCACCGTGCCCGTCACACTACAAAATTCTACCCTTCAGCCGACCACGCAGATCACGCTGATGTCCTCCCGCTGCACGTCGACGGGCCCGTCGTCCATGGCTCACGACTTCTTCCCCGCCGCCTTCTGCTATAACTGCGGGATGAACAGCTGGCACGACGAGATTCAGTCTCACTTCTCAAAATTATTCACTAGAGCAGCATTAGCTACCCTTGTACTATCTCTGACGGGATGCGGAACACAAACTCCTGGTCCAGCCGATGCTGAGTCGTAGCTCACCTCGTACACGCTGACGCACCTAGCCGACCACACAGCCACGTAGGGCGGCATGACTCAAACTCCATGAATCCTAAACGGACAATCTATGACGTAGTCGTTGTTCTAATTTCACCCGCTTGCTTCTGCCAATTGGTTCGCCCGCGTCGTCGGGCTGTCATCATCAGCACCGCCCAGGTTGATCGAGGTCTCGCCCTTTGCTCATTCTTTAGATTTTTTCCGCATCATCTCCGCGTTGTCCTGGACAAAATTTAACAAGAGCTGGTTGGGCGAGAACTGCACGGCCATGATCGGACTCTGGATCGCGCTGGCCAGGTGGGTCTCTCATAAAATTCAAACGCCGTTCTGGTTCCCCACGCACAGGTACCCGTGCACGTTGTAGTCGATGAAATCACCTCCCGCACTCGTGTTGCTGCTGTTCCACCCCTTTCAAGTTATACTTTTTATATCCTTCACCGCCAGCGTGTGCCAATCGCTCTCGTTCCGGAAATCCGAACCGATCATCTTCCACTTCGCCAGCTTGCCATTAAGAGTTCCGACAGCAAGCACCTTCTTCTTCTCGTTGAACGCCACGCACACGGCTTTGTCGCCACTTAAACTCTCGTCCAAGTCCGTCAGCGACAGCAGGTAGCTTTCCTCATTCACCGTGTCCCAAACCCGCACGATGCTCTCGGAGGAGACGGTCGCCAAATATCCAGGAGCGAGCGAACATATCCTAACCTTGTCCGGGTTCGCCATGCTGAGCTTGAGCTGCGTCATCGAACTATGATCAGTCTATTCGTGCGCGTTTCACTGTCAGAACGTGAACGAATACAGCATCGTCGTCTTGGTCACCACCGTGACTTTGTCGCTCTTCAGGTCGTACTCGAGGTGGATGATGGGGGACGTGGCCTTGTGGATCTCCTTCGACTCAGTTTTATCGTCACATACCCACACCATGCCTAACGAGCGTGATTCAGGATAAAATCTGTGAGTTTACTTTGTGCCCTTTTGCCGGGGTTCTTGAATCCTGTTTGAGGTGCTCAAAGAAGCTTCAAGTGTAGCAAATATAGTTGGCAAAAGTAGCACTTGAAATCCGTCGTCTTGAGGTTATTACTCAACTACAAAACACGCTTCTCCTAGCGGGGTTCTAAAGCCCATCAGATTCATTCAGACATAGCGTCGAGTCATTGTTTCTCCATTGACAAATTTTTGGCTCAGAATGTCTAATCCCCATAGAGGTAGCCTAGCCTCGATTAGCGCTTCCTGTACCAGTGCCAGCTGGGCATCCGCTAAGTACCCCGTCTGAGGTACTATTCTGCAAGGACCGAATTGCCCAGAATTTCGGGTCTGTGAGTCCCCTGAAATCATCATGAATTCTCTGAAGATCACTGGCAAATTTAAAGCGACTTTTATGGCTGCTGCTTTTTAATTAACACATCATCTTTTAGAGCCATTCGAACGTCAAAAAATATACCTGCTAAAGTGCATATAGTAAACACATCGATTTAATGCTGAATCACGCTTGGTAACCATGCCTCACTCGCCAGCCACGAGGAACTCCGTCTTCCCGCTCTTCAGCTTCTCGAGTCCTTCCCTACCTCCCGCACTTCCTTTAAAGACGATCTGGGTGATTGCGAGTGATTTGCCTGAAATGGTTAAAATTAAAAATGCGTTTAACTTATTGAACGAGAACTCGTAGTCGCTCAGCGAGGACGCCCTTCTGCATCCAATTCATTTTGTTATATTTAATCAAAGTATGCTAGAATATCTAAAGAGATTGTCAAGATAACCAATCTAACACAAATAACTCACGGTAGTGGCAGAGGTGCACCTCGCGGGTCGCGTCGGACGTGCCCCAAACTGAGACACCTCCGCGCTCGTCGGCCACTACGCACACGCTGCCGTTTGGCGAGAACTGAACACATGTCACCTTCGCCCCCGCGTGCACCGTCTCGCTGTGGTGCGACGACACCTGCAGCGCGCTCTACGTGCTCGACACGGCGCCGTCGCCGCCGGGCGTGTCCGGCCGGACAAAGCTCACCACTCCACTCGACCAGCCTCAGACCAGCACTCTTCAGGACGAGGACCATCACAGTCAAGTTGCGGAGCCGCCGCCCTCTCACCTGACACTTCCTCAAGCGCCTGGGAGCAGCTCAGCCTCCTGGCTGTAAATCTGAACTTCTTGGCCGACGCCCACGGCCAGGTACGGCTCTGCCGCGGAGTCTTTGCTCCACGCGGTGGCCTGCGAAAAGATAAAGAAAATTTTGAGCTGACAGTAAAGTACTTTTCATATAAAGCGCAAACAAAGATATAATTCTTACCGACACCAGCCCGCTGACGTTCAGCTTGTAATCAAAAAACACCGCCATGGCTTTAATATGATGTGTCTACTAAAGTTATGTATTATGCACTCTAATTTTACTCTTTCACTCTACTCTCACACTACATTAAGCAAAACGAAATTACCAGAATTATATACATCCTGTATTTCAGCTTTCCCACGCATACATCTAGAAGTATTCCCAGAACTACAACGAATGATAGCTGGCAGTAAACAGTCACAAAATTTTCGATTCACTTTGCTTAAAGGTCCACTGGTGAAAGAGAAACTGCTCATAGTCTTGACTAGACGAAATCACTTGCTTAAAAAATTCCTTATGTTCTCGTTCGTTTTTGTTTCTGTTCTTACTCCTCTTTTATTTCCACGTCCATGGCCCCGATTTCGGGAATCCTGAACTTCGCCTGCTCGAAGTGGTTCTTGATGTTCGAGGGCGCGCAGGTCACCTTCTGGGCCGCGATAACTTGTGCAAACAAATTCCCCAGCTTCTTCTCCAGCTCCAGTATCCTCTCTTCTTCCCGCCGCTGAAAATCTATGAGTTGATTATGGGGAAAAGCTAGTTTCATCACCCTGTCCGTATCCGTCTCGTTTCAAGCCCTCAGAAGCTGCAGATCCGCACTTCCCCGTCAGCCCAACTTTGCTCTCTCTAATTTCGGCTTCAAAGCCTCTTTGCCTGCTCTGCCGAAGGAGCCAAATCTTCGCTTCCTGTCTGCTCTCAATAGATCTTTCAAGGATTGGTGCAGCTGCCTGCTGAACTCATGGCGGATTTTGGCCATCGTAAAGGAGCAGAGCCGCGTGATGAAGACCCACTCCTTTTCTCAATGGTGATTA